>Ga0136621_1000154_pt1 | contig 24924 bp, 25 predicted proteins | sample AntDryUQ445A2306_FD_104673 | JGI IMG/M metagenome (GOLD analysis project Ga0136621, IMG submission 104673) | Polar desert sand microbial communities from Dry Valleys, Antarctica - metaG UQ445A (23.06) | ecosystem: Environmental > Terrestrial > Soil > Desert | place: Antarctica: Dry Valley...
ATGATCGGCAGCTCGAGCTTCTGAAGGTCGCCGAAGCGACGCAGACGGCCGATCGCGGCGGTGCCGTCGTCCACGCCGAGCACCTCGACGGCGAGCTCCTGCACGCGGTCGAGCTCGATCGAGCGCATGCCGCGCTCGTCCAGGTCGAGCTCGATCCGGCGCGCGAGGTCGTAGGCGCGCTCGGTGGAAAGACCCGTGGTGATCAGCGCCCGGGCCATCAGCCCCTTGGAGTAGGGCAAGCCGTTGTCCCCGAGCGGGAGCGGTTCCGCGTGCCGGGACTGGGTCACGGCGAGCGCACAGCACGCTCGGCGAGAGCGGCGTCCGCCAGTGCCCGCAGCGCCGCGTCGAGATCGGGCTCACCCTCGAGAGGGCAGACCTCGTTGTCCGCGAAGATCACCTCCACGTCCTGCTCCGAGGCTGTCTCGGCAACGACGTCGATCGCGGCGGCCTTGATCTCGACGAGGTAGAGGTCGGCCTCGGTGCGCTCGAGATCGGCGCGGAGGGCATCTCGCTTCGCGAGGTTTCCCGAGACCGAGACCTGCTCGGCGCCGTGCTCGGCCTGCAGATGCCGGGCGAGCTCGCCGTGCACAGCCTCGGGAGCGGTCGTGAAGAACGCGATGCTGCGACCCTCGATCGAGGCGACCGGACGCGGACGCAGGACACTTGCGATCACGGGAGCAGAGGGCTTGACCTCTTCGATCGCCCTCTTGAGGGTTTCGTGGCCGGCGCCCTCTTCCGCCATCGTCAAGACGACGAGATCGGAGATCAGGATCCTGTAGGCGTTCAGGTAGCCGGTGACGACGGCGGGATCCTGGTGGGCGCCGACGACGAGGACGCGCCGCTCGCTTGCGATCGGCGGGAGCGCCGCGCCGCTGCCGTCGAAAATGACGAGCTCGGGGTTCCGCTCGGCCGCGAGGCGCGCGCCGTCGGGCACGTTCGTCAGCGCCGTCTTCCCGGCAAGCCCGCCGGCGCAGCGCCGGCAGCCGACGGTGACGACCCCGGCGAGCGCCGCGGTCTCGAGGTAGTCGGAAGCGGCGTGACCGCCTCCGCGCGAGAGCTCGAGCAGGCGCTCGAGCGTGGGTGGAACCTCGGCGACCTCCGGCTCGGGAGGTCCCCCGCGCCCCATCGCGACGACGACGAGATCTCGCTCGCCCGCGAGCAGGCGGGCGAGATACCCGGTCACGGCCGTCTTGCCCATGCGCTTGCCGGTTCCGATGACCGAGAGGGACGGATGCTCGAACGGGTCGAGGTCGGGTGGGTCGAGACGAAAGTCGGCGCCCTCGTACGGGATCCCACGCGCCAGCACGCGGCTTGCGAGCGAGAAGCGCTCGCGGGGCCCGAGCACGGGCTCGTCGGACAGGTCGAAGACGAGCTCCGGCTCGTGCAGCTCGAGAGCGTCCTCCAGGTCGTCCTCCACCGGGAGGCCGTAGTCGTCGTTGCCGCGGAGCTTCTCCGTACCGCCGAGCATGTGCGCGGCCACGAAATCGAACGGGAGCGCCTCTAGCGCCGCCCGAACGACCGGAGCGTAGTGCTCTCCGTCGATGAGCGCGAGGGCCCGAGGGGCCGCCGGAGGCACTAGCGCGTCGTCACCTCGCCCTCGATGCGCGCGGTGTGCTTCTCGTAGGCGAGCGTCTCCGTCGAGAACTCGATGATCCGCTCCTCGCCGTGGAAGGGATACTTGCGGGAGACGGTGACCCGGTCGTCGCTGACGCGCACAACGTTGTAGCAGGGCCTCGTCTTCCCCCGCAGGCGCAGCGACGAGACCGTCCCCGTGTTGACGACGAAGAGGTCTTCGAGCCGCCAGGCGTAGGGAACGTGCTTGTGCCCGGAGAGGACGAGCTGGACGCCGGCCCGCTGCAGGCACTCGAGCGCATCACCGGCGTCGTAGACCACGTTGCGCTCGCGGCCGGTGCCGGGCACGGGCAGGAGATGGTGGTGGAGAACGAACACTCGGAGCCCGGACGCACCTGCGAACTGCTCTTCGATCCAGCCGTACCGTCCCCGCCCGATCTGGCCGTGGTCGAGGTCGGGCTCGGTGGAGTCGACGGCAACGACCGTAACGCCGTCCCGTCGAAGCACCGAGTTCCGCTCTCCGAAGAGCTCCTCGAAGTGGACGTACCCGACGTTCCGGGAGTCGTGATTCCCCGGCACGACGACGAGCGCCTCGCATTCGAGCTGGTCGAGGTAGTCCTTCGCCTGAGCGTACTCCTGCTTGAAGCCGAACGTCGTCAAGTCGCCGGAGCAGACGACGAGGTCGGGCTGAAAGGCGTTTATCTCCCGGATCGCCCGCTCCATCAGGTTCGGGACGAAGTACGGCCCACCGCAGTGCAGATCCGACAGGTGGGCGATGAGCATGGCGCGGAGAAGATGCTACGCGCTCTCGCAAGCCTCCCGCGCACCCCGAGCCGTCCTCGTGCGTTCACCTCTTCGTTACCACATCTTCCCCGCGTCTCCCCCCAGCCGCGCTCGACAGGACGCGACCATGGCAGTGCAATTTTAAGAGGAGGAAAGGAGAAAGATGAAGCGTTCTACGGTACGAGGCACCCGCTTGGGTGCCCTCGCCATGGTTATTGCGTTTGCGGCCGCCCTGACGGTCACGAGCTTCGCCATCGGAGCGAAGCCCAAGCCGCTCAAGGGCAAGATCGAGGCCGACGGCTCGAGCACGGTCGGCCCCTGGACGAGCGCGTCGGCCGAGTTCTTCCGGAAGAAGCACCGGGGCGTCAAGGTCACGGTCGGGATCTCGGGCACAGGCGGCGGCTTCGAGCGGTTCTGCAACGGAGAGACCGATCTCTCCAACGCCTCTCGGCCGATCAAGCAGTCCGAGAACGAGAAATGCCAGTCGAACGGCGTCAAGTGGGCGGCCTTCACCGTCGCAAACGACGGCATCTCGGTCGTCGTCAACAAGGCCAATACCTGGGTGAGTTGCCTCACCTCGGCCGAGCTGAAGAAGATCTGGGACACCGGCTCGAAGGTCAACAACTGGAGCGATGTCCGTGACGGCTTCCCGAACGTCGCGCTCAAGCTCTTCGGGCCTGGCACCGACTCCGGGACCTTCGACTTCTTCACCGAGAAGATCAACGGCAAGTCCCGGCGGAGCCGTTCGGACTACCAGGCGAGCGAGAACGACAACGCGCTCGTGAGCGGCGTCTCCGGCGAGCGAGGCGGCCTCGCCTACTTCGGCCTCTCGTACTACATCGAGAACAAGAGCAAGCTGAAGCTCGTGAAGATCGACGGCGGCAACGGCTGCATAGCACCGAGCACGGCCACCGTGCAGAACACGAAGTACCGCCCGCTCTCGCGTGCGCTCTTCATCTACGCCAAGCGGGAGTCGTTCCGGAGGCCCGAGGTCTCGGCCTTCCTGGGCTTCTCCCTCAACAACCAGAAGAAGATCGCGCTGGCTGCGCGATACGTCCCCCTCACGAAGAAGCAGGCAGCGCGGGCCCGAGAGATCTACCGGACTGCGCTCAGGTCGATCGGACAGCGCTAGCAAAAGACCTCCAGACCCGCGGAACGCCCCGAAGGCGGCTCAGTTGAGTCGCCTTCGGCGTTTTGGGAAGGCATGCCCCAGAGGAGTGCTAGCGGTGCGAGGCGTCGGTGAACTCGCGGAACTCACCGGTCACGAGATACGCCGTCTGCTCGCCGATATCGACCGCGTGGTCACCGATTCGCTCCAGACAGCGCGAGACGATGATCATCCGCAGGCCCCACTCGTACAACGAGGGATTGCTGCCGAGCGCGAGCACGTGCTGGACGACCCGGCGGTTGGCACGATCGATCAGCTCGTCGAGCTCGACGAGCGCCTCGGCGCCGGCGAGATCCCGCTGGGCGAACGACTCGAGCGCCACGCGGATCATCTCCTCGCCTCGCGATCCCATCTCCTCGAAGCCCTCCATGAGCCTCGAGTCGGGCGAGATCTCGTAAACGAGCTTCGTCAGTTTCGCAATCGTCACGCAGTAGTCCGCCATCCGCTCGAGGTGCAGATTGTTGTGGAGGATCGCGAGAACGAGGCGGAGGTCGCCCGCGACGGGCGTCTGACGGGCAAGCAGTGACTGAACCCCCTCCTGGATGGCGGAGTACTGGCGGTCGACCTCGTCGTCGAAGGCGATCACCTCGTCGGCGAGCTCGGGATCGCGCTGGTGGAGCGCGTTCAACGAGCCGCGGAGCGCGCGGAGCACGAGCTCGCCTTCCTCGAGCAGGTTCGCCTGCAGCGTGTCGAGCTCGGTCTGGAAGGTGACTCTCACCGGAGCCATGTCGGATCTCCCCTGCTCGCTCACTAGTGCTCCGTCCCGGAGGTCGCTTGACGATCCTGGCGCGCGAAAAGCAAGCGGGGGAAGGACGCAGGAAGCCCCGATATGTGGACATATCGGGGCGACCGAGGACGCAGTCGGGCGCCGCTTTGCAGCCGCCCAGGGCGCGAGTGATTTTCGGGACGGAGCACTAGCCGAACCGCCCGGTGACGTAGTCCTCGGTGCGCTGGTCGGACGGGGTCGTGAAGATCTTCGGGGTCGTGTCGTACTCGACGAGGACGCCGGTGCGCCGGCTGCCTTCCTCGGACACCTGAACGCTGAAGAACGCCGTCATGTCGGCGACCCTGGCGGCCTGCTGCATGTTGTGGGTGACGATCACGATCGTGTAGTCGCGCTTCAGCTCGTGCATCAAGTCTTCGATGCGCGTCGTCGAGATCGGGTCGAGAGCGGAGGCCGGCTCGTCCATAAGGATGACCTCTGGGTTGACGGCGAGGCAGCGGGCGATGCACAGGCGCTGCTGCTGGCCACCCGAGAGGCTGAGCGCGCTCTCCTTGAGCCTGTCTTTGACCTCGTCCCAGAGTGCTGCCTGCTGCAGCGCCCCCTCGACACGATCGTCCAACCCCTGCTTCATCCCGAGCACGCGCGGGCCGAAGGCGATGTTGTCATAGACCGACTTGGGGAAGGGATTCGGCTTCTGGAACACCATTCCGATCAGCTTCCGCACCTCGACTGGGTCGACGTCCGGGCCGTACAGATCCTGGTCGTGGTAGAGCACCTGTCCCTCCACCTTCGCGCTCGGAATGAGGTCGTTCAGCCGGTTGAAGCAGCGGATGAACGTGCTCTTGCCACAGCCCGAGGGGCCGATGAAGGCTGTGATGTAGTTGCGGTAGATGTCGAGGGAGGCACCGGCGATGGCAGGAACACCGTTGTACGAGACGGTGAGGTCCTGAACGTGGAACAGCACGTCTCGGCGAGCCTCGGACGAATGCTCGCGCGCGCGCTCTGCGAGGTGATCGGCGGCCATGCCGCCCATTGTCGCAGGCGCGGCGGTGCTTTCGACTTCGGTCATCACCATCTCCTCTGGTAGCGGTTGCGAATCCAGATCGCGAACGCGTTCATCGTGAGCAGGATCGCGAGCAGGACGATGATCGCCCCCGCAGCCAGGAGCCGGAACCCTTCCTGAGCGTTGGACGTCCACTGGAAGATCTGGATCGGAAGGGCGGTGAAATCTCCCAGAAGGGTCGGGTTGAAGGCGATGTAGGAGAGCGCGCCGACGAGCAGCAGCGGTGCCGTCTCTCCGATCGCACGCGACAGGGCGAGAATGCAGCCGGTCGCGATACCCGGGAGCGCGGCGGGAAGAACCTGGCGCTGAATTACCTGCCACTGCGTCGCGCCGAGCGCGAGCCCGCCCTGCCGGATCGAGCTCGGGACTGCCCGGATCGCCTCCCGGGCGGCGATGATGACCGTAGGCAGGACGAGCAGGGTGAGGATCATCGCCCCGGCGAGCAGAACGCGACCGAGCCCGAGGCCGCGAACGAGGAAGGCGAGGCCGAGGATGCCGTAGACGATCGAGGGAACGGCCGCGAGGTTCTGGATGTTGATCTCGAGAAGTCGGTTGTACCAGCGCTCCTTGTCCGCGTACTCCTCCAGGTAGATGGCCGTACTGACTCCGATCGGAACGACGAAGGCAAGCAGGAGGCCCCCAAGGAAGAGTGTCGCCAGGACAGCCGGCCCTGCGCCGGCGATCGCGTGGTCGAAGGACGGAGGCTCGGTGAGAAGTTTCCCGTCCACCTGCCCCAGGCCCTTCTTGAAGACGTCGAAGAGCAGCGTTCCCAGCAGCAGAAAGCCCACTCCGATCGAGATGAGCAGGAACACATAGAAGAGCCGACCGCTCCAGCGTCCCCGCTGCGCGCCGGTGCCCAGACGAACCGCCGGAGCGCTCATTCGTAGACCTCGCGATACTTCCGCACGAGCCGGATCGAGATGATGTTCATCAAGAAGGTCGCCAGGAAGAGCGTGAAGCCCACGGCGAAGATCGTCTTGTACTCGATCGAGCCGGTGGGCGTGTCGCCCTGGCCGGTCGCCGCGATGAACGCGGTCATCGTCTCGACCGCCCGCATCGGATCGAACGTCAGATTCGGCTGCTGCCCGGCGGCGAGCAGGACGATCATCGTCTCGCCGACCGCGCGGGAGATCGCGAGCACGTAGCTCGCGATGATGCCCGAGATCGCCGCCGGCACGACGATGCGCGTCGAAACCTGGAGCTTCGTCCCCCCGAGCCCATACGCGCCGTCGCGAAGGCTCTGAGGGACGGCGCTCATCGCGTCCTCGGAGATCGAGGCGACTGTCGGGATGAGCATCACCCCCATCACGATCCCTGCGCTCAGCGCGTTGTAGATCTCCACCTGGAGGCCGAGATCGCGGAGAAGCGGTGTGAAGAAGGTCAGCGCGAAGAAACCGAAGACGACCGTGGGTATTCCGGCGAGCAGCTCGAGTGCCGGCTTCAGCACGCTGCGCAGCCGCCGCCCCGCGTACTCGCTCAGAAAGATTGCCGCGCCGAGCCCGAACGGCATCGAGACGAGGCAGGCCCAGAAGGTGACCGACAGAGTGCCGACGACGAGCGGCTGGACGCCGAAGCGGGCAGGCTCGAAGAGCGGCGTCCATTCTCTGCCCGACAGGTACGCCCAGACCCCGATCTCCCGGAAGAACTCGATCGAGGGCCCGAGCAGCGCGATCACGATCCCGACGGTGGTCAGAACCGATACGAGCGAGCAAAGCGCGAGGGCGAGCTTGATCAGGTCTTCTCCCCAGCGACGCCGCTCGGCGCGCAGCCGGATCGCAGGTCGCGGGGCCGTCAGCTGCTCGGTCGCCACGGCCCGGGACTCATTTCGGCATCCGGTCGCTCACTGCTTGCGATTCTCTCCACGGCCCGCACCTCTTCGGGGAACTATCTTGTATCCAAGTGGTGAAGGTGCTGTGAAGCGTCTTCATGCAAACGGGACGGCGATCGCGTCCTGGACCGCTTCTCGAGCCGGGGTGTAGAGACGTGCTGTGAGGGCGGCGATCGCGTCTGCGAAGACATCTCTTCCCAGCGAGTACTCGCCGGTGAAATCGACGGCCGCGTTCAGCTCCAGGACGACGAGCCCACCGTCGCGCGTGGGCAGCATGTCGACGCCGACGAGGTCCGCGTCCAGGACTCCGGCGGCCGCGAGGGCGAGCTGCCGGGCATGCTCCGGTGGATCGACCGGACGCCGCCTTCCACCGAGCGCGACGTTCGAGCGCCACTCACCGGACGCGGGCACCCGCTCGACGGCACCGACGACCTCGCTACCGGCGACGATCAGCCGGAGGTCGTAGCCCAGGGTCGGCACGAACTCCTGCACGAGGGCGCCCTGCGAGCGAAACCATGCGCGCCCCGCGAGGCGGGCGAGCGTTCGCTCGAGCTCGGGCCCGTCGCGGCAGAGTGCGACATCTCTCCCCCAGCTCCCGAATCGAGGCTTGACGACCAGCGGAGGGTCGAGGCCGAGGGGCGACGACTTTCGCGCCACGAACCGCGTGACCGGGTGGGGTATCCCGGCGCCGGCGAGAGCACGAGCGGTCAGGAGCTTGTCGTGCGCCGCGAGCAGGACGCTCGGGGGATTGAGGACGCGGACGCCCCGTGTCTCGAGCTCGCCCAGGACGCCGAGGCCGGGCTCGACGCCGTCGAGGCTCGGAAGCACGTCGAGGCGCCCGAGGGCAACGTCACCCGGCTCGAGCCGGCCGAGCGCCTCCTCAGGCTGGAGGACGACTGCCTCGAAGCCCGCGAACGCCGCGCTGCGGGCAAGCGCGCCCGTCGTTCCGGTAGCTCCGTGCGCGATGAACGCCAGTACCATGGCTGGAGCGTCGCTGCGGAGTGCCTCGGAAAGCAAGCGCCGCCACCACTTCTTCTCCAGTTCGACGCCAGGACGCGACGGAGCGATTCCGGGTCAAGGAGTGGGAAAATGGCAGCGAATCCGGAGACCCTGCCCGGGAGCGCCGGTCGCCTCGACCGACCCCCCGGCCGAGCTGACGATGTGCTTCACGATGGCGAGCCCGAGTCCGGTCCCGCGCGACGCGCGGGCTCGGTCGGCCCGGTAGAAACGCTCGAAGAGCCGGGGAAGATCGCTGTCGGCGACGCCGGCTCCGTCGTCGTCGGCGGTCAGGACGACGGCGCCGTACTCTCGGCGGGCCGAAAGCGTGCACGTGGCCCCGAAGCCCGCGTAGCGGACGGCATTCGCGGCGAGGTTCTGGGTGACCACGCGGAGCATGCGGGGCCGGACGGGAACCGCGACCCCGGGCGGAGCCTCGACGCGCAGCGTGACCCCCGCCCGGACGGCGCGTTCCTCGAGCTCCTCGACAGTCTCCCGGAGCACCGGCAGCGCGGGCGTCGAGCCGAGGGAGACCACCTCGCGCCCGGTCTCGAGCTCGCTCAGGAAGAGCACGTCGTCGATCAGCTCCTTGATCTCCTCGATCTCCGACCGCGCCCGATCGATCAGCTCGCTCAGATCGGACCCTGGTAGGAGGGCGGACTCGAGCAGGATGAGCAGCCGGGCAAGCGGTGTCCGCAGCTCGTGTGACACCGCGGCGGTGAAGCCGGCCCGCAGCTCCTCGTAGGCGGCGAGCTCACCCGGCTCGCTCAGGTACAGGATCGACTCACGGCGCCCGTGAACGTCGTAGCGGACGCGGAGAGGTTTCCTCCCCCGCTCCGGCCCAAGGCGCCTCTCGTCGAGCGGCTCGCCCGGCTCGATCCCTTCGATCGCCTCTCGCGCGCGGCGGCTTGCCGCGATCACCCGATCCTCCTCGTCGAGCACGACGACGATCTCGCGGCTCTCCTCGATGAGCACTCGCCCCCGCTCAACCTCGAGTCTGAGCTCAGGGTCCTCGGTCGCCGGACCGACCTCGGTCTCCGACTGCCGACCGAAGAGTCGCTTCATACTGACATGCAGTATGGCGAAGGTTCTAATCGTCGAGGACGACGAGGTCATCGCCGAGGGGATGGCGCGCCACCTGAGCGCGGCTGGCTTCGACCCCCTCCGGGTCACGAGCGGCGAGGCGGGCCTCGCTCGCCTGCGGTACGAGCGCCCTGACGTCTGCGTGCTCGACCTGATGATGCCCGGGCTCGACGGGTGGCGCCTGATCGAGACTGCGCGGGCGGAGGGAATCGGCACGCCGATTCTCGTGATCAGCGCCCGCGGCACCGAGCACGACCGTGTCCACGCGCTCGAGATCGGCGCCGACGACTACCTCGTCAAGCCGTTCTCGATGAAGGAGCTCGTGGCACGGGTGCGCGCGGCGGCCCGCCGCGGCGTGCGCGCCCACGAGCCGACCCGCGGCGAGCCGATCGAGATCGAGGAGCTCCGGATCGACCCGCGAGAGGTCCAGGCCTACGTCGACGGCCAGAGCGCGGAGCTCACGCCGACCGAGTTCAGGCTCCTCTACGCACTCGCGCTCGAGCGCGGCCGGGTGATCTCTCGCGACGAGCTGCTCCAGAAGATCTGGGGCCGGCGCGAGACGCACCGTGACCGCACGGTCGACGTCTTCGTGCGCAAGCTGCGCGAGAAGATCGACCGGCCGGCCTCCCGGCATACGTTCATCCAGACGCGCTACGGAGTCGGCTACGCGCTCGACCCGCAATCCAAGTAAAGAGAATGTCTCGATCTGGAGGGGATCCGGAGAAGAGGAAGCGAGCAGCTTGACGGCGCGAGATCCTTGCTGGCATCGTCAGCGCGGATGGCGCTGAAGCTCGATCCGGTCACACAGGGCCACCTGTCGCGCGGAATCGAGGGACTGGTCGACGAGTTCCGGGGAATCTTCTCCCGCGAGACCATTGCCCGCTACGTCGAGGAGTCGCTGGAGACGCTCCCGGCCGCTCGCTTTCACGACTTCGTGCCCGTCCTCGTGCATCGCTTCGCGCGTGAGCGGTTGCACGCGCTCGGACAGAGCAAGGGAACGATTCCGAAGGATGTGCCCGAAGTCCTCTTCGTCTGCGTTCGCAATTCGGGTCGCAGCCAGATGGCAGCCTCGCTCCTCCACCAGCGGGCCGGCGGGCTCGTGCACGTCCGCTCCGCCGGAAGCGATCCCGCCGAGGAGATCAATCCGAACGTCGTCCAGGCCATGCGAGACCTCGGCATCGACCTCTCGCACGAGTTCCCCAAGCCGCTGACCGACGAGGTCGTGGGCGCGGCGGACGCCGTGATCACGATGGGCTGCGGCGATGCTTGCCCTATCTACCCGGGTAAGAGATACGAGGACTGGCAGGTGGAGGACCCCGAAGGCAGAAGCCTCGAGGAGGTGCACGCGATCCGGGACGACATCGACCGTCGCGTGCAGAAGCTCCTCGGCGAAGTGCTGAGCGAAGCGCCAGCCGGCCGCTGACCGGCTCGTCGCAAGCATCTTCACGTAACGGAGACCGGATCGTCACGCCCTCACCACCCACCCGTGGGCGGGCGGCGAGAACAATCCTCGAGCCAACGAGAGATCCCTAGGAGGATGAATCAGGATGAAGAAAAGGCTCCTTGCAAGCCTGTTCGCACTGCTTGCGGTGACCGCCGTCGCCACGGTGGCAGCGGTCGCCGCACACCGCGGGGACGAGGTCGTCGGCTTCAAGACGACGCGCCCCGCACAGCTCGTGCCGCTGGAGAACGGCGTCGAGATCGAGCCGATCCTCTCGACCGGCGACATCGTCGGCGGGATGCTCGGCGGCTTTCAGTTCACCGGCATCCCCGACGGGATCGGGGCGTACCGGTCGGCCCCGGCGACGGGGCGCTCCACGCGGGGGACGCTCGAGGTGTTCGTGAACCACGAGCTCGCGGGCGATGCTCCCGCCGGGGTCGGTAGCCGTGTCTCGCACCTGACGCTCAACGGGCGAAACCAGGTCGTCGCGGCCGAGTACGTGATCCAGGGGACCGAGGGTTTCCTGCGCTTCTGCTCCTCGACGCTCGACTTCCTCGACGGCGTGCCCTGGTACTTCACCGGGGAGGAGTCGACCAGCTCGGGCGCGCCGCCGACCGGCGGTCGTGGAGGCAGCTCGATCGCGATCAACGCCCAGACGGGGCGCTGGTACGAGACGCGGCATTTCGGCCTCTTCTCGCACGAGAACCTCACTCCGATGCAGGGTCTCTCTGGAGCGATGATCGTCTCCGCCGAGGACGGTCCGGCAGGGGTGAACCAGGTGTACGCATACACCGCCGAGACGTTCGCGAAAGCGATTCGGGGCGAGGGTCAGCTGTGGGTCTGGCGCGCGACGATCACGGCGGCCGACGGTAATCCCTCGAGCAACGACATCACGAAGGGACAGACCATCCCGGGCGAGTTCGTCACGGTCACTCAGGCGGAGAACTCGAGCGCGCCCGCGCTCGAGGCCGCGTCGCAAGCGAAGGGAGCGTTCGACTTCGTCCGCCTCGAGGACGCGGCCGAGAGCTTGACCGAGCCCGGCGTTCTCTACTTCGACGACACGGGCGCCGCAGGAGGCGAATCCGTGCGCGGCCGCGTGTACCGAATGCAGATCAACCCCACCGACCCGACGAAGGCCTCGCTCAGCTTGCTCCTCGACGGCGATCGGGGCGACGACATCGTCAATCCCGACAACATCGACGTCTCCGACACGACGATGATCATCCAGGAGGATCGCAACTCCGAGCACCGCTCCGCCACTGTCGCGGGCGGGTACGCGCGCGTGATCGTGTACGACCTCCGCACAGGCTCCCTGCGGCCGGTCGCGCGGGTCAACACGCCTCCTCCGCTCCGGCCGGGCGAGTGGGAGTCCTCCGGCATCATCAACGCGGAGGAACTCATCGGGCCGGACTGGTGGATCCTCGACGTTCAGGGACACGGCTCGACGGCGCCCCAGCCCAACGTGACCCTCGAGCCGAACACAGGCACGGGCGAGGACGGGCAGCTTCTGGCGATCCGCATCCCCGCCACCACGAGGTGAACCGGGCTCTTGCCTTTTTCACGATTTCGTCACCAGTTGGTTGCCCATGGCGGTGTGAGGATCGTGCAGGCTAGGACGGAAGAGCTGAACGAGGCGCACGACCTCTCTCTTCCCCCCACATCCCCGCCAAGATGCCCGGTCCCCACCGGGCATCTTGGCGTTTCGCGTGGGGATGATCGCTCGCGCGGCCGGCCCCCGCGAACGTCGGCCTCACGATGGGGCGACCTTTTCCTGCCAGGGTCGCCAAGAACTCTGTCTTGGTGAATCGAGGCGGCCGAGGCCGTGCGGCAAACTGGCGGATCATTCGGTACGAACTGGAATTCGAGGACACGTACGTCATCGAATACGTCCGCGGCTACTGCCTTGCGGCCTGAATGACCCGCGCCGCCTCTCGGGCGAGCGGGGCACCGCTTTCACCAGTCGGATACCGAAACTTCACCACGAAAGACCCCCGCCCGCGCCGCCGGCGTCCCATCATGGAAGCGTTGGCCAGAGTGCTGATCGTCGAGGACGATGAGGTCATTGCCCGTGGAATGGCGAGCCATCTCGCCTCCGCCGGCTTCGACCCGCTCTGCGTGGCTCGCGGCCAGGCCGGTCTTGCCCGGCTTCGCTACGAGCGCCCGGACGTCTGCGTGCTCGACCTGATGCTCCCGGAGCTCGACGGGTGGAGTCTGATCGAGACTGCCCGCCGCGAGGGCATCGGTACGCCGATCGTCGTCGTCAGCGCTCGCGGCACCGAGCACGACCGCGTCCACGCGCTCGAGATCGGCGCCGACGACTACCTCGTCAAGCCGTTCTCGATGAAGGAGCTCGTGGCTCGGGTGCGCGCGGCGGCCCGCCGCGGTTCCCGGAACGAGGAGGTCGTGAGGGGGGAGCCGATCGAGATCGAGGAGCTTCTGATCGACCCGCACAGCGTTCAGGCCTTCGTCGAGGGTCGTAGCGTCGACCTCACCCCGACGGAGTTCCGGCTCCTGTACGCGCTCGCCCTCGAGCAGGGACGCGTCGTCACCCGGGACGAGCTGCTCCAGCGCCTCTGGGGCCGGCGCCAGAGGCGGCGGGACCGGACTGTCGACGTCTTCGTCCGCAAGCTGCGCGAGAAGATCGACCTCCGCTCGCCGTGGCACACCTTCATCCAGACCCGCTACGGCGTCGGCTACAAGCTCGAGGCGGTCGAGAAGGAAGGCTCCGGAGTCGAGCAGGCCGTCTAGGCCCTAGGCCCGGCGTCCGGAGCGGCTGCTACTCTCGGTCGCAGATGACGCTGGAAATGCCAGATTTCCAGGTTTATTGTGGCTCTGTGCCGCCGAGATTCGCCAACCAGGCCGAGGTCGAGTGCGCCAAGGTTCTCGACTACTACGGCGTCCCCTGGCAGTACGAGCCTCGGAGCTTCGTGCTGCGGCGCGGCGAGGACGGCCGCGTGGTCGAGGCCTTCGCGCCCGACTTCTACCTTCCGGAGCAGGATCTCTATATCGAGCTCACGGTGATGAAGCAGTCGCTCGTCACCCGCAAGAATCGCAAGCTGCGCAAGCTGAAGGAGCTCTACCCCGATATCCGGATCAAGCTCTTCTACAGGCGGGATATTCAGCGATTGGCGGAGCGATACCGAATCGAGCTCGCGACCTAGCGACGACCAGACGGGTGGGCGACGTCTACCTCACGGCCGAGGAGATTCGCCTCCGCGTCGGCGAGCTCGGCGAGCAGATCGCCGGCGACTACGAGGGGCGCGAGCCGCTCCTCGTGGCGTCGCTCAAGGCGAGCGTTGTCTTCGTCACCGATCTCTCGCGGGCGATCCCGATCGCCCATCATCTCGAGTTCGTCGAGCTCGCAGGGTACGGAGCCACGCGCGAGACGGGCGGGAGTGCCAGCGTGCGCCTGCTCAAGGACCTCGACATCAGCATCGACGACCGCGACGTGATCATCGTCGAGGATGTCGTCGACACCGGCCTGACGCTGCACTACCTCGTACGCACGCTCGGCCTCCGGCAGCCTCGCTCCCTCGCCGCTGCGACCCTGCTGGATCGGCCCTACCGCCGGCTCGTCGACGACCTCCCGGTCCGATACGTGGGGTTCGTCGTCCCGGACGAGCTGTTCGTCGGGTACGGCTTCGATCTGGACGAGCGCTTTCGTAACCTGCCCGACCTTCACGTTCTGCGGCCGGCTGCATAGCGGCCTGCCCGGCGGAGTCGACGCTTCTCGCTACAGATAGCCGAGCGGGTCGACCGCAGACCCGTTGACCCGCACCTCGAAGTGCAGGTGAGGGCCGAGGCAGTGCCCGGTGCATCCCACGTAGCCGACCACCTGACCCTGAGCCACCGTCCCGGCTCCGGTCGCGAAGCTCGACTGGTGGGCGTAGGCCGTCGAGAGACCGCCGCCGTGGTCGATCACGATCAGGTTCCCGTAGCCTCCCATCCAGCCGGCGTAGATGACGACGCCGGAGGCGGACGCTCGAATCGGGGTGCCGTAGCCGGCGCCGATGTCGATTCCCTCGTGCATGCGGCCCCAGCGCCACCCGAAGCCGCTCGTAACCGGCCCGGAAACCGGCCAGATGAAGCCGCTCGAAGACTCGAAGTCGGGAGGCGGGAGCGGGGGTGCAGAGGAGGACGGGGAAGAGGAGGAAGCCCGGCTCGGCACCTGGACCGATCGGATCTGCGCGGCGAGCTGAGCGCTGACAGCGAGGAGCGCGCCGGTCTCGGCCAGATACTCCTTCTTCGCGTCCCGGACAGAGGCGATCGAGTCCCGGTGCCGCCCCCGTGTCGTCGCGAGGGTGCTCTGGCGGGCGAGCAGCTCGCCGCGCACCCGGCGCACATGCGCAGTGCGCACGGCAATCGTGCGCGTCGCAGCGGCGACGACCGCCTTCGTCTTACGCGTCCGGGCACGGTGGGCCTGCACCTGCACCTTGGCGTTCGACACGTCACCCGCGATCCGCTTGTCCTGCGAGCCGATCTGCCGGAAGTAGTCGACCTGCTCGAGGAGCTCCGTCCAGCTCGATGCGGACAGCACCACGTCGAGCGAGCCGATCTCGTCGGACTCGTAGATGGACACGAGCCGCTGGTTCAGCCGGCGCAGCGCGATTGAGTACTGCCCCTGGAGGAAGCGCAGCCTGGCGGTCTGGAGACGGAAGAGCTCGGTCAGCCGGTCGAGCCGCTCCCGATGGAGCGCGAGATCGTGCTCGAGTACCTCGAGTCGGCTCGAGACGGCGCCCACTTCCGTCTCGAGCGCCCTGATCTCGAGCGTCACCGCCGAGATCTCGGCGGCGAGAGCCGTCTCCCGCTCCGTCGCCGCCGCAATCTTGCCCTGGAGCTGCTCGATCTGCGCATCGACCGACTGCTTGCGGTCGTGGACGTCGCCGAGGGCCGGAGCGGCGACGGCGAGCGCGAGCAGGATGGCGAGGACGACGCGTCGGGCCATAGGTGGATTTTCGGCGGGCGGTCGGTCGTCCCTTCCGCCCGCGTGAAAGCGCGAACCTGCCGAAAACTACCAGCTACGCCGGGGCACTGCCCATTGGCCCGCCCGGAGAAGGCTCCGGAATCTGCGGCGGCGCCGGCGGTTGGGTCTCGCCGGGCGGCGGGTATGGCTCGGGAACATCCGGCTGCGAGGGCGGGTCGACCTCGCCCGGAGGCGGGTAGGGCTCCGGGATATCGGGCGTCGTCGGGGGGTCGAGCTCCCCTGGCGGCGGATACGGCTCACTGGCGTGCATACGGGCTCCTTCCTCGGATGGGCCTACACCTTCTCAGTTTCGACCGGTCGCCCGCTCGAAGAGCCCGGGCGCTCGTCGAGGGCGCGAAGAGCCTCTGCTGCTCGGCGGCGGAGCGATGTGGCCAGGACTCGATAGTCGTCGTCCGAGACCTTGCCGGTCCGGTGATCGATCTCGAGCTCCTTCAGCGCGAGCAGAGCGCGATCCTTCTCCTCGGCGAGCCTGACTCGGCGCCGCTCCAGGCGGTCCGGCTCGTGCAGCAGATCCTCGCCCGCCTCGGGATCGCGCAGGAACGGCCAGGCGGCCACGACGACGCAGGCGACCGCGAGCAGCGCCGCGAGGAGAAGAGGCACCGTCACGCCCGCGCGAGCAGGCCCGCCTCGCGGTAGCGGGCTGCCAGCCTCCGCTGGGCACGCGCGTCGGGCCAGAGAACGATCCCCCCGCCGGCGAGAAAGACGAAGCCGGCAAGCCAGATCAGGTTCACGAGCGGGTTGACGAGCGCCTTCAGGTACACCGTGCCGTTCGCATCGATCTGCTCGGCGATCAGAAACAGGTCCTCGCCGGTCAGGAGATCGCTTCGGATCGCCACCTCGTTCGAGACCTCGGGCGGACGGCCCTCGATCGGGTACCGGTTCTTACCGGCCCGCAGGGTCCCGAGGGGGCGGCCGTCACGCTGGACGTCGACGACGGCCCGCACCTCGGTCGCGTGCGCGGTCTTGCGCTGTTCCAGGCCCCGGTAGCGGAGTGCGTACGAACCGACCTCCAGCGATTCGCCAGGCCGAAGCCTCGCCTCGCTGGAGCTGTCATAGGCGCTCGAGCCGATCACGCCGATCGCCAGCAAGACGATCGCGACGTGGACGACGTATCCGCCGTACCGACGCCTGTTGCGACCGACGAGCTCGGTGAACGAGCGCGCCCAGCCTGCGCCCGTGAGCGCATGACGGGCACGTGTGCCGACGACGAACTCGAGCGCGATCGCGCTCAGAACGAAGGCCGAGAAGGTGTAGCCGACGAGGCCGATGCGAGAGGAACCTGCGCCGAGAGCGAGCAGCGCGCCGCCCGCGAGCAGCGCGACCGCCGCGGGCCAGGCGAACGTGCGGCGCAGGGCCCGCAACGAGGCTCGCCGCCACGCGATCAGGGGTCCGATCCCCATCAGCAGCAGCAGCGGCAGCCCGAAGCTGCGGAGAAAGAAGTTGTAGTAGGGCCCGCGCACCGCGCTCGACTCACCCTGCACCGCCTCCGAGAGAATCGGCCAGAGGACGCCCCAGAGGATCGTCAGGCAGAGGGCCACGAGCAAGAGGTTGTTGTAGAGGAAGGTGGCCTCGCGCGAGACGAGCGACTCGAGCCGGGTCTTCGCGCGGAGCAGCGGTAGCCGGCTGAAGACGAGCGCCAGCGAGCCGAACGTGACGACGCAGATGAAACCGAGGAACCACTGGCCGATCGAGCTCTGGGTAAACGAGTGAATCGAGCTGACGATCCCCGAGCGGGTGAGGAACGTCCCGAAGAGCGAGAGACAGAAGGCGAGGACGACGAGCAGCACGTTCCACACTCTGAGCATCCCCTTGCGCTCCTGCACCATGACGGAATGGAGGAAGGCCGTCGCCGCGAGCCAGGGCATCAGGGCCGCGTTCTCGACCGGGTCCCAGGCGAAGTAGCCGCCCCAGCCGACCTCGACGTAGGCCCAGTGCGCCCCCAGGAGCTGCCCGATGCCCAGGGCGAGCCACGCGACAAGCGTCCAGCGGCGCGTCGCGACGATCCAGCGCTCGTCGGTGCGCCGCGCGAGCAGCGCACCCATGGCAAAGGCGAACGGCACGGTCAGCCCGACGTAACCGAGGTAGAGCAGCGGCGGGTGCGCGAGCATGTAGGGGTTCTGCAGGCTGGGCGTGAGACCAGCACCGTCCGGCGGCGGAGTCTGCATCGCGAACGGACTCGCAACCGCGACGAGCATGAACGAGAAGAAGACGGCGACGAGGGCGAGTACCGGCACGGCCCAGACGGTCAGCTCGGGCGAGGCACGGCGGTTGAAGAGCACCGCCACGGCCGCGTAGCCCGTGAGGACGAGCAGCCACAGCAGAAGCGACCCCTCCTGGCCTCCCCAAAAGGCGGAGATCGTGTACGCGGTCGGCAGCTCCTTGCTCGTGCGCGAGGCCACGTAGCTGAAGCCGAAGTCGTGCCGGAGGAGGGCCGCGAGCAGTACTGCGGAGGCGACTGCGGAGGCGACGAACGCGGCGAGGAGAGCGTTCGCCGCGGACGCTGCGAGCCGCCGCCTTCGCGTCCGGGCGGCGAACGCTCCGCCGAGGAGCGCATACAAACAGAGACCCAGGCAGACGACGAGAGCCGCCCGGCCGAGCTCAGGAACGGCTCAGCCCCCCTTGGAGTCTTCGTACTTCGAGGGGCACTTCGTGATCAGCGTGCCCGGCACGGCGACGAAGACGCCGTCTCGGAGCCGCCCATCGACGACGATGTCGCGGCCCTCGCGAAAAAGGTCCGGCTTGGAGCCGCGATAGAGAACGGGAACCGTCGCCTCTCCTTTGACGTCGCGGAGCCGGAAGCGAAGCCCTCGCCCCCGCGCCTCACCGCTCACCGACCCCTCGACCACCTTTCCCATCAAGGCGACGCGCTCGGTGTGCCCGGGAAGCTGGCTCGGTCGCAGCGACGGAGTGCCGCCTCCGGCAATCGAGGTGTAGAGCAGGAAGACCGCCAGCACCGCCGCGACGGAGAGCGCGATCACGAGCCTCACCGGGCTTGCCTTGCGAGTCACACCAGCATTCTAGCCCTGTCACCTCTCCGTCCGACCTCGTTCCTACCCTTTCCCCTATGGAGAAGAACCCGACCCGGATCGATCTGCTGGAGCTCGACATCGACGTCCGTCTGGCAGACCTCTGGCGAGAGGCCGGCGAGATCGGCGAGTGGAGCCTCGAGGTCGTCGCAGCGTTCATCCGTGCGGCCTACGGCAAGGGTTACTGTGATGCGCTGACGGAGGAGTCTCCAGGCAGCCTCTGCGAGGATCACGGCTACCGGGTTCCTCCCCGTCGCCAGACGAGCCTTCGGCAGGCTTAGGGCTTCCTCGCTCCGCTAGCGTGGCGGCATGCCCACGCTCCGCTTCGGGCCCGCCCGAGTTCCCTCCCGCGAGAGCCCCGAGGAGGCCGTGGCACTTCTCGTCCAGCGGGGCTATAGCGCCTGCGAGGTCGACTTCGAGAGCCGCTTCTGGATGGACTATCCCTGGGCCGAGCGCTTCGGGGAGCTCGCCCGTGCTGCCGGCATCGCGCTGTCGGTGCACGCTCCGATAGCGGGCTTCCTCGGGCACCGCGAGCGGGACAAGAAGCAGCGGATGGCGGTCGGCATGCTCGACCACTCCGCAGGCGTCGCCGTCGCTTGCGGCGCCGAGCTCGTCGTCTTCCACCCCGGCTTCCTGCTCGGCCGCGAGCGGGCCGACGCGGTGGCGTCGGTCGTCGAGCAGCTCGCCGAGCTCCGAGAGCGGCTCGAGGGCAAGGGCCGCGCGATTCCCTTCGGGATCGAGATCATGGGTCGCGTGCGCGAGCTCGGCACGGCAGAGGACGTGTTCGCGATCGCAAGTGAGCTCGACTGGGTCCGCCCGGTGATCGACTTCGCCCATCTGCACGCGGTGACGGACGGTGCGTTCACCGACGCCGGGGCCTTCGCCGGGGTGCTCGAGCTCGCGGATCGGCTACTCGAGCCGGAGGCAACCTTTCATGTCCACTTCTCGGATATTGCGTATGCCAACCGGAACGAGACGAAGCATCTTCCCTACGGCGAGGGCACGCTCCGCGCGGAGCCGCTCGGCCAGGCGCTCGCGCGCTTCACGCGTCCAGCGACGGTCATCAGCGAGTCGCCGGACGAGGGCTCACACGGCGCGATTCGCGCCGCTCTCGCAGCACGCTAGGTCTGGACCGTGCTTGCGAGGGGATCTCGCAGTTCTGCCCGACGCGCCTCGAACGCGATCGCCTCGTCCTTGCGCCCGCGGGAGCGGAGGAACCGCGCGAGAGCGCCGAGTGCGTCCAGCTCGGCAGCGCGGTAGTAGGAGCGGGCCAGAGCGTCTCGTGCCTCCCTGAGCAGCTGCTCGGCCTCGTCATCCCGGCCCTGCGCGGCCCGGACGATCCCCAGCGCCATCGTCGTCGTGGCGACCGAGATCCGATCTTCACGTCCGACCGTCTCACGCGCCTCGAGCGCGACGCGCTCCGCCTCGTCGATCCGGTCCTGCTCGACGAGCACCTCGGCGAGCGAGCGCTGCGCCTCGCAGAGGTGCGCGCGGTCGCCCAGGGGCTTCAGAATCCTGATCGCCTCGCGGAAGTACCGCTCGGCCCGGGTCCAGTCGGCCCTCCTCATGGCGATCCAGCCGAGCTGGATCTGAGCAAAGGTGAGCTCGCTCGCAGAACCGATGTCCGACAGGAGCTCGTAGACGGTCTGGAGTCCTGCCTCGGCATCGTCGAGACGGTTGTGGAGCCGGTCGAGATGCGCGCGGGTCTGCAGGGCTCCCGCGCGGGCGTAGATGCTGCCGCTCTCCTCGGCGAGCTCGAGGGCGCGCTCGACGAGCGGCTCCGCCTTCTCGAGCTCGAGCTGGACGAGGTAGCCGCTCGCGAGGGACTGTGTCACCGCCGTCTCGAAATCCTTCCGGTCCGCGCTCTTCGCAACGGCGAGCGCCTCTTGCGAGTAGTGCTCGACGCTCGCCGCGTCCGCCACCCAGGAAGCGGCCTTGGCTCGAGTCATCAGGGCCTCGAAGAGTGCGGGAGGATCGGATTCCGACTGGAGTACGACCAGGGCCTGCTCGACGAGCTCGGTTGCCGCCTGGACGTCGGCTCGCTGATTGAGCGTCACCTCGGCAAGGGCCGTCAGCGCCTTGCCGAGTACCTTCTTGTCTCCCTCTGCGCGGGCCGCATCGCGGACGTCCTGCATCTCCGCCCAGACGGCCGGAAAGTCACCGAGCTTGAGTGCCGCTTTCGCGCCGAAGTAGCGGCGCCTGAGCGTGGGCTCGAGCTCGGCCGCTCGCAAGAAGAGATTGCGGGACGTTCGGTAGGCCTCGCGCGAGTGCGCGCGTCGCGCGGCCGTCTCGAGCACCGCCGCCGTCTCGACCGCAAGCGCGAGCGGAGGCCCGCCGTCGAGCTCTGCGTGGAGCGAGCATGCCTGGTCGAGGTGGTAGGCGCGGATCTCCAGCAGCTCCTCGCCGGCACGCTGGTGAAGCCATCCGGCGAAGCTCTCGTGCTGCTCGGCCCGCTCGGACTTGGCGAGACCGGCGTAGGCCACCTCGCGGATCAGAACGTGCTTGAAGCGATAGGCTCGCTCGCCGGAGATCGACGACCGGCTCTCCGCGGTGAGGAAGTCCCGCTGGAGCAGGTCTGCGAGGCAGCCGGAGACGTCCTCCGACCCCGGCGAGAGGTGCAGGAGCGCTCCCTCCCAGAAGACCCTGCCCACGACCGCCGCTCGCTGCAAAAGGCGCTTCCCCGCCGTGGGAAGCCGGTCGATGCGCGCTGCGATCAGCGCCTGAACGGTGTCCGGGATCCGCTCGAGGCCGCCGTCGCTCCCATTCGTCTCGGTCAGCATCCGGATCGTCTCCTCGAGGAACAGGGGGTTGCCCTCCGTCTTCTCGAGCAGGAGCGCCCGCCGCGGCGGCGGCAGCTCGCGCTCGGCGAGAAGCGCCTCCACGAGCTCCTCGCTCTCCGAGGAGCTGAGAGCCTCGAGCTCGATCGACGCGGCGCGGAGCCGTCCTCCGCCCCACCCGGGACGCACCTCGAGGAGCTCCGGGCGAGCCAGACAGAGGAGAAAGAGTGGCGCTGCGCGTATGGATTCCGCCAGATGCTCGATGACGTCGAGCAGCGGCTCCTCGGCCCAGTGGATGTCCTCGAACACGAGCACGAGCGGCTGCGGGCCGGCGAGCTGCTCGGCCCATTCGCGCACGGCCCAGGCGATCTCGTGCTGGCCACGCTCGTCCTCGACGGCCTCCAGTACGCCCGAGGCAAGCGCGAGGAGGTCCGCGACCGCGTCGTCCTCGCAGCAGGCACGAAGCTTGCCGACCGCTTCCCGCACCGGGTCGTCGTCCGTGATCCCCGCGGCAACCTTCACCATCTCGGCCAGTGACCAGTAGGTGATTCCTTCCCCGTAGGGCAGGCAGCGACCGGAAAGAACGGTCGCGCCCTCGAGCCCTTCGAGGAAGTCGCGCGCGAGACGGCTCTTGCCGACGCCGGGCTCGCCGAAAACCGTGACCAGGTGGGCGCGGCGGCTCTGCGCGGCTCGGCGGAAGGTGTTCTGCAAAAGCTCGAGCTCCTCGTCGCGTCCGACGAGCGGCGCCTCGAGGCTGCGAAGCTGTCGCTCGCCCGAGCTCGCGGCAAATGCGTGCCATGCCCAGACAGGTTGCTCGAGGCCCTTCAGGGCCAGAGGCCCGGCATCTTCTATCTGGATGCGACCGAGCGTCAGTCGCTGCGCCCGCGGTCCGATCAGCACCTGACCGGGCGCCGCGTGCTGCTGCAGACGAACGGCGACGTTGATCGCCTCCCCGGTCGCGAACGACGGATCGTCCGCGTCGACGAGAACCTCTCCGGCCTCCACCCCCGCTCGCGCCTCGAGGCCGAGCTCGTCGAGGGTCGAGAGGATGCCGAGCCCGGCCCTCACGGCTCGCTCGGCATCGTCTTCGTGCGCCTGCGGAATCCCGAACGTGGCCATCACGGCGTCGCCTGCGTACTTCCCTACCGTGCCGCCGTGAGCGGCGATGCACTCGCGAACGTGCTCGAAGAAACCGGCCACACGACGGCGTACGATCTCGGGATCGTTCGCAGTCACGAGCCCCGTCGAGTCGACGAGATCGACGAAGAGAATCGTGAGGAGCTTCCGTTCCATTCCCGTAAGTGTAGAAACGAAGGAGGGGGAGTTGAACTTCCCTGCGAGTTTGAAAGATCGCGCGCCGCCCTCCGGCTTGATCGAGGGCCAGATCGCTACCGGCCCCGCGATACCATCGAGCCGTGCTCGACCCGAAGGTCTTCAAGGCGTACGACGTCCGAGGGATCTACCCGAGCGAGCTGGACGAAGAGGGTGCCTACGCGATCGGGCGCGCATTCGTCGAGCAGTTCGAGCCGAGACGGATCGCGATCGGCCGGGACATGCGCCTCTCGTCGCCATCGATGGCCAAGGCGGCGATCGAGGGCTGCGCCGATGCCGGTGTGGACGTGCTCGACCTCGGCCTTGTGGGCACCGAGATGGTCTATTTCGCCGTCGGCGAGCTCGGGCTCGACGGGGGAATCGCGGTCACCGCCTCGCACAACCCGAAGGAGTACACGGGCATGAAGATCGTGCGGCGCGGCGCTTTGCCGGTCGGCGGCGAGTCGGGCCTCTTCGACGTCCGCGACCGCGCTCTCGCCCGCTTCGCCGAAGCCGGGCCCCGCGGCGCGATTCGCAAGGAGGACGTCTGGCCGGCCTTCGTGGAGCGGGTGCTGTCCTTCATCGATGTCTCGAGCGTCAGGCCGCTCCGTGTCGTCGTCGACGCCGCCAACGGGATGGCCGGGACGATGCTCCCGCCTGTGCTCGAGCAACTGCCGATCGAGGCCGTCCGCTGCTACTTCGAGCCCGACGGAAGCTTTCCGAACCACGAGCCGAACCCGCTCCTGCCCGAGAACCGGGAGTTCATCGTGCGCAAGGTGACCCAGGAGCGCGCCGACTTCGGGGTGGCCTTCGACGGTGACGCGGACCGCTGCTTTTTTGTCGACGACACCGGCGAGTTCGTGCCGGGGGACTTCGTCACGGCGCTGCTCGGCGAGCTGATCGTTGCGAAGGAGCCGGGCGCGCGGGTTCTCTACGACGTCCGTGCAAGCTGGGCTGTGCCGGAGACGATCGAGCGGGCCGGGGGCGTTGCACTCGTCAACCGGGTGGGGCACTCGTTCTTCAAGCACCGGATGCGCGCCGACGACGCGGCCTTCGGCGGCGAGGTGTCCGGCCATTACTACTTCCGTGAGTTCTCGCAGGCTGATTCCGGCGTGATCCCGTTTCTGCTCATGCTGGAGCTGATCTCGAAAAGGCGGACGCCGTTGTCCGAGATCCTTCGACCGTACCGAAGCGGCTTCTTCCTGACGGGCGAGCTGAACACCCCCGTCTCCGACGTTCCCCTGAAGCTTCAGGAGCTGAAGGAGCGCTTCGGGGCTCCGCCTGCCCGCGTGAGCCACCTCGACGGCATATCCGTCGACGCCGGTGACTGGCATATGAACGTGCGACCGTCGAACACGGAGCCTCTTCTCCGGCTCAACCTCGAGGCGCGGACACGGGAGCTGATGGAGCGCAAGCGTGACGAGGTGCTCGCGGTGATCCGCTCGTGACCTGGTTGGGGCAGGTCACCTCGCAGCGCCCTCCATTCAAGTTCTCCGCTGTGACGCGCGTCGGCTTCTCCGACACGGACGCGCAAGGGATCGTTTACTACGGCCGCTACCTCCCCTACTTCGATCTCGCGCGCGTGGAATACCACCGCCATCTCGGCCTGCTGGACGTGGATGCATACGACCCCGGACACGAGTTCGTGATGCGTGCCTGCGCGATCGAGTATCACGCGCCCGCTCAATTCGACGATCTGCTCGAGGTCTTCATCAGGATCCGGCAAATTGGCCGGACGAGCGCCGGCTACGAATGTGCCGCCTACCGAAGGGACGACGAGAGCCTGATGGTCACTGCGGAGCAGACGCTCGTCCTCGTCGACCTCTCCGAGCGCCGTCCGGCTCCCGTGCCGGACCGCTACCGGCAGATCGTGGTCGCGTTCGAAGGCGCCGACTGCGAGCTGGCCCTGCCGGCGTGAACGGCCTGCTTCGAGTAACTCGGGTCTGACTGCCGGAGCTGCGACGCATCATCGCCTCAGGCGACCGGTTCCGCCTCACTGAGGGCATCTGCCGGAGCTTGCGCTGATCGTCCTCGCTAAGAGCTCATAACAGAAGTGGGCTATGCACTTCGCGTCCCCTGAGGTTTCATCGTTCGCCAGGGCCGCCGCGGATAGTGGAGTAGGGCTCGGGCTGATGAGTGATGGCGTGTTGGAGCAGGCGGTGGAAGAG
>Ga0136621_1000156_pt1 | contig 24687 bp, 25 predicted proteins | sample AntDryUQ445A2306_FD_104673 | JGI IMG/M metagenome (GOLD analysis project Ga0136621, IMG submission 104673) | Polar desert sand microbial communities from Dry Valleys, Antarctica - metaG UQ445A (23.06) | ecosystem: Environmental > Terrestrial > Soil > Desert | place: Antarctica: Dry Valley...
AATGACCGAGCTTTCCGGCACAAGCTGGGTCGAAGAGCGTCTCCTGCGGTGCCCTTTCGCCAGCGTGGGAGCGCTCGTTCCGGACGCCTTCGAGTCGTATGCCCGGGTCCTCCACCCTGCCCAGTCGACGCGTCCAAGAATCGTCGCCCACAGCGCCAACCGGCCCACGCTGTCGATCCGAGACGCGGACTCGGACCACCGGCGCGTGGATGCGGCGTGACTTAGACGGCGGTCCAGAGCCGTCCGACTTGATCTTGTGATATCAAAGCGATACCATTCTGGATCATGCCATCATTGCAGGTTCGGAACATCCCCGATGACCTCTACGAGGCCCTTAGGGCAACCGCCGACAGAGAGGGCAGGTCTCTATCGGCGCAGGCGGTAGCCATTCTTAGAAGAGCCCTTGCCGACTCACTCGTCGATCGGGCGGGAGTGGCTCGGCGAGTAGCAGCACGTCGGAGGTCAGCGGGGGTCATGTCCCGCGGCGCCACAAAGCTGGTCAGGGAAGATCGAGATCGCTGAGGCAGGCGTTGTAGTCGATGCGAGCGTCTTCGTTGAGTACCTTGCTCCCGGTCCGGCCCATGGCGATGTTGCTCCTCTCTTCGATCCAGAGTCGAGGGTCGAACTGTGGACGCCCGATCTCTGCTTGCTCGAGGTGGCCAACGCGCTGAGAAAGCGATTCCTCACAGATAAGAGATTCACGCGCCGACATCTCGTCGACGGAGTCGCCGATCTTCTTGCTCTGGGGCCCTTGGTTGTAAGCAGCCGCGTGCTTGTGGACCGGACTATCCAGTTCGTCGAGAACCTCACCGTGTACGACGCGGTGTATCTGGTGCTGGCCGCAGCCCGACGTATTCCCCTCTGCACACTTGATACTGGATTGGCCGCGGAAGCGCGGAGGGCCAGAGTTACCGTTCTTGTGCCGGGGATAGACGCGCTCGTTACCTGAGGTTCACAAGCAGACGACCGAGGTCGGCTTCAGAATAGTGTCCTCTTGACGAGCTGTGTAACCAACGACCCGGTTGTGCCACCTGATCACGCCCCTGATCTCGTGCTCTTCTGGTCGCTACCGAGGAATTTGGCAACTAGCCGGCGCGCCGCACAGCGACTTCCTGGTTGAGCCGATTGCCCAGGCGATCGCGTTCGAAGTCAAGATCGAATTGCGCCTGCAAATTTAGCCAGAACCTCTCCGAGGTCTCGAAATACCGAGCCAAACGCAGGGCGGTGTCCGCCGAGATTCCACGCTTGCCGTGCACGATCTCGTTGATCCGACGGGGAGGAACACTGATGTCTTTGGCGAGTCGATACTGGCTGATTTCCATGGGAACAAGGAACTCCTCGAGCAAGATCTCTCCTGCGTGGACAGGTGCCAACTTCTTTGGTGCCATCACGCCCTCCTAGTGGTAATCGACGATCTCCACGTCGTGGGCATCGCCCTCGTCCCATCGAAAGCAGATGCGCCATTGATCGTTGATTCGAATGCTGTGCTGTCCAGCGCGTTCTCCCCGCAGCCGCTCCAAACGGTTGCCCGGCGGCACCCGGAGATCGTTCAAGCTCATCGCCGCATCCAGGATGCGGAGTTTCCGCAGCGCCATCCTCTGAACTCCCGTCCCAAGCTTCCGTACCGGCTGGCGGCCGAAGAGCCGTTCGGCGTCCCTATCCCGAAGGCTCTTGATCATGCTTAGCATAACGTATCACGTTATTAACGTAAAGCGTTACGGGAGCGCCACCTCGAGGCGGGTGACCGTTCGCGCTCCATCGCCGCACCGTCTCCGGTCATTCCTCGGCCATATCATCGGGCAAACTCAAGGATGCCTATGGATGACGTGGCTGAGGTTCTGGTAGCAGCTCGCGGGGCGTTCGATTCGCGCGATTGGGCCGCGGCTCGGGACGGCTTCAGATCAATCGAAGACGAGCACAACCTCTCCGCCGACGACCTTCAGGCCCTTGGCGACTCGGCGTGGTGGCTCGGCAGCGTTGACGAGGCACTTGCCGCCTACGAAGGTGCCTACCGACTGTACCTCCATGGTGAACAGCCGCGCCGGGCCGCCATCTCGGCCCTGGGTCTCGCTGTGTCCATGTTTCTCAGGGGCGACGTCGAGATCGGGTCGGGGTGGATGAACCGGGCCCAACGGTTGCTCCGCGACGAGCCCGAGAGCGCCGAACACGGTTACTTGCTGTATATCGACATCGAGTCGGCTCTCGAGGAGTCGGATTTCGACGGCGTGATCGAGATAGCTCAGCGGATCCGAGAGATGGGACGGCGATACGGAGACGCGAACCTCGTCGGTGTGGGTGTCCTCTTCGAAGGACGCGCGCACGTCAGGCAAGGGCGAATGAACGAGGGAATGGCTCTGCTCGACGAGGCGATGGTGGCGGTTCTGTCCGACGAGCTGTCCCCCGAGTGGGCCGGTAATGTCTACTGCCATCTCATGGCTGCGTTCCATGAGCTCGCGGACATCCGCCGAGCACGTGACTGGGTGGAGGCAACTGGGCGCTGGCTCGAGGGCCTCCCCGCGGCGGTTCTGTTCACGGGAATCTGCCGGATTCACCGGTCTCAGGTACTGCAGATCACCGGCGCGTGGGAGCAGGCCGAGCTCGAGGCCGTACGCGTCTGCCAGGAGCTCGCCGAGTTGCACGTCGCCGGGGCAGCCGAGGGCCACTATCAAGCCGGCGAGCTACGGCGGCTTCGGGGGGACCTTGCCGGTGCCGAGCAGTCATACCAGCGCGCCCACGAACGCGGTCGCGACCCGCAACCGGGCCTCGCTTTATTGCGACTCGCGCAGGGACGTGCGGCCGCTGCATCCGTCTCGATCCACGCGGCCCTGGTTGCCGAGGACAGGAACCCCCTGGCTCGTGCCCCATTGTTGGCTGCGCAAATTGAGATTGGCCTCGCCGTCGATTCCATCGAGGTCGCACGACGCGCCTGTGCCGAGCTGGAAGAGACCGCATCGGCGTATGCGAGCTCAGGGCTGGAGACCGCGGCACTTCAAGCGCGGGGGGCAGTCGAACTAGCCGAAGGGCTACCGGAGGTTGCCCTTCCAATCTTGCGCGATGCTTGTCGCAAGTGGCGCGAGCTGAACGCCGACTACGACGCGTCCAAGGTTTGTGTGCTTTAGCTCGCACTTACGAGACACTCGGCGATACCGATGCGGGTCAACGGGAGCTTGACGCGGCCGCAACGGTGTTCGATCGACTCGGCGCGGCTGTCGACGCCAAGGCCGTCATGGATCTCCGGGGACAGGAGGCGCTCCCGGCCGGTCTTACCCCGCGTGAAGCCGAGGTACTCGCACTCGTCGCGACCGGCAGGTCCAACAGGGAGGTCGCCGGCACGCTCTCCATCAGCGACAGGACCGTTGGCCGACATCTGTCGAACATCTTCACCAAGCTCGGAGTCTCGACTCGCACCCAAGCAGCTGCCTTCGCATTCGAGAAAGGGCTTGCGGCCCCCACGCGTGAGTAGAACGACCCACTCCGCCTTTTGGAAGTTGCGGGGTTCATCCGATGACACCAGACCTCTTTCTTCCTTAGTGTTTGGGTGCGCACAGGAAATCGATCGAAGGAGGTACGGACATGGCGGAGTTGACGCTCGACGAGACGAAGCTCGAGGCGTTCATCGAGAGGTTCGTCGGGGATGCCGCCGCAACGGCACATGCGGCAACGGTTGTGCTGGGCGACAAGCTCGGCCTGTTTCGCGCCTTGGCCGAGGGTGGTCCACTAACTGCGGATGAGCTGGCGGCGCGCAGCAGATGCCACCCCAGGCTGATCAAGGAGTGGGCAACGCGCAGGCAGCCAGCGAGTACTGCATCTATGATCCGGCCACCGACCGGTACTCGCTCACGCCCGAGCAGACGGCCTGTCTGGCGGACCCAGATAGTCCCACATTCCTGGTCGGGAACACGAGGATCGTGAACACCCTTCACAAGGACGAGGAGGGGGTTCGCAACGCCTTTACCGGCGACGAGGGGTTCGGGTGGCACGAACATCATGACGACCTGTTCGCCGCGATGGCCAGCGCCAGCTCCGCCGACTACGCAGCCGGTCTCGTGCCGGAATGGATCCCGGCGCTCAATGGCGTCGAAGCCAAGCTCCTATCGGGGGCCCGGGTGGCCGACGTCGGTTGCGGTCACGGAGGTCCCACGATCATGCTCGCCCTGGCGTACCCGGCGTCCACATACCATGGATTCGACTATCACGCCGAATCCATCGAGGCCGCTCGCAAGGCGGCCGCGGAGGCTCGAGTAAGTGATCGGGTGACGTTCGAGGTGGCCGTGGCCGACTCCTTCCCCGGTGAAGGGTACGACTTGATCTGCACTTTCGACGCGTTCCACGACATGGGGAATCCCATAGCCGTCGCCCGGCACATCCGCAATGCACTGGCCCTCGACGGAACCTGGATGATCACCGAACTCAATGCGGGCGATCGCGTCGAGGAAAACATCAATCCCTTTGGCCGGTTCTTGTACTCGGCCTCGACGTTCGTGTGTGTGCCAAACGCGCTCTCACAAGGATCCAGCCGGGCTCTGGGCGCGGCAGCCGGAGAAGCGGTCCTGCATGGAGTGACGACCGAGGCCGGATTCAGCCGTTTCCGGCGGGCGGCCGAAGCACCCTTCAACCTGATCATCGAGGCCCGCCCCTGAGACCGCGACATCCAGATCTGATCCAGAAAACCCACTCAAAGGTTAGCGAGTTACGAGCTCACTCGCCGATGTGCAATCTCCCGAGATCCGACACACGACGGTAACAGTGAACTCTGGACAAGGACTGGATGACACACTCTGCATCCTCTCTGCCGCAAGCGCCGGGTATGATAATCTGATTTCTGTGGACGAACTGAGCGCTACGGATGCAGCAAGACGCTTCTCTGATCTTCTCGACGCGGTTGAGCACCGTGGCGAATCCTTCACGATCGCTAGGAAGGGCAAGGTCGTGGCTGTCATTAGCCCTGCGTGGCCCCGATCGGGGAAAGACCTCAAGCGATTCCTTCGAAAGCATCCGCCCGACGGAGCATGGGCGCAAGAGACAAAGGAGATGCGTGAGGTGCTGTTCGTCGAGGAGCGAAGCTGGCACGGCTGATCATTGATACCTCGATCCTTGTCGCGCTAGAACGACGCGCCGATAGACTCGAAGAGTTGATCGAAGACGAGGACGATGTGGCTATCGCAGCGATCACCTTGGCAGAGCTGCTGGTTGGGGTTGAACTCGCAACAGGGAAAAGGCGGACACGGCGTCAAGATCATGTCGACGGCCTGCTGCAATTGGTATCAATCGAGTCCTACGACCTTGATGTTGCGAGATCCCATGCTTCGCTTCTTGCATGGGTTCGTCAGCAGGGAAGGCCTCGAGGTGCCCACGACCTGGTCATCGCGGCGACGGCTGCCACACGATCGAGAGACGTGGTGACAACCGACGCCAAAGCATTCGTCGACTTGCCCGGAGTAAGAGTTCGAGCTCCATAGAACCTGTCGCAGAGCCTTCTCCATCGCCTGCCACTCTCGGGCAAGGATCGAAAATCGCGTACGTTCTCAGTAGCGATAACTCGATCTCGCTCCTGCGCGGCGAGGAAGATGTCGGCGATCCGCAAGCCCGCATTGGATCTAGTTCGGTGACGGCGCTGACATCATGCCCATACTCGTCCCGCAGGCGTTTCGTACCCCCGGTCGACCGAGGGGCTTCCCAGCTGTGTCGTCCGCAGGGGCCAGCAGCAGTAGCCCATCAAGGGTTCGGGTTACCCAGAGGACCGGTGCCGGCCGAAGCGGGTGCGTGGTCGACCTTCACAAGCTCTTCCCGGCCCCCGCCTCCCGAGATACCCAACGCGAGGACCATACCGACGTCCTTGGCGTAAAGCTTGTATTCGAGGACGTCCGGTTCGATCGTTATGGTGTTCTTTTCCAATACCATGTCCTCGAAATGACCGAAGGGGACATCCGCCATTTCGGTGGTGCTCAGGATCTCGCCATTGTCCTCCGCCTGGCCCTTGTAGTACTCCTGCCGGTAGCTGACGCCCGTCTCCGGCACGGCGGGCATGATGATCCCCGGCATCGCGCCGTCAACGCCGGCCTCGAAGGACCCGTGTCTCGAGGAGAGCCTTCCGTTCTCGAACTCAGCGGTGTCCTCGCCCATGTACCAGACGTTGCCCTCGGCGTCCTGCGCGTACCAGTCGTTCGTGTCTTCAACGACCTCGCCATCCTGAGTAACAGTGTCTCGTACGACACGCGCCGTGATCCCGTTGGCCATCTTCTTGGTCCTCGTGGTCACCACGACGACAACCTTCAGCTCATGGTCCTTTTCATCCGTCTCGAGGTAAGTCCACCGGGTCCCCTGTTCGAGGGGGAAGTAGGGACTATCGATCTTGGTCGTGAAGTCCTTGGGGTCAAGGGCAACGGGATCGTTTCCCTGTGGCAGATCACCCGACGCGGCCTCGAGCGGCGACGATGAGTGCTCGGGAGCCGTGGCCGAGCCGGGGGGCGTCTCGGTGCAAGCGGCCAGCATGAGTGGCACAATCGAAACCGAAACGAGTGACAGAAACAACTCGCGCGTGCTCGACATCATCTCTTCCTTTTCTAAATGGATCCGACGGAGCCGACTTTGGCCTACCGATGCTGAAGACCACCTGAACCGTTTAGCTGGCTTTCAGCGCCCCTTCAGCTTGACGTAGCAAGATGGAGTTAGGAGGAGCGATGCGGGTACTGGTTGTCGAGGACGAGAAGGCTCTTGCCATGGGGTTGAAGCGGGGCCTCGAGGCGGAGGGCTTCGCAGTCGATGTGGCCATCAATGGGACCGACGGGCTATGGCTAGGACGCGAGAACACCTACGACGCGATCGTCTTGGACATCATGCTGCCCGAGATAAACGGGTTCAAGATCTGTTCGACCTTGCGCGAGGAAAACATCTGGACCCCGATCCTGATGCTGACCGCGAAAGACGGAGAACTCGACGAGGCTGAAGCGTTGGACAGTGGCGCCGATGACTACCTCGTGAAACCCTTCTCCTACGTCTTGCTGCTGGCCCGCATCCGGGCGCTACTGAGACGCGAAGTTCGCGAGCGACCAGCGGTGCTCGAAGCCGGCGACCTGAAGCTCGACCCAGCGAGTCGCCGGTGCTGGAGGTCGGACACGGAAGTGACCCTGACGCCGCGCGAGTTCTCGTTGCTCGAGTTCCTCCTAAGAAGGAAAGGCGAAGCCCTGGCGAAGTCGGAGATCCTGGCTCACGTCTGGGATTTCGACTTCGAAGGAGATCCCAACATCGTGGAGGTGTACATCCGTCACCTACGAGAGAAGCTCGATCGCCCGTTCAAGCGCGACGCGCTGCAGACCGTGCGCGGCTCGGGCTATAGGTTGGATGCTCAAGGTGGGTGAGCGCGTGCGCAACGCGGGATCTTCGGTAAGGGCCCGGACGAGCGCGGGGGCAGTCATGGCCGTCGGCTTGGCTCTGTTGATCGCATCGATCGCGCTCGTTGCCTTGATGCAGCGCACGATGGAGCGGAACGTCACCTCCGCGGCCCGATTGCGAGCCCAGGATGTCGTCGCAAGCATCGAGGGGGGTCAGCCCTTCTCGGATCTCACGACCCGAGACGACGACGTCTTCGTACAGATCATCGACACCGAAGGGAAGGTCCTGGCATCGAGCCCGTCACTCGAAGGAGATCCCGTGGTTACTCCTCTTGAGCCAGACGAGAGCACCATCGTCCAGGGACAACCGATTGATGACGATGACCCCTTCTCCGTAGTCGCCGAAGATGCTCGAACGTCGACTGGGAGTCTGACTGTCCTTGTGGGACGCAACCTCGACCTCGTTCGAGAGACGACCTCCTCCATCACGCGCACCTTGCTCATAGGAGTGCCCCTGCTGCTCCTGGTCGTGGCCATCACGACATGGAAGGTCACAGGCCGATCGCTCTCCCCCGTCGAGAGCATGAGGAAGGAGGTGGCCGGAATCTCCCACGCCGATCTCCACCGACGCTTGCCGTTGCCACGCGGGAACGACGAGGTTGCTCGTCTCGCTCGAACGTTGAACGGGATGCTCGAGCGACTAGATGAGGCTCGTAGGCGCGAACAACGGTTGGTATCCGATGCGTCCCACGAGCTTCGAAATCCGATTGCTGCAATCCGTCATCTGACCGAGGTAGCCCTCGCCCACCCCGCTCGAACCTCGCTCGAGGCGTTGGCCGGGGAGGTCCTGTCCGAAGACCTCAGACTGCAGGATCTCGCCGAAGGGCTCTTGTTGCTGGCGCGCGCCGACGAACACACCCTCGAGGTGTTCGCGGTGCCACTTGACCTCGACGACCTGGTGCTCGATGAAGCACGCAGGCTGAAACAGACGACCTCACTCCGTATCGAGACGGCCGGGGTCAGTGCGGCCCGCACCAAAGGTGACCGCGCGTATCTCCAACGCGTCATCCAGAACCTTGCAGACAACGCTGCGCGACATGCGTCTTCGGTCGTCGGCTTCTCGGTTCAGGAAGTCGATGGGCAGGTGAAGCTTAGGGTTGATGACGACGGGCCCGGGGTGCCGGTGGGATCACGGGAACCGATCTTCGAGAGGTTCGCTCGGCTCGACCAGGCGCGGGACAGGGAGCATGGAGGGGCAGGCCTTGGCCTCGCGATCGTTGCCGAGATCGTCGCTGCTCACGGAGGCCAGACTTCGGTCCAGGATTCCCCCCTCGGGGGGGCGCGGTTCGAGGTATTCCTCCCTGGCGCTTCATGATCCTGCGCCCTTCAGGCACCCTTCAGGCGGCTTCCTCTAGCCTGATCTGACACGAGGCAACCGGAAGAGGAGGCAAGCGTGAGGAAGAGGATCACGATCATCGTTGCAGGTGCGATGGCATCCGCAGTCCTTGCCGGCGGCGCTATCGCGAGCAGCGCACCCGAAGGCACCGTCACCAGGCCCGCTGCGGAGCGCGCGGCGAGCACAGCGCTCGAAGCGACCGGTGGAGGAACCGCCAACGCGGTCGAGAAAGATACTGAAGACGGGGCCTCCTGGGAGGTCGAGGTCAGGAAGACCGATGGCACCACCGTCGACGTACGTCTCGACGAGAATTACAAGGTCGTCGTCATCGAAGGCGACACCGAGTCACCCGACACCGACGACCCCACCGACTAACGCCGCCTGGTCAGACAGCCCGCCGGTGCCGAAGGGTCCAATGGGCACAGCGGGCATCAGGCTGGGGCGAGCGCCTCCAGAACCTCGTGCGCGCGACGCATCGACGCTTCCGGGTCTGCCTCCGGAGACCCGATCTGGGGATCGAAGTTGAGATCGATGAACGTTTCCGTGATGCCCTTGGCCCCCAGCTCCCCAAGGTCCGCGCGGATCTCCTCGAAGGAACCGGCCAGCGGCGCCGGGTCTCCCTCCGTGCGCACCTTGACCACACCACGGCAGACGAAGCGCAGCTCGTCGGGATCGCGGTTTGCGCCGACAGCCGCCGTTCGCACGATCCCGACGGATTCGTCGATCCGGTTGAGATCGGCTCGGCTGCTGCTGATCCAGCCGGCAGCCACCCGTCCGGCACGGCGCAGAGCGGCCTCGGCGGTCCCACCAAGCAAGAGCGGCGGGTGAGGCTTCTGGACCGGCTTCGGGTCGACCCTCGACCGCGGAACGCGATAGAAGTCGCCCTCGTACTCGACGACCTCGTCCGTCCAGATGGCCCGCAGACAGTTAAGGAAGTCCTCCGCGCGTTCGCCTCGCCTTGCAGTGGAAACGCCGACGGCCTCGAACTCATGCGGCGACCATCCGATGCCGAGTCCTGCATCCAGCCGTCCGTCAGAGAGATGGTCGATCGTCGTCAGGAGCTTTGCCAGCACGATGGGCGCGTAGTACGGCAGGTTCACGACGGCTACCCCGAGCCGGGCCGAAGATGTGTGGCCGGCGAGATAGGCGAGGGTTGCCAACGGGTCGTGCACGCTGTGGTAGGGCGGTGCAAGAAGGGGGACATCTCCGTCAAGCGGTGACAGGAGGCGCTGGAAAGTCCACAACGACGTGTAACCGAGCTGCTCGGCCTTGCAGGCGATCTCCACGCAGTTAGCCGGACGCGCCCACGTACCGGAGACGGGAACCGCGAACCCAAGCTGCACGCAGGCATCGTACCGGGTCAGGGGTTACTCTCTCCCGGCTTTTGCCCGTCGACGCCTACCGGATCGAGGAGTTCCTCTGATGCCCTCTTACCTTGTAAACCCCGCAGCCGTAGCCAAGGCTCGGGCGCTGATCGATGCACGTCAGTATGTGCTCGACAGCGACTGGAGCGACTCCCAGCCCTCAACGGACGACGAGAACCGGTACCTCGAAAGCCACGGCTGGGACGATTTCGCCGCCTGGCACCTCGGTCTTATTGAAGGTGCCACCGACGAGACCAAGGCGCGCTACGGCTTCGTTTACGGGGACTTCCGGCGGGTACACCGGAAGGGTTTGATCGCATGTCACTTCCGCGCCGCTGAATGGGGACACAAAGAGGTCGAGCTCGCAGCGCACGAGCTGCTCCAGCACCTGGACAACACCGCCCGATAGCCGAAGAGAGCCGTTGGCCGGGGCACCGACCGAACGGCCCTCATCGACCCTGGTCAAAGGCCAGAGGCCAGTGAACGTGACCCTTCGAGAGCCCCCTGCTCAGCGCCTTTTCTTCGCCACGAATACCCCTTGGTAGGAGCCATGCCCATCCTTGAGCGGGCAGCTTTCCCCTGGTTCCGGCGCATCCCAATCATCGATTGCCCAGCCGCTGAGGTTGTGAACCGACCCAACGATGCACGCGTTGCGGCTGTCTGCCAGTCCCCGGAGCCGGCTGCGCGAGCGAAGCGGAAAGACGATCTGGATCCAGCGTCCCTTTGGGACACCCCAAGACCCGCCACGCGGCACGAACCTCCATCCGTGCACTCCCTTTACAGGACGGTTCGGGCACTTGCGGCCGCCAAGACTCGTGAAGCTGCCGTCCGATTTGCCCTTGTAGCAGCGCACCCGGCGGCTGCGCTTGGAGTTCTTGATGGCAAATGAGGTCTTGCGGGGAAGCTTGATCTCGGTGACCACTTCGTCCCCGGCGCCGCCATCGCCTGCTCTGCCCACCCAGATCTGTCCGAGATAGACATCGCCCACCCTCGGCCAGCTGGCATCCCGCTTGCCCTTGTAGCCGACTGTCTCAATCGTGCTGATATAGGTGGTACCGCTCACCGGACTCTGCTCGTAGGTATGGGACACCGGGCCCATGAGCCATTTCTTCTTGCCCTTCGCCATATTCCCGAGCGAGCCGGCCACGCCAGAGAGCCGCCTCTCGATCCGTTCAGCGGATCTGCTTGTCTGCTCTCCCCCGGCCGCTCGCCTTTCCGCCTGCGCAGTGGCTCCTGCGAACACCAGCCCGGTCGCCGTCAGGAGGGCGATCGACCTCCTGGGGATTCGCCCCCGGCCCACCGGTTTCCACTCAGCTCCCACACGCATCGTTACCGAACCTCCTTCAACGACGGCCATTGCGGGCATGCTATCTATCTCGCGCAACGAGAACGTTACGAGCGAGTAAGCCCTCCCCGGGTTGTCTCGACGCTTTGGTTGAGAGGAGAAAACCACAGCCTTAGCTTCGGGAGAATCAGCGCAGCAAAGGGGCGGAGGAGCAGGCTTCTTCGAGCGAAACGGATATCCGGGCCTGCGTTCCTTGTTGCATCGACACCGACACACAGTCGACCCCCGCTCGGCTGAGATCCGCTTGGGACCCTCCCCAGCATGGCCGGAGCGTGGGGGACACCCGCTGCTCACAAGATGTTGGGCATCTGCGGGATCCGCCGCTCGCGGCCGCAGCATTCTCGAGCCCACCTCGGGTGCGAGCTTCCTCCAGCGGTAGTAGATCGAGGGGTGGACGTCCATGGCACGACAAACGGCTCGCACACCTATCCCTGGCGAGGACAAAGACGCACAGTCGGAGCTTGTAGGGCGCATCATCATTGGACAAGGCGGTGTCTAGTCGAAGCTCTCATAGAACGCTTCGTCCGCATCGAAACTCATGGTGAACTCGCAAGCCTGACGGCTCCGTCCCAGTCAGCGCGATAACTGGCCTCACTCGTCCAACTCCGACCGAGATCGTCGAGCATTGCGACCCGGACCATCGCGAGCGAACCTCCCCCCAAAGCGACGCATCCGCTCGGATATCGCGAGGCAGACTGCTGAAGTGCACCAACATCCGCCCCTTTCCGGGCCCGCCTGTACTTCGTGTCAGGGTACGGTTGACGTCATTATCCATGGGGACTATATTAGTCAATACGTACTTGACGACCCCCACGACCCAAGGGAAGAAACAGAATGCCGACCTCGATTCCAGATTCTCTTCGCACTGTTCTCGAGCAAACTCAGGCGGAACCCCACCCGATCGCCGCCCTGCGCTCGAGCCGCGCTCTGTTCAAGCAAGTCTCCGATTGGCAGGCCCGAATGGTGGTCGGCGCGATCGAAACGGGTGTCACGTGGGAAGAGGTCGGCGAGGCGCTCGGCACCACGCGTCAGGCTGCCTGGGCACGCTTCCGGGGCGTCACCGAAGGAACCGAAGCGAGGTCCACGAGTGCAGCGGAGGTGAAAGCGGTGAGTCAGGAAGTAAAGGAGCAACTGCGAGATTTCCAGGTGAAGCTCAAAGACTTCGAGGAGAAATGGCGAGACAGACAGGCCGATCTCAAGAACAAGTTTCGGGAACTGGAACGCGGGCGGCGCGAGGAACGAAAGCAGCTACACGATGAGCTGCGCTCGATCCAGTCCTCACTTCGAGATGAGATTCAAGCACTACGCGAGCCGCCAAGGTAGCACCACAGGCGCGGCGTTCGGTTCGCGCACGAAAATGGCCGCTTTTATTACTAGGTTGGACTCGACCGATGAGTTCCTGCCTCGCTTGGGGTCGAAGTTCCCAAGCCGCTACAAGATAGGAGGAGCATTGCAATGCCCGACATGATCCAAACGTCGGGTCTGGTCAAGCGCTACGGAGATGTGACGGCGTTGGACGGTCTCGACCTCGTTGTGCCGAAGGGGACTGTACTCGGGCTGCTCGGGCCAAACGGCGCGGGGAAGACGACCGCCGTCCGCATCCTGACGACTCTTCTCGACCCCGATGGGGGCACGGCCGTGGTCGCCGGCCTGGACGTTGTCGCCGAGCCCGACAGGGTACGGAAGCGTATCGGGCTCTCGGGCCAGACTGCAGCCGTTGACGAACACCTGACCGGTTACGAGAACCTCGACATGGTGGGCCGTCTGTACCATCTGGGTCGAGTCAAGTCTCGTGCTCGCGCTCGTGAGCTTCTCGACCGGATGTCCTGTTCCTAGACGAGCCGACGACCGGGCTAGATCCTCGTAGCCGAGCCCAGATGTGGAAAGCGATCCAGGCGCTCGTGCGAGGTGGAGCCACCGTTCTCCTGACGACCCAGTACATGGAGGAAGCGGACCGGCTCGCCAACGACATCGTGGTCATCGACAAGGGGCGGAAGATCGCCCACGGAACATCGGACGAGCTCAAGACTCAGCTGGGAGGGGAGCGGGTCGAGATAGTCCTCGCATCCCCCGCCGATGCTCCAGCGGCCTGTGCGACCCTCGGGGACCTTTCTGTGGGGGAAGTCCAGGTGGACGAGCAGACACGCAGGCTGACGGCAGCCGTCACCGGTGGCGCGGACGTCCTCCGGCAAGCCCTTCAGCGGCTGGCCGACAGGGACATCACCGTGAATGACGTGGGACTCCGGCGCCCCACGCTGGACGACGTGTTCCTGACGCTCACCGGTCACTCGGCAGAGGAAAAGGGCGAACCGACCGAAGATGACAAAGACGATCCCGCACAAAAACCGGGCGAAAACAAAGTGAAGGAGGCCGTCCGATGACATCAGTAGCAATGGCATTAGGTGACGGCGCTGTCGTGGCCAAACGCAACTTGATCAAGATAAGGCGCATCCCTGAACTGCTGATCTGGACACTCATGTCACCGATCATGTTCGTGTTGCTGTTCGGCTACGTGTTCGGCAGCTCGATCCCTATCTCCGGCGCGAGCTATCGCGAATACCTGATCGCTGGGATCTTCGTTCAGACCGTTATCTTCGGCTCGACCTTCACCGGAGCGGGTCTGGCCGAAGACATGACCAAGGGCATCATCGATCGTTTCCGGTCGCTTCCCATGGCCCGGTCTGCGGTGCTCGTCGGCCGCACTGCAAGCGACATCTTCTACAACTCGGCCTCGATTCTGGCCATGTCGATCACCGGCCTGATAGTCGGTTGGCGCATCAGAACCTCGGTAATGGAAGCGATAGGCGGTTTCCTCCTATTGCTGCTGTTTGCCTATGCATTCTCCTGGATCATGGCTTATGTTGGGCTGAGAGTGTCCAGCGTAGAGGTCGTCAACAACGCATCGTTCATGTTCATCTTCCCATTGACGTTCGTTGCCAATACCTTTGTGCAGATCGACCGTTTGCCCGGCCCCCTGAAAACCTTTGCGGAGTGGAACCCCGTCTCTGCCGTGGCGCAGGCGGCGCGCGAGGCGTTCGGGAACACCGGTACTGCGCCACCCCTGGAAGTGTGGTCGTTGGCCCATCCGGTCGTGTACTCGCTCATCTGGGTCGGCATCATCCTGGCAATCTTCGTACCGCTCTCGGTCGGGCAGTACAACAAGTCGGCTACCCGTTAAGAGGCTTCTTGCGCTCAACGCCGGATAGCCCGATTCCGAACTTCCACGCACGAATCACTTCGGGCTTTCAGCTCAGCGTCCGCGAGGAGGTTCGCACGCTCGCGAACGCTTCGCAGGAGCGTTCTACTCAGGGGTTATAGAAGCAGCTAGGGACACGAGGTTGCCCTCAGGGTCTGCGACGAAGCCGACACGCTCGCCCCAGGGCATGTAAGGGTACCTTCTCGATCGGGGGCTTCACGCTCCGGCCCAGGTCACTCTCGCTTTGCAGTCATCGGTCGCTTGTGGCCGGCCTCGATGGCCAAACACGAGAACCCGAAGTCGCGTGTGGGCTCAGATTCCGCTGAAGCCGCTAAAGCCCCCGTCGACGGGAACAACAACGCCGGTGACGAAGCGCGCTCCGGGCCCGCATAGCCAGACCAAGGTGCCGGCGAGCTCCTCGGGACGGCCGAAGCGACCGGCTGGGGTCCGGGCCACAATCGATCGTCCTCGTTCGGTCAGATCTCCGTCCGGCCCCACCAGCAGATCGCGATTCTGATCCGCTAAGAAGAATCCGGGGGCGATGGCGTTGACTCTGAGAGCGTCACCGTAGCGACGAGCCAGTTCGACCGATAGCCATCTCGTCAGATTTTCAACCGCCGCCTTGGCCGCCGAGTAACCAACCACACGCGAAATTGCGGTGCTTGCGGCCATCGAAGAGATGTTGACGATGGATCCCCCACCCTCATCTCTTACCGAGCTCGCAATCGCTGCTCCGAAGATCTGGGTGGGCTGCAACGTTCCGAGCAGGTTGAGGTCGACGACCTTGTCGAAGGCGCTCGCCGGGAGATCGAAGATGTTGCCCCCGGGATCGAGGGTTGCCCCGGGAACGTTTCCGCCGGCGGCGTTTACCAGCACGTCGACTCGCCCGAATTTCGCGAGCAGATCCTCGCGTGCCCTCTCGAGAGAAGAGCGGTCAAGGACATCAGCGGCAAGCGCCACCGCCTCGCCGCCCTGAGACTCGATGCGGGCAGTGACGGCCTCCAGAGGGCCTGGGCTTCTGGCCAGCACAGCGACTCGGGCACCCGCTCGTGCCAGAGCCCCTGCCATCTCGCGGCCGAGCGTCCCGCTTCCGCCGGTAACCACCGCGACCTTATCGTCAAGGCCGAACAACTCGACGAAAAGGCTCTCCCTCATCTCTTTCCTATGCCGTTTGGGCGAGGGTTCGCCGCAGTGGTTCCAGGTGACGGCTCAGATGCGAATCGAGAGCGGTCGCATAGGCTTCCCGGCCCCCACAAAGGACGTCGACGAGATCGTCCTTGAAGCGCGACGATCCATCGCTGTGGCAAGCGGTCAACACGGAACCGAAGGTGACGTGAAGGATCTGGCGGACGTCGTCCCGCTCGAGTAGCAAGGACAACTCCTCGTCATCCAGCAACGCCGCGTTCGGCGCTCCCTCTGAGTGGGCCGAGACATGGTAACCGTCCCGATCCTTCGTGTAGCTCTGGAGTGCGAACGCGTACAGATCCTTGAACAGCTCAGGAGCAAGGCGCGCCGTCGTCCGAAGCCCCTCCAGATAGCTCGTGCCTGAGGTCTTGAGATGCATCGCTCCCTGGGTCGCGCGTGCACAAGATTCGTAGATCGAGAACTTGTCCGACCCGGAATGAAGGCTCAGCTTATATCCACCGAACGCCGCTGCCACGCGCGCATGTGAGCGAAGATCGTCTTCGAAGTCTCTCGGGTCACCGATGTAGTCGATAGCCTTCTCGAAACGTCCAACAAAGCGCGGGGCAAGGCTCGTCCAGCCAACACCAAGGCGCTGCAACTCCGCTGCTAGATAAAGGTGTTGCTGCACCGTGGTCGGCGCCTTGGTCTCGTCCACCGATATCTCAACATCCACGGCCGTTTGGCCGATCGCGGCGCGCAGGTGACGGTACATGGTCGCTACGTGAGCAATCGCAGGACCATACTTGACCGCCGCTCGAGCCACCGCCTCCTCGTCGGTGACGACGACCTCACCTTCTAGCTCCCATGACGATCCTCCGTACCGTCGCATCGCCGCACCCGGGGAGTCCTCCAGGGCCGGCCACGGCAGCAGGTCGTAGACCGCCCGCACCTCCTCCATCGACGAGCCGTCGGCCGCGTGGTCGACGTGATCTCCAGGATCCAACGTGTAGAAGGTAAATCCAGCCCCCCTGCAGAGGTCGATGTGGTGAGTAGTCTTCAGATGATCGGCGTCGGCTCCGAAACCCTCATGCCACCCCTCCGACACCACACCCCAGAGCGCGTCGTCCATGACCTCTTGCGGAGTGCGATTCGTTCTCTCCATCTCGCGGATTGATTGCTGGGCGAACACTGGGGCGATGAAACCTCTCGACGCCCGCATCGCCCGAACGTGTCCCGGTGTGGCGAGACCAAGCCGGTCGCCCAGCCCGGCGGAGGTCGCCATGCCCCAGGCCCGAGGCCGGAGCCAGGGAATCAGATTGCGAAGCACCGACGCGTTGAGGGGGTTGGCCGCTCCCACCACGATGCGGCATCCGTCGACCTCCCCATGGTCGCCGTGGAAGGCACCGACCGAAGAAGCTCCGTTGTCGGAGGACAGCACCACCAGCCTGCGTGGATCGCCGTCGCGGGTAAGTCCGAACTCGATGGCCCCCACCGAGGTAATCGAGGAGCCAAGGAGAACAAGACCTCGAAGCGACGCGAGTCTCGACCGGCTCACCGGACCCTCGTTTCGGCGGCCACCTCATGCTCGAAGCCCGGCCAGCCGGAGCCCCCAGGCGCTCCAGGCGAGCGTTGGGTGGCCGCTACGCCGAGGATGGCCGCGCCTTCGAACTCATACCCAAGGACGTGGCGCGCCGTCATCGCGCGCCGGCTAACGCGTCTCCTGGACCGGTGGCATCGAACAGCCCCGGCGTGGTCATGTGGGCGGCAGTTGGGTCGGCGAGCTTTTCGTCTCCAGCAACACACCGTAACCCCGCCGAGCCGTTACCCCGCCGAGCACGGCCAGATCGAGGGAGCGGGTTCCCGACCGTTCACCGATCACCAGTTGTGGACCGTGCCGTCCAGCTTGCGGCTGATCGGAAGGTACGCGGGGTCGTAGGGGTAGCGATCTGCAAGATCCTCGTCGATGTCCACGCCCAGGCCCGGATCTTCACCCGGATAAAGATGACCCCCGGCGAAGCGGTAGGTGTGGGGAAAGACCTCGTCGGTCAGCTCCGAGTGAGGCATGTACTCCTGGATACCGAAATTGTGGACCGAGATGCCGAAGTGGATCGCCGCTGCCAGGCACACTGGAGACAGGTCAGTTGCTCCGTGGCAACCCATTCTGACGTGATAGAGCTCGGCGAGCTGGGCGATGCGACGAAGGTGAGTGATGCCGCCGGTGTGGACGACGGACGCGCGGATGAAGTCGATGAGCTGCTCTTGGATGAGTTGCTGGCAATCCCAGATCGAATTGAACACCTCTCCGGTGGCAATCGGCGTTGTGGTGTGCTGACGGACCAGCCGGAACCCCTCCTGCAGCTCGGCTACCACGGGATCCTCTAGCCAGAAGAGCTCGACTTCCTCGAGCCGCTTGGCGAGATGAGCTGCTTCTATCGGCGTAAGGCGATGATGGACATCATGAAGCATATGGAAGTCGAATCCGAACTTGGACCGGACGGCCCCCAATACCTCCGGGATGAACCGCAGATATCTTTCGGACGACCACTCGCTCTCAAGGGGGAGTCCTCTGCCGGCAGGCTCGTAGAACTTGGCGTCCTTGCCGACTCCGTAGGCCGATCCGAGGCCGGGTATGGCGCATTGGACACGCACCGCGAGATAGCCTTCGCCGAGGTACGCACCGACGGCGTCACTGACCTGCGGGATGTCGTTGCCCGAGGCGTGTCCGTAGACCATGACTCCCTCACGTGATCGACCTCCGAGCAGCTGGTAGAGGGGCATGTCCGCAGACTTTGCCTTGATGTCCCATAACGCGGTATCGACCGCGGCGATGGCGCTCATGGTCACGGGACCGCGGCGCCAGTAGGCTCCCTTATAGAGGTACTGCCAGGTGTCCTCTATCCGATGAGCGTCCCGCCCGATTAGAAGAGGACAAACATGCTCCTGCAGATACGCGACCACCGCCAGTTCACGGCCGTTGAGCGTGGCGTCCCCGAGTCCAGTGAGTCCCGAGTCTGTCGTCAGTTTCAGAGTAGCGAAGTTGCGGTCCGGACTGCAGACGATCACCTTCGCGTCAACGATCTTCATGAAGCGGGAGCCGCCCTCAACCTTCGTCCTGAACCCAGGCGTGAAGCGGATCAAACCGCGGAATCATGTCTCGGCCCTTCCCGGCCATGACCCAGAGGTAGTACAGCTCGTAACCGGGCGCAGCAACCACGGGGTGATAGCCGCGGGGGATTGTTGCGATGTCGCCGTCGCGTACCAAGAACGCCTCGGTGTCCCGGTCGTCATAGCGGATCTGAACGCCGAAGCCGTCCTTCGGGTTGATCTTGAACAGATAGATCTCCTCGAGCTTGACTTCATCGGGAGGATCATGCCGATCGTGCTTGTGCGGTGGATAGGAGGACCAGTTGCCCGGCGGATTTATGGTTTCCCCGAGCAACAGGCGACCCGCGTGGTGCTCGGGGCCGAGGATCGTGCGCACCGAGCGCCTCCAATTGCCCTCTCCCGCGCTGGCGATGCGCTGGTCGTCGGGGCCGATCACGCGTGCGCGCCCGGGGTCCCCGCCGTCGAGCGGAGCCCTGGCCACGGCGATTGCGGCATCCTCCTCGGCGACCACGGCGAGCGATGAGTCTGGAGGCGCATACACGGCATGGCCCGGACCCTCGAAGACGCCGGCGCGCTCACCCGCGACCCCGAGATCCCGGTCACCCACCTGAGCGCGCACGCGGCCCGATAGAATTACTACCACCGACTCCTTGTCGCCGGCGAGGTCGAGCCTCTCGCCGACGTCGAGCTCGGCCACTCCGAGTTCGATCAGCTCCATCTCTTTGCCGGGTCGTGCCAGGGTGCGGATCATTTTCACCTCGCGTTATTCGGCGGCCTGTTCTTTGACGCGCGCCACTAATTGAGTCGGATCCACGAATCGGAGCGCGATGATTAGAAGCACCAATGTTGTAAGCATGTAGATCACTGCCATGGCATCGATCGACTGGCCGGCTCGGATGCCTGCCGCGAACGCCGAGTAGTACAGCGCCACCACGAGAGTCTCGGTCGTTGGTCCTGCGGTCAAGAAGGTTAGCTCGAACATCGCTACGGTGCGAACCAGAACCAGCACTGACGCGGCCAGAATTCCCGGAACCAGTAATGGAGCCAGCACACGTATGAATATTTTCGATGTCTTTGCGCCGCACATGCGCGCTGCCGCCTCGACATTGGGATCGATCTGCTCGATGAACGGCGTCATCACCAGGACGACAAAAGGAACGGATGGGACCATGTTGGCAAGGATGACACCCGGAAGGCTTCCGGCCAGATTGAACCTATAGAGCACCGTCGCGAGTGGGATCCCATAGGTGATCGGAGGCACCAATAGCGGGAGCAGAAACAACAGCATGACGAGCCTCTTGCCGGGAAAGCTCCGGCGCGCCAGGGCGTACGCGGCGGGCACTCCCAGGATCACCGAGGCGACCACCACCGCGAGCGCTATCTCAAGCGTCACGAACAACACATCGAAGAGGTCGAACTCCGCCCAAGCCTCTGCGTACCATCGCGCCGTGAAGCCACTCGGCAGCCATGTGTCAAACCATTGCGTGGCAAACGAATTGACTACCACAGAGCCGATCACTCCGGCGAGGTGGACGAAGAAGAAGATCACCACACCCCAGATCAGCCACCCTCCCGGAGTGCCGACAAGACGTTTTCTGGGTCTGGCCTTGGAGAGAAGGCCAGACCCTCGTGTGGTCGCGGTTGTCACTAGCCCTTCCCTCCGGAAGTTGAGCCTCGATATAGGCGGCTGCGCCAGCCGAGCACGAGTGCGATGACGCCAAGCTCGAGCGCAGCCATGATCATGGCAATGGTTGACGCCATCGAGTAATCAAACTCCTCGAAAGCCGCCCGGTAGGCGACGATCGAAAGCACGCGTGTTTCCCCCGCCGGTTCGCCGACGAGAACCGCCGACGGGAAGACTGAGAATGCAAGCACGAAAGCTAGACACACGGTGATCGCCAGTCCCGGCGCGAGTAGCGGCATGGTTACGCGCCGGAAACGATCCCAGGGACCCGCGCCGAGCGTCGCTGCGGCGCGCTCCAAGGTAGGGTCGATACCCGAAATATAGGAGAGGATCAAGAGAAAGGCGAACGGGAACCCAGTGATGATGAGCGAAATCAGCACACCCCAGTAGTTGTGCACGAGCCGGATCGGGTCGTCAATCAGGCCGACCGCCGTCAAGCTCCGATTCAACCAGCCGTTCGGACCCAGATAGCTGAGAAGGCCCTCGGCTACGAGGACCGTTCCGAGCGTCATCGGCACGACCAGGATGATCGTTAGAAAGCGTTTTCCTCGATAGCGTCCGCGCATTCGGTACGCGATGGGAATTGCCGCGGCCACGTTGATGATGGTCGCCGGCACCGCGAGCCAGAACGTCTTGCCAATGGTCCCCCGGAGGAACGGATCACGAAAGAACTCGGCATAGTTGGCGAGAGCGGAGACCCCTTCTTGCGGCTGGAACGAGATGCTCAGCCCATACAGGAACGGATACACGAACAAAGCCACCATGGCGGCGAGTCCAGGAACAAGCAGAAGTAGAGTCCTGTCCACCCCGCGTTCGGCGAGGCGGTGATGCAGGGCGGCTTTCTGCCCAGATTGACCCGGCGCTTTGATCGCTCCGCCGGGCGCGCGGCGTTCGATACCGGTGGCCATCAGCTCTTGCCCTGCAGCGTGGGCTCGTCGCCTGCAGCGAACACCAGGACTCGCTCACGGGGCACTCCGAGCGTGATGCGGTCTCCGGGCGACAGCCGTTCCCCGGTGCGAAAGTGCAGCTTTCCGCCGCCGCCCGTCACCGCCTCGATGTCCAGCTCTCGTCCCTTGAACTCAACGACTTCGACCCTCGCGTCGGTGCGGTTTTCGTTGGTTGCCTGAAGCGAAAAATCTTCGGGGCGAACGGCGGCGACTGCCCGGCCCGAGGTCACGCTTTGGCGATTGCGACCTTCGAAGCGCAGACCATCGCCAACAAGCCTCACATGCCCGTCCACTGCCGACTCGATCTCGAGTTCGAAGAGGTTTCGGTAGCCCATGAAGCTCGCCACGTAACGGTTGACCGGCTCGGTGTAGACGTCCTCGGGCGTACCGATCTGTTGCACTCGTCCCTCGCGCAGAACGACAATCCGGTCGGCAAGCGACAGCGCTTCTTCTTGATCGTGGGTCACGTACACGGTCGTCAGAGCGAGCTTCTGGTGGAGTCTCCTTATCTCGGTGCGCATTTCGAGCCTGAGCTTGGCGTCCAGGTTGGACAGTGGTTCGTCCATCAGCACGACTCGGGGCTCCAGCACCACGGCGCGCGCGATTGCAACGCGCTGCTGCTGGCCCCCAGACAGTTGGGCGGGGTACTTCTCGGCGTGCTCGGCAAGCTGCACGAGATTGAGGGCGTCCTCGACCCGCCGTTTGGTCTCGTCCTTGTGTACGCCGCGCATCGACAGACCGAACCCGACGTTGCGACGCACCGAGAGGTGGGGGAAGAGAGCGTAGCTTTGAAACACCATCCCGAAATCGCGCTGTTCGGGAGGAAGGTGATCGATCCGACCGTCGTCGAGCCAAATGCTGCCTTCGGTGAGCGGGAGGAGCCCAGCGAGACAGTTGAGCGCGGTCGACTTGCCGCAACCGGACGGCCCAAGGAGGGCGATGAACTCGCCTCCCTTGATCTCGAGGTTCAAGCCCTCGAGGGCGCGCGCCTCCCCGAAGCGGCGCGTGACGTCTTCGAGCCTTAGCCTGTCGAAGCTTCCGCCTCCCGCCAAGAAGGCTCACTCCTCCTTGATCTTGGAGCCACCGATTTCACGGTCCCAGCGCTCAAATGCATACACGAGATCAGCGGTCTCGAGCGGCGTCTCGGTGGGAACTTTTTCGATCAGCTCGTCGTAAAAGGAACGACCATATTCTTCTATTGCCTTCTGACTCGATTCCGGAGCCATGTCCAGAGTGACCCCCTCCACTGCGGGGCCGGGATAGAAGTAACCGTCGTCGTAGGCGAGCGCCTGCTGCTCCGGCTCGAGCATGTAGGACATGAGGTCCAGAACAACGGCCAGATTGCCATCTTCTATGCCTCTAGGCACCACCATGTAGTGGGCGTCGGTGACCCAGTGGAAGCCCTCGATCGTGCCTACTTCAACAGCTTTGGGGACCGTACCGAGGACGCGGGGATTGATGTCCCACCCCGTCGTAGTGGCGATCATGTCCCGGGTTCCGTCTGCCAGCTCCTCCATCGTGTCCGTAGTCCCCGAGGGGTAGTACTCGATGTACTTGCCGAGCTCCTCGAGATAGGCCCACGTTTTGTCCCATCCGTCGCGAGGGTCCTTGGGATCATCGTCGCCGAGGATATAAGGCAGGCCCATGAGGAACGTGCGGCCCGGCCCGGAGTTTGCCGGCCGCGCGTACTGGAACTTCTCCGGATTCTCTTTGGCCCATGCGAGGAGGTCGTCGGCCGTCTTCGGGGGGTCGGGGACGGCGTCGGGGTTGTACTCGATAAGCGGGCCGGACGGGTAGTAGGTGACCGTGATCCCGTAGTCCTGCGCGAGCTCCTGCATGTCGGCGGCGGGCTCGGTGTAGTTCGACGTCAGGTCGGGGAATTTCTCGTTGTAGTTGGGAAGCAACTTGAGCCACAGGTCCTGCTCGACGCCCGCCGAGAGTCCATCGGTACCGGTCAGCACCAAGTCGATGTCGACGCGGCCCGCATCCTGTTGCGCCTTTACCTTGCCGGCAAGCTCGGGGGACGTGGCTTCGGTGTAGGTGACGTCGGCCACCATCTCCGAGTGCTCGTCCGCGTAGCGCTCGATCATTCCCTTGGTCAGAGCGAGGTTGCCGGCAACGTCAATGATGTCGATGGCGACCGGCTCCGACGGCATGTCGGGCACCTTGGCCGGCCCCCGGGCATTGCCGCTGGGCTGCTCCTCGGGCGGCGTGCACGCCGCCAGTGACACCGCCAGAAGCGCCGCGATCGCAAGCAGTCGAAGGACCGTTCCTCGGTTCATCACGTATCCCCTCCTGTCGGACGCGCCCTAAGAAGTCCCGCCCAGCACAGCGGGATGAAAACGTTTTCAGAGTAGGCGGCGATGGGCGGGCCTGTCAAACCGCCGGCGGGGGTGGGCGGGCGCCTGTCAAAACCGCCGGCGGGCCAGTCGAGCGCCGCACGACCAGCTCGGGGCCGATCGTCTCCGGCTCGACAATCGATTCGCCCCTCAGAAGGGCGGCCAACATGCGCCATGCGCTTCGCCCGAGCGCCCCCTTGGGAAGCCGCACCGAGGTGAGACCCGGAGAGACAAAGTTGGCGACGGGGATGTCGTCGAAGCCCGTGATGGACAGCTCGGTGGGAACTTCGATCGAGTCCTCGCGCAGGCGGGCAAGGGCGCCGAGAGCGACGAGGTCATTGAAGCACATCACCGCCGAGGGCCGGCGCTCGAGTGCCGCGGGGACTGCGTCGAACCCGTCTTCGCTGCTCGAGCCACAGGGGACGACGGAGATCTCGAAGCCGAAATGGAGCATGGCTTCCAGCGCCCGTCGCCGCTCACCGTCCGACCAGGAGCGCTCCGGCCCGGCCAGATAGGCCAGCCGGCGGTGGCCGAGTTCGGCCAGATGACCGCAGAGCTCGAGCATTCCCCTGTGGGAGTCGATGGTTACCGTCGGCAGCGCCATCCCGGCGCTCAATCGGTTGGTGCAGACGACCGGCGTTCCCACCTGCGCAACTCTAAGAAGGTGCTCGTTGGACATGCGCGGAGAACAGAGCAATAGCCCATCGACCCAACGGAACAGCTCGCGCACGAGGCGCAGCTCCTCCTCCGGCTCCTCGTTGGCGTCCGCCACGAGAACGCGGTGGTCATCGGCCGCAGCCGCCGCAGCCATGCCCTTCAGGATCTCGGAGAAGAAAGGGTTGGCGAGGTCGGGAA
>Ga0136621_1000157_pt1 | contig 24376 bp, 15 predicted proteins | sample AntDryUQ445A2306_FD_104673 | JGI IMG/M metagenome (GOLD analysis project Ga0136621, IMG submission 104673) | Polar desert sand microbial communities from Dry Valleys, Antarctica - metaG UQ445A (23.06) | ecosystem: Environmental > Terrestrial > Soil > Desert | place: Antarctica: Dry Valley...
CCCGACGTTATACTCATCGGCGAGATTCGCGATCGCGAAACCATGCAGCACGCCATCGCGTTCGCCGAAACCGGTCACTTGTGCCTTTCCACCCTGCACGCGAACAGCACCAACCAGGCGCTGGATCGCATCATCAATTTCTTTCCCGACGAGCGCCGGCCGCAGCTTTTAATGGACTTGTCGCTTAACTTGAAGGCAGTGATTTCGCAGCGGTTGTTGCCAAAAGCCGGCAGCCCGGGGCGCGTGCCGGGAATAGAGATCATGCTCAACACGCCGCTGATGGCCGATCTCATCTTCAAGGGCGAAGTGCACGAGATGAAGACGCTTATCGCGCGCTCCAATGAAGTCGGCATGCAGACGTTCGATCAGCATCTGTTCCAGCTTCTGCAAGAGGGGCTGATTACTTACGAAGACGCATTGCGCAACGCGGATTCGGTAAACGATCTGCGTCTGCGCATCAAGCTCCAGGGCAAAGACGCGAAAAAGGCATCGTTGCTCGACGGCCTGGATGGATTGCTGCTGGAAGAAAAGCCCGCGGAATCCGGTGTCGCCAGCCGGGGTAAGCACGCATGAACATCACGCCATATCTTAAATTGATGGCGCAGAAAAACGGCTCGGACCTTTTCTTTACCACCGGCGCACCGGCCAGCATCAAGATCGAAGGCGAGATGCATCCTATTACCCGCACGGCGCTTGAGGCGGGCATGGTCAAGACCATCGCGTACGCCATCATGGACGAACAGCAGATTCGCGAATTCGAGCAGACGCGGGAAATGAATCTGGGCTTGTCGGTAGGCGACCTCGGGCGGTTCCGCGTGAATATCTATCGTCAGCGCGGCGAGGTTGCCATGGTGGTGCGATATATCAAGAATCGTATCCCGAGTATCGAGTCGCTGAATCTGCCGCCGGTGCTAAAAGACCTTGTGATGCACCAGAACGGTCTCGTCATGGTGGTGGGCGCGACCGGCGCCGGCAAATCCAGCACGCTGGCGTCCGTGCTCGACTTCCGCAATGCCAACCGCCGCGGCCATATTCTGACGATCGAAGACCCCATCGAATACGTGTTTACGCACAAGAAGTCTATCGTGGGGCAGCGCGAGGTAGGGCTGGATACCTTGAGCTATGAGAATGCGCTGCGCGAAGCCATGCGCGAGGCGCCGGATGTCATCATGATCGGGGAAGTGCGTGATCAGCACGTCATGGAGGCGGCCATCGCCTACGCCGATACGGGCCACTTGTGCCTCACTACCTTGCACGCGGTCAATGCCAATCAGGCCCTGGATCGCGTGCTCAGCTTTTTTCCGTCCGACGCCATGCATCAAATCCTGATAAATCTGTCCCTGAATCTACGCGGAATTATATCCCAGCGTTTAGTTGTCGGCCACGACGGCAGGCGCGTGCCGGCGGTCGAGGTATTGATCAATACGCCCTATATCTCCGAGCTTATTAAATGCGGCAAGTTTGGTGAAATGAAGGAAGTAATGGAGAAGGGCTCGGCGGCCGGCATGCAGACCTTCGATCAATCGCTTTACGACCTGATCAAGGCCGGCAAGATCAGCCTGCGGGATGCGCTGGCCAGCGCCGATTCGCGGAGCAATCTCGAGTGGCGTATCAATTTCGGCGGCGGCGTGCAGAGCCTGGACAAAACCTCGGGCGATCTACGCTTCCCCAGCGAAATGACCGCGGCGCCGCCGAAGTCCGCTTGGCTGGACGCCCTCGCCGACGCAGGCGACGCCGTCATCGAGGAACCTGGCGTAGAGCGGCCAGCTTCATCCCACTAAATCAACTGGGCCATCGCGTCCGGCTAAACCGGGATCAGGCGCCGATTGGACGGCAGTGTCTGACGCCGGAAATACAGCTTGCGCATCGAACACCGGACCGTCCACGCACACGCGCTTCATGGCCGGACCCTTCTCCGTTTGCACCTCCACCGTACAGCCCGCGCATCCACCCACCGCGCAGGCCATGTATTCTTCGAGCGAAACCTGGGCCGGCAAGCCATATGCACGCGCAAGCGTTGCCACCGCCTTCAGCATCCCCGGCGGCCCGCACGCGAAAATTTCTACTTTTGCCCGTTCCGCCGTCCTCAGCGCTTCGATCCAGATTGTCGCGAGTTGGGTAATCAGGCCGTCGAAGCAACCCGCAAAGCCTTGCAGACTGGTCAGGCGCGACGGGATGCCCCAGTCGTCCAGCAAGGGCATCGCGGCGATGACGCCGTCCGGCATGCCTGACGCCATCAACCGCGATGGCCGTGGCTTGAACGGAAACGGCAGCTCTGAGCCGAGCATCGCCAGCGGCATGAAATCGCTGTTACGCCGTAAATATTCGGCGAGGAAGATCATCGGCGGCATACCCACACCGCCGCCCAGCAGCAGCGCCCGCGGCCGCTCGGAGCGTGGCTTGAACGGTTCGCCGATGGGCCCCATCACACTCAGTATCTCGTCCGGGGTGCGCCGCGCCAGAAGGCGTGTGCCCTGGCCCAGGAACTTGTAAAAAATATCGATCCAGCCCTGTGCCGCGGACGCCCGCATGATCGAAAACGGGCGACGCATAAGCAATTCGGGATCGCATTGTAAATGCACGAACTGACCCGGCTGTGCACGCGCCGCGCACTTCGGCGCGTGCAGACGCAGGATATATTGCCCGCCGGGATGCGTCTGGTGCTCAACTATCCGCGCATCTTCGATCATGATGCTGCCGCGGTGTGTTTTCGAGGCTAAAGGGGTGTTGCTACTCATCGCATTTTTCCGAACGCATTTCACGCCCGCTTTCGTATACAACCTCCCCGCCTAGCAGCGTGTGGGTGACGCGGCCGGTGAACGTCCAGCCGGCGAAAGGCGTATTTTTGCCGCGGCTGACGAGCTTTTCCGGCGACAATGTCCATTGTGCAACGGGATCGAAAATACAGATATCGGCAGCGCTGTCGATATTCAAGCTGCCCGCGGCTATTCTCATGACGGCTGCAGGCGCAACGGTCAAGTACGCCACCGCCTGCGTCAACGTCAGAATTTTCGATTCCACCAGCCGCATGGTCAGTGGCAGCAGCGTTTCCAGCCCCGCGATGCCCGGTTCGGTGGACGGAAACGGCGCCTGCTTGCCGTCGCTTTCGTGCGGTTGATGATCGGAGCAGATCGCCGTGACCGAGCCGCGCGTAACTGCCACACGCAGGCCCTGCATGTCGCGCGTCGTGCGCAGCGGCGGCAGGGTATGGTAATAGGCGTCAAAGTCCGCGATATCGTTTTCGGTCATAAACAGTTGATGCGCGCACACATCGGCGGTAACCGGCAGGCCATCGTAGCGTGCGCGGGCAAACATGCTGACGGCCCGCGAGCATGACAGGCGGCAAAAATGTGCGCGCACGCCAGTTTGCTCGACCAGGGCAAGCATTTGTCCCATGGCTGCCGTCTCCGCGGCGGTGGGAATGCCTGGCAAACCCAGGCGTGTCGCGACCGCCCCCTCGTGCGCGCAGCCCTGATTGGCCAGCGCGTGATCGAAGGGATGCAGAAACACGGTGAGATCCTGACTGGCCGCGTATTCCATCGCGCGCCGTAACACCAGGGTATTCGGCATCGCGTGTAGCGCGTTGCTCACGCCGACGCAGCCGGCGCGCTTGAGCGCAGCCATTTCGCTCAAAATCTGGCCGTCAAGCCCGGCGGTCAGCGCGCCAAGGTTGTACACGCGGCAGTAGCCGGCCGCCTGCGCGCGTTGCTGAATCAGTTCCACGTCGGCGGGAGAATCGACCACCGGGCTGGTGTCCGGCGGGAAGCAAAGGCTGGTAATACCGCCTGCGGCCGCGGCGTACGTTTCGGATGCGATGGTGGCCTTGTGCTCCTGGCCCGGCTCGCGCAGCCGCGCGGCAAGATCTACCAGGCCCGGCATCACCAGGCATCCTGTCGCGTTCAGTTGACGTTCGGGCACAAAGCCGGATGGGGCGGTGTCCAGTCCCACGATCTTGCCGTCGGCGACGAACAAGTCAGTAATTCGATCAACATCACTGGCCGGATCGATAACGCGACCCTGGATAATCCGCAAGGTCATCGTTGTGCGCTGGCGCGCGCGCCCACCGCCATAGCCATCACCGCCATGCGTATGGCAATGCCATAAGTTACCTGCTGGAGAATGACCGAGCGCGCGCCGTCGGCGACTTCGGAGGCGATTTCCACACCGCGATTGATCGGGCCCGGATGCATTACGATGACGTCCGGTTTCGCGACCTGCAGGCGTGCCTCGGTCAGACCGTACAACTGGAAATATTCGTGTGCGCTCGGCAGCAGGGTACCGCGCATGCGCTCTTTTTGCAGCCGCAGCGTGATCACCACGTCAGTATCCCGCAAGCCGTCGGACAGGTCGTGAAACACGCGCACGTTTAAACCCTCAACCGAGGCCGGGATCAGGGTTTTTGGCCCCACCACGCGCACCTCACCCGCCCCCATGGTGTTGAGCGCATGTATCTGCGAGCGCGCCACTCTCGAATGCATGATGTCGCCCACGATGGCGACGCAAAGTTTGCCGAACTGCGGCTTGTGCCGCCGGATCGTGAACATGTCCAGCATGGCCTGGGTGGGATGCGCGTGACGACCGTCGCCGGCGTTGATCACGCTGATATGCGGAGCCACGTGGCGCGCGATGAACTGCGCGGCGCCGCTGTCGGCGTGGCGCACCACGAACATGTCGATATACATCGCCTCCAGATTGCGCAAGGTGTCGAGCAGACTCTCGCCCTTGACCGTGGAGGTGTCGGTGATGTTCACGTTGAGCACATCGGCGGAAAGGCGCTTCGCCGCCAGCTCGAACGTCGTGCGCGTGCGCGTGCTGGCTTCGAAAAACAGATTGACGATAGTCTTGCCGCGTAGCAGGGGCACTTTCTTGACCGTCTGGTCCTTGACCCCCGCGAACGATTCGGCAGTGTCCAGTATTTCGGTCAGCAATGCGCGCGAAAGGCCCTCGATGGTTAGAAAATGCCGTAGCCTGCCGTCGGGAGACAACTGCAGGCTGGCCGGCAGCGCGCTCGATAAAGGCGGGGCCGCAAGGTCACCGCTCACGGTGTCGCGTTTCCCCCGAGGCGTGTGTCCACGATCCTTAAGTTCAGCGGGTCGGGACCGCCAAGTTTGACGTGCTGGTGAGATGCAAGCTTGAGCCTGTGTCCGACCACGCTGGCCTCGATCGGTAGCTCACGCCCGTCGCGCTCGATCAGCGCGGCCAGGGTAACGGATGCGGGCCGTCCGTAATCGAAGATCTCGTTCAGCGCCGCGCGAATGGTGCGCCCGGTAAACAGTACGTCGTCGACCAGGATGATATGCCGGTCGTCCACGCTCAACGGCAGGCTTGACGGTTTGACTCTGGGATTGACCCCGATGCGGCTGAAATCATCGCGGTAAAACGAGATGTCCAGCAGGCCCAGCGGTTCTTCAAAATTCATTAGATCATGCAGACGTTGCGCGATCCAGGCGCCGCCCGTATGAATTCCGATCATGATAGGCCGCTTGATGCCGCGGTCGCGGGTGACGCGCGTCAAGTCTTCACTCATCGCGTCGAGCAGCCCGTTGACGTGTGAATCCATGAAATCCCGCGCTACGGAAGCTGGTGCGACCGCGGGTCCGCCATCCATGCCTCGAGCAGGATCGCGGCGGCCACTTTGTCGATCGCGCCCTTATTCACGCGTCGGGGATTCACGCGTCCGTGCGCTCTTGCGTTTTGACGATTCGTTTTTATGTGATGATGCGCCTCGACCGACGTGTAGGCCTCGTCTACTGTATGCGTCGGTTTTTCGAAGCGCGCTTCGAGCGTGCGCCGGAAGCCACCGATAGCGGTCTTCAGTTCACGCGCCGCATCCGGCGGGCCACCAGGCAATCCGACCACGAAGGCGTCGGGATTCCAGGCATCTACGAGCACCTCTATACCGTCCCAGTCAATTCTACCGGCGTGCTGCTCCAGGGTCGCGAGCGGCGTGGCGGTGCCGGTGATCATCTGCCCGACCGCGACACCGATGCGACGCTCACCGTAATCAAAACCCAGAACCACGAGCGGGCGCGCAACGGCTTGGAGCAGGCTCACGTCTTGTGAACAACGCACCCGCACCCGCCGCGAGTGACAGCCGCCTCAGGCATGCCCGGCGTGTCCGGCAATCAAACCCAGATCCACGCCCAGCTTGCGCGCGGCAGCCTGCCAGCGCTGTTCGGCGGGCACATCGAACAGCAGGATCGTATCGCCGGGCACGGTTAACCAGGCGTTGTCGGCGATTTCCTGCTCCAATTGCCCCCCACCCCAGCCCGCATAGCCCAGTGCAACCAGACTTCGCGCAGGCCCTTCCCCTGCCGCCATGGCGGCAAGAATATCGAGCGAACTGGTAAGCCCCACGTCGTCTTCGATCGTCAAGGTAGAGTCCCACGCGCCGAGCGGTGCGTGCAGGATGAAGCCGCGTTCGAGCTGGACGGGGCCGCCCGCGTAAACCAGGGTGTCCGCGATGTGCTCGTTGTCGGTGACAATGTCGAAATGTTCGAACAGTGTGCCAAGACGCACTTCGGTGGGCCGGTTGACGACGACCCCTAAGGCGCCGTGCTCGTTATGCTCGCAGATCAACGTAACGGTACGCGAAAAGTTCGCGTCCGCCAGGGTTGGCATAGCGATGAGGAGCTGATTCGTGAATCGCGCCATGGTCATGGATCGCTAGTATCCGGCCTGCGGTAATTTCAGACAAGTGTTACCCCACGGCGCGAATCGCTTGTCCATCGTCCGCTAGCGCGTGCTGAGTTCACCTTCCGCCGCGAACACCCAGGTGCGGGTCAGCATCAGTTGATCGTATTGCGCGCGCATTGCAGACGAAAACGGCATGAAGGGAGCCGCGAGTTCGACTGTGCGCCGCGCGGCATCGTCCAGCACCTGCTGACCGGATGGCGAACCGACGAGCACCTCGATGATGTCCCCTTCACTGTTTAGCAAAACGTGCAGAATCAGGCTGCCGCTGAGTGCACGTCGCCGCGCGTCGTCGGGATAATTCAGATTGCCCACGCGCTCGACCTTGTCTACCCACGCCCTGACGTAGGCCGCTTCCGGGGCGGTCGTGGCACTCAAGGTGTCAATATAATTCACGCGCGGACGCTGCGCGTAGCGCTGCACATCCTCTGACAACTGAGCGCTGAGGCGTGCAAGTTCGGTTTGCGGCCGGGATTCCGATTCGTCTTTTGTGTGCGGTTCCCGCGCCCGCTGTTGCTGGTCTTGCAAGACGGCCGTTCGAGACTGTATCGAAGTTACCAGACGTAAATCTGGAGATGCCGCGGGCGCCGCCTCAGTCGCGAGCGTGGCGGCAAATGCCTGATCTTCGGGAGGCGCGACGGCAGAAGTAAGCGCCGGACTCGAAGGGCGCAGCGGCGCGTCCACCGATCCGCTGGCCCGGCTGCTGGCGTGTGCGATATTGTCGGCTTGTGCGGGCACCTGGCGGGAGGGTGTCTGCACCAGCACGACGTCCAGTGACGAATGGGGCGCGTGGTCTCTGATCACGGCGCCAAAACCAACGCCCAGAATCACAATGCCATGCACGGCAGCCGCCAGAAACAGCGTCATGCCGAGTCTGTCGCTGCATGTGATCGAGGTCACCCTGGTGCGGCGTCTTTGTTCAAGCGGGTCAACAGGCTGGATTTCGCAAATGGGCGCCGCGAGTGCGATTCACACAGGCGCCAGACGTTTGGCGACGCGCGCCGCCACCGCATCCATGATCCGCGCGCTGATGTTGAGTCCGTATAAGGTGTCCAGCTCGCGTACGCAGGTCGGGCTCGTGACGTTGATCTCGGTTAAGTAATCGCCGATCACGTCCAGCCCCACGAACAGCAGCCCTTTTTCGCGCAACACTGGACCCACCTGCGCGCAGATCCACCGGTCGCGATCAGTTAGGGCAACACCCTTGCCCACACCCCCCACGGCCAGATTCGCGCGCGCTTCGCCTTTTGCCGGAATGCGCGCCAGGGCGTAGGGAATCGGTTCTCCATCGATCATCAGAATGCGCTTGTCGCCCTCGACGTATTCCGGGATGAAGCGCTGCGCGATGGTCGTCCGCCGGTCACGTTGTGTTACGGTTTCCAGAATCACGTTGGTGTTGGGGTCGCCACGGCGCACGCGGAATACCGACTCGCCGCCCATGCCGTCCAGCGGCTTGACGACGATGTCTTCGTGCATCTCCAGAAACGCCTTTAGTCGAGCGCGCTCCCGGCTCACCAGGGTTGGGGCGCAGCATTGCGGAAACCATGCGGTAAACATTTTCTCGTTGGCGTCGCGCAGTGAATCCGGGCGGTTGACCACCATCACGCCCTCGGCGGCGGCGCGCTCCAGCGTGTATGTCGTATAGATGTATTCGATGTTGAACGGTGGATCCTTGCGCATCAGGATTACGTCCACGCCGGTCAGCGTGCTGTCCCCGGCCTCGGTCAGCGTGTACCAGTCTGCCGCGTCATCGCGAACGCGTAAATGTTGCAGGCGGGCACAAGCGACGCCGTCCGCCAGGTAAATGTCCGTTTGCTTCAGGTAGAAAAGCGCCCAGCCCCTGGCCTGTGCCTCCAGCAGCATGGCGAACGTGGTGTCCTTTTTGATGTTGATAGACCCGATCGGGTCCATCAACACGGCTAAATTCAGACTCACGGCAGCGACAGCCGCGCCAACCGGCGGTCAGCGTCACTGTCCGTGTCGAGGCGGCTGGCACAATGCTGTGGCGACGGCACTACGGTATTGCTTGAAGCAGGGTACATGCGTTAAATTCCAGTCAAAGATTCGGCCCGTGGCGTGCATAGGCTACGGGGCGTCGCTAAAACAACAATAAATATAACAGCGATTATTATAATACGGGGGTCGCAGCTCATGGAAAGTCCGGATGGCGTCAAGGTGATGGTCATCGACGACAGCAAGACCATTCGCAAAACCGCCGAAACGCTGCTAAAGAAAGAGAGTTATGAAGTCATCACCGCGATCGACGGCTTCGAGGCGCTCGCCAAGATCGCGCGGCACAAGCCCCCGTATCATTTTCGTGGATATCATGATGCCGCGTCTGGATGGCTATCAGACTTGCGCGTTGATCAAGCACAACAAGTATTTTCGGCAGACGCCGGTGATCATGCTGTCCAGCAAGGACAGCATGATCGACAGGGCGCGCGGCCGTCTGGTCGGCTCCGAGCAGTATCTGACCAAACCTTTTTTCAGTGACGATCTGCTGGGTGCGATCAGGCGGCATGTGGGGCTGAATTGAAGGATGGTCCGCGCCGATGTTCGAATGCTGCATCTTGCGGCGCGGCCGATATCCTGGCGCGAGACGAAAACGCGTCGCGAGAACGCACCATGGTAAACCCCCTTAAACGGAGGCGCAGAGGTGACGATATGGCCCATATTCTGGTGATTGACGATTCCCCGACCAACATCTTTGCGTTGAAGACCATGCTGGAGAAAAACGATTACCGCGTGACCACTGCCGCCAGCGGCGAGCAGGGTGTCGAACTCGCCAGACAAGGGCTGCCCGACGTGATTCTGATGGACGTGGTGATGCCGGGTCTTAACGGCTTTCAGGCCACGCGCCAGTTATCGAAAGACCCCGCGACCGCGGCCATTCCCGTCATCATCGTGAGTAGCAAGGATCAGCAGACGGACAAGGTGTGGGCATCGCGACAGGGTGCTAAGGGCTATATCGTCAAGCCGTTCAAGGAAACGGAATTGCTTGGCAGTATCAAGCAGACTTTGTCCGCGTGACGGGCTAGGGTAATGTCATCGTCGCGCCAGCGCTAATCAACCGGATGCCGGCCTTAAATGACGTCCGCTGAAGAGCAGAATTCGAGTCAGTCACCGTTCGAGTTGCTGCGGGCCATCGATCGCCAGAGCCGTGTGCGCGCGAAAGCTTTTCCCTCGCGGCACGAGGTGGTTCGGAATGGGTCGGCATTGTGTTTCGCATCAGGCGCAATCCGCTGGTAACGCCGCTGCTCGCGGTGGCCGAGATCATCACGCCACCGACCGTCGCCAGCGTGCCGGGTGTCAAACCGTGGGTAATGGGTATCGCCAATATGCGCGGCACCTTGCTGCCCATCATGGACATGCAGGGCTTTCTTTACCGCGGCAACGATGCGCCCGATCTACGCATGCGGCGCGTACTGGTGGTGGCGCTGGGCGGACACTGGGCTGGGCTGCTGGTGGACTCCGTGGTGGGGCTCAGACGTTTCCGGGTGGACGCCAGATCGGAGCAGTTACCCCCGCTCGATCCGGAGGTGAAGCCCTTCGTTACCTATGGCTATCAGTTGGGGGAGGCGCGTTACGCGCTTATGAACGTCTCGGCGCTGATTGAAGATCGATCATTTCTGGATGTAACGATATAGCGATACAAAAAAACTGTCTGCGGCATACGGTTAGAGGCGTGGCGGTTAATAGTGTAATAGTGCTCGTGTCGCGCTTAAAAAGATGCGCACGAGCAGCGAATTAAGGGCGCGGGAGCGTTGGGGGTATTCATTGAAGAGGGGGTCACGATGGTTAATGCACTGGGGATTAGGGGCGTAAACAAGACGCTTGTTGCGCTGTTCGCGCTGTTATTTTTGTTTCTTGCGCTGATGGCGGGCGTCTTCATCCACATGGCGGATCAGCGCAACGAGCAAACGACTCTGCTGAGCCTCGCCGCGGACCAGCAACTGCTCTTCCAGCGCCTCGCGCGCACCGCGGCGGCGGCGGCCGAAGGTGAAATGCCCGAGTTCGCGCAATTGACACAGTTGCGCGCGGAAATTCGACGCTTCAGTCGCAGCGCTCAAGCTAGGTGATTCGGAGCAGGGCATTTCGGCCGCACCGACGGACGTTCAGCCACTGGTCAATCAAGTGGATGCGCGCTGGCAGGAGCTTCGCAACCAGATAAATATTGTAATTGACGGCCGCGAGGCGGTCGCCACGCAGCCAGAGACCTCACCCGAAGTATTCGAAGTTATCACCGCCGCCGATGCCGCCGCCGGGCTGAGCGACCCGCTGTTGGAAGGCGCCACGGCGCTGGAAGCCGGGATCGAGAAGCGTGCGTCACGCATGGATGTGCTGGTCATCGTCGCCGCCGCGCTGGGTGCGCTGACGATACTGGTGCTGATACTCATAGGTTATCTGTTCAACCAGGAGGCGCGTCATCGCCTGGAAGTCGCCGCCGAGCAGAACGAGCGCAACCAGCGCGCGATCCTGCGCCTGCTCGACGAAATGACCAGTCTGGCAGACGGCGATCTGACCATGCAGGTGACCGTGACCGAGGAGATTACCGGCGCGATCGCGGATTCGGTCAACTACTCCATCGACGCCCTGCGCAGTCTGGTCGCCACTATCAACCATACCGCCGAACAGGTGTCCACCGCGACCGAAAAGACGCAGGCCACGGCCTCCGGCCTGTCGGACGCCAGCAGCCAGCAGGCGCGCCAGATTGCCGCCGCTTCGACCGCTATCACCGACATGGCCACATCCATCGAGCAGGTTTCCAGAAACGCCGGCGCGTCGGCCGACGTGGCGCAGAAGTCGGTGCAGATCGCCAACAAGGGCGCGCAGACGGTGAGCCGCACCATTCAAGGCATGAACACCATCCGCGAACAGATTCAGGAGACATCCAAGCGCATCAAGCGGCTGGGTGAGAGCTCACAGGAGATCGGCGACATCGTGAGCCTGATCGACGATATCGCGGACCAGACCAATATTCTCGCCTTGAACGCCGCTATCCAGGCGTCGACTGCCGGCGAGGCGGGGCGCGGATTCGCGGTGGTCGCCGACGAGGTGCAGCGGTTGTCGGAGCGCGCCGGCAACGCCACCAAACAGATCGAGGCGCCGGTCAAGGCCATCCAGTCCGACACCAGCGAGGCGGTTATCTCCATGGAGCGGAGCACCGCCAACGTGGTGGCGGGGGCCAAGCAGGCCGAGGACGCCGGCTTAGCGCTGACCGAGATTGAAACCGTATCCAATCAGCTCGCGCGGCTGATCCAGTCGATCTCCAAGACCGCCGTCAGCAATCCACGTCGGCCGCCGATCTCACCCGGAACATGAAAGTGATCGAGGAGATCACCACGCAAACCTCGCAGGGCACCCGCGAAACGGCCAATTCGATCGGCAATCTGGCCGGGCTGGCCGGCGAACTGCGGCGCTCAGTGACGGGCTTCAAGCTTCCCGGCGAGGTCGAGACACAGGTGCCGGTGGTCGAGGATTTCCACGACCAGCCGCGGCTGGTCGTGGAAATCCTCGACCACCGGCACCTGTGTCTCGACCTCGCCGGGAAGCTTGAAGCCCGTCACTGAGCGCCGCAGTTCGCCGGCCAGCCCGGCCAGATTGCCGATCGAATTGGCCGTTTCGCGGGTGCCCTGCGAGGTTTGCGTGGTGATCTCCTCGATCACTTTCATGTTCCGGGTGAGATCGGCGGCCGACGTGGATTGCTGACGGCGGTCTTGGAGATCGACTGGATCAGCCGCGCGAGCTGATTGGATACGGTTTCAATCTCGGTCAGCGCTAAGCCGGCGTCCTCGGCCTGCTTGGCCCCCGCCACCACGTTGGCGGTGCTCCGCTCCATGGAGATAACCGCCTCGCTGGTGTCGGACTGGATGGCCTTGACCGGCGCCTCGATCTGTTTGGTGGCGTTGCCGGCGCGCTCCGACAACCGCTGCACCTCGTCGGCGACCACCGCGAATCCGCGCCCCGCCTCGCCGGCAGTCGACGCCTGGATAGCGGCGTTCAAGGCGAGAATATTGGTCTGGTCCGCGATATCGTCGATCAGGCTCACGATGTCGCCGATCTCCTGTGAGCTCTCACCCAGCCGCTTGATGCGCTTGGATGTCTCCTGAATCTGTTCGCGGATGGTGTTCATGCCTTGAATGGTGCGGCTCACCGTCTGCGCGCCCTTGTTGGCGATCTGCACCGACTTCTGCGCCACGTCGGCCGACGCGCCGGCGTTTCTGGAAACCTGCTCGATGGATGTGGCCATGTCGGTGATAGCGGTCGAAGCGGCGGCAATCTGGCGCGCCTGCTGGCTGCTGGCGTCCGACAGGCCGGAGGCCGTGGCCTGCGTCTTTTCGGTCGCGGTGGACACCTGTTCGGCGGTATGGTTGATAGTGGCGACCAGACTGCGCAGGGCGTCGATGGAGTAGTTGACCGAATCCGCGATCGCGCCGGTAATCTCCTCGGTCACGGTCACCTGCATGGTCAGATCGCCGTCTGCCAGACTGGTCATTTCGTCGAGCAGGCGCAGGATCGCGCGCTGGTTGCGCTCGTTCTGCTCGGCGGCGACTTCCAGGCGATGACGCGCCTCCTGGTTGAACAGATAACCTATGAGTATCAGCACCAGTATCGTCAGCGCACCCAGCGCGGCGGCGACGATGACCAGCACATCCATGCGTGACGCACGCTTCTCGATCCCGGCTTCCAGCGCCGTGGCGCCTTCCAACAGCGGGTCGCTCAGCCCGGCGGCGGCATCGGCGGCGGTGATAACTTCGAATACTTCGGGTGAGGTCTCTGGCTGCGTGGCGACCGCCTCGCGGCCGTCAATTACAATATTTATCTGGTTGCGAAGCTCCTGCCAGCGCGCATCCACTTGATTGACCAGTGGCTGAACGTCCGTCGGTGCGGCCGAAATGCCCTGCTCCGAATCACCTAGCTTGAGCGCTGCGACTGAAGCGTCGAATTTCCGCGCGCAACTGTGTCAATTGCGCGAACTCGGGCATTTCACCTTCGGCCGCCGCCGCCGCGGTGCGCGCGAGGCGCTGGAAGAGCAGTTGCTGGTCCGCGGCGAGGCTCAGCAGAGTCGTTTGCTCGTTGCGCTGATCCGCCATGTGGATGAAGACGCCCGCCATCAGCGCAAGAAACAAAAATAACAGCGCGAACAGCGCAACAAGCGTCTTGTTTACGCCCCTAATCCCCAGTGCATTAACCATCGTGACCCCCTCTTCAATGAATACCCCCAACGCTCCCGCGCCCTTAATTCGCTGCTCGTGCGCATCTTTTTAAGCGCGACACGAGCACTATTACACTATTAACCGCCACGCCTCTAACCGTATGCCGCAGACAGTTTTTTTGTATCGCTATATCGTTACATCCAGAAATGATCGATCTTCAATCAGCGCCGAGACGTTCATAAGCGCGTAACGCGCCTCCCCCAACTGATAGCCATAGGTAACGAAGGGCTTCACCTCCGGATCGAGCGGGGGTAACTGCTCCGATCTGGCGTCCACCCGGAAACGTCTGAGCCCCACCACGGAGTCCACCAGCAGCCCAGCCCAGTGTCCGCCCAGCGCCACCACCAGTACGCGCCGCATGCGTAGATCGGGCGCATCGTTGCCGCGGTAAAGAAAGCCCTGCATGTCCATGATGGGCAGCAAGGTGCCGCGCATATTGGCGATACCCATTACCCACGGTTTGACACCCGGCACGCTGGCGACGGTCGGTGGCGTGATGATCTCGGCCACCGCGAGCAGCGGCGTTACCAGCGGATTGCGCCTGATGCGAAACACAATGCCGACCCATTCCGAACCACCTCGTGCCGCGAGGGAAAAGCTTTCGCGCGCACACGGCTCTGGCGATCGATGGCCCGCAGCAACTCGAACGGTGACTGACTCGAATTCTGCTCTTCAGCGGACGTCATTTAAGGCCGGCATCCGGTTGATTAGCGCTGGCGCGACGATGACATTACCCTAGCCCGTCACGCGGACAAAGTCTGCTTGATACTGCCAAGCAATTCCGTTTCCTTGAACGGCTTGACGATATAGCCCTTAGCACCCTGTCGCGATGCCCACACCTTGTCCGTCTGCTGATCCTTGCTACTCACGATGATGACGGGAATGGCCGCGGTCGCGGGGTCTTTCGATAACTGGCGCGTGGCCTGAAAGCCGTTAAGACCCGGCATCACCACGTCCATCAGAATCACGTCGGGCAGCCCTTGTCTGGCGAGTTCGACACCCTGCTCGCCGCTGGCGGCAGTGGTCACGCGGTAATCGTTTTTCTCCAGCATGGTCTTCAACGCAAAGATGTTGGTCGGGGAATCGTCAATCACCAGAATATGGGCCATATCGTCACCTCTGCGCCTCCGTTTAAGGGGGTTTACCATGGTGCGTTCTCGCGACGCGTTTTCGTCTCGCGCCAGGATATCGGCCGCGCCGCAAGATGCAGCATTCGAACATCGGCGCGGACCATCCTTCAATTCAGCCCCACATGCCGCCTGATCGCACCCAGCAGATCGTCACTGAAAAAAGGTTTGGTCAGATACTGCTCGGAGCCGACCAGACGGCCGCGCGCCCTGTCGATCATGCTGTCCTTGCTGGACAGCATGATCACCGGCGTCTGCCGAAAATACTTGTTGTGCTTGATCAACGCGCAAGTCTGATAGCCATCCAGACGCGGCATCATGATATCCACGAAAATGATACGGGGGCTTGTGCCGCGCGATCTTGGCGAGCGCCTCGAAGCCGTCGATCGCGGTGATGACTTCATAACTCTCTTTCTTTAGCAGCGTTTCGGCGGTTTTGCGAATGGTCTTGCTGTCGTCGATGACCATCACCTTGACGCCATCCGGACTTTCCATGAGCTGCGACCCCCGTATTATAATAATCGCTGTTATATTTATTGTTGTTTTAGCGACGCCCCGTAGCCTATGCACGCCACGGGCCGAATCTTTGACTGGAATTTAACGCATGTACCCTGCTTCAAGCAATACCGTAGTGCCGTCGCCACAGCATTGTGCCAGCCGCCTCGACACGGACAGTGACGCTGACCGCCGGTTGGCGCGGCTGTCGCTGCCGTGAGTCTGAATTTAGCCGTGTTGATGGACCCGATCGGGTCTATCAACATCAAAAAGGACACCACGTTCGCCATGCTGCTGGAGGCACAGGCCAGGGGCTGGGCGCTTTTCTACCTGAAGCAAACGGACATTTACCTGGCGGACGGCGTCGCTTGTGCCCGCCTGCAACATTTACGCGTTCGCGATGACGCGGCAGACTGGTACACGCTGACCGAGGCCGGGGACAGCACGCTGACCGGCGTGGACGTAATCCTGATGCGCAAGGATCCACCGTTCAACATCGAATACATCTATACGACATACACGCTGGAGCGCGCCGCCGCCGAGGGCGTGATGGTGGTCAACCGCCCGGATTCACTGCGCGACGCCAACGAGAAAATGTTTACCGCATGGTTTCCGCAATGCTGCGCCCCAACCCTGGTGAGCCGGGAGCGCGCTCGACTAAAGGCGTTTCTGGAGATGCACGAAGACATCGTCGTCAAGCCGCTGGACGGCATGGGCGGCGAGTCGGTATTCCGCGTGCGCCGTGGCGACCCCAACACCAACGTGATTCTGGAAACCGTAACACAACGTGACCGGCGGACGACCATCGCGCAGCGCTTCATCCCGGAATACGTCGAGGGCGACAAGCGCATTCTGATGATCGATGGAGAACCGATTCCCTACGCCCTGGCGCGCATTCCGGCAAAAGGCGAAGCGCGCGCGAATCTGGCCGTGGGGGGTGTGGGCAAGGGTGTTGCCCTAACTGATCGCGACCGGTGGATCTGCGCGCAGGTGGGTCCAGTGTTGCGCGAAAAAGGGCTGCTGTTCGTGGGGCTGGACGTGATCGGCGATTACTTAACCGAGATCAACGTCACGAGCCCGACCTGCGTACGCGAGCTGGACACCTTATACGGACTCAACATCAGCGCGCGGATCATGGATGCGGTGGCGGCGCGCGTCGCCAAACGTCTGGCGCCTGTGTGAATCGCACTCGCGGCGCCCATTTGCGAAATCCAGCCTGTTGACCCGCTTGAACAAAGACGCCGCACCAGGGTGACCTCGATCACATGCAGCGACAGACTCGGCATGACGCTGTTTCTGGCGGCTGCCGTGCATGGCATTGTGATTCTGGGCGTTGGTTTTGGCGCCGTGATCAGAGACCACGCGCCCCATTCGTCACTGGACGTCGTGCTGGTGCAGACACCCTCCCGCCAGGTGCCCGCACAAGCCGACAATATCGCACACGCCAGCAGCCGGGCCAGCGGATCGGTGGACGCGCCGCTGCGCCCTTCGAGTCCGGCGCTTACTTCTGCCGTCGCGCCTCCCGAAGATCAGGCATTTGCCGCCACGCTCGCGACTGAGGCGGCGCCCGCGGCATCTCCAGATTTACGTCTGGTAACTTCGATACAGTCTCGAACGGCCGTCTTGCAAGACCAGCAACAGCGGGCGCGGGAACCGCACACAAAAGACGAATCGGAATCCCGGCCGCAAACCGAACTTGCACGCCTCAGCGCTCAGTTGTCAGAGGATGTGCAGCGCTACGCGCAGCGTCCGCGCGTGAATTATATTGACACCTTGAGTGCCACGACCGCCCCGGAAGCGGCCTACGTCAGGGCGTGGGTAGACAAGGTCGAGCGCGTGGGCAATCTGAATTATCCCGACGACGCGCGGCGACGTGCACTCAGCGGCAGCCTGATTCTGCACGTTTTGCTAAACAGTGAAGGGGACATCATCGAGGTGCTCGTCGGTTCGCCATCCGGTCAGCAGGTGCTGGACGATGCCGCGCGGCGCACAGTCGAACTCGCGGCTCCCTTCATGCCGTTTTCGTCTGCAATGCGCGCGCAATACGATCAACTGATGCTGACCCGCACCTGGGTGTTCGCGGCGGAAGGTGAACTCAGCACGCGCTAGCGGACGATGGACAAGCGATTCGCGCCGTGGGGTAACACTTGTCTGAAATTACCGCAGGCCGGATACTAGCGATCCATGACCATGGCGCGATTCACGAATCAGCTCCTCATCGCTATGCCAACCCTGGCGGACGCGAACTTTTCGCGTACCGTTACGTTGATCTGCGAGCATAACGAGCACGGCGCCTTAGGGGTCGTCGTCAACCGGCCCACCGAAGTGCGTCTTGGCACACTGTTCGAACATTTCGACATTGTCACCGACAACGAGCACATCGCGGACACCCTGGTTTACGCGGGCGGCCCCGTCCAGCTCGAACGCGGCTTCATCCTGCACGCACCGCTCGGCGCGTGGGACTCTACCTTGACGATCGAAGACGACGTGGGGCTTACCAGTTCGCTCGATATTCTTGCCGCCATGGCGGCAGGGGAAGGGCCTGCGCGAAGTCTGGTTGCACTGGGCTATGCGGGCTGGGGTGGGGGGCAATTGGAGCAGGAAATCGCCGACAACGCCTGGTTAACCGTGCCCGGCGATACGATCCTGCTGTTCGATGTGCCCGCCGAACAGCGCTGGCAGGCTGCCGCGCGCAAGCTGGGCGTGGATCTGGGTTTGATTGCCGGACACGCCGGGCATGCCTGAGGCGGCTGTCACTCGCGGCGGGTGCGGGTGCGTTGTTCACAAGACGTGAGCCTGCTCCAAGCCGTTGCGCGCCCGCTCGTGGTTCTGGGTTTTGATTACGGTGAGCGTCGCATCGGTGTCGCGGTCGGGCAGATGATCACCGGCACCGCCACGCCGCTCGCGACCCTGGAGCAGCACGCCGGTAGAATTGACTGGGACGGTATAGAGGTGCTCGTAGATGCCTGGAATCCCGACGCCTTCGTGGTCGGATTGCCTGGTGGCCCGCCGGATGCGGCGCGTGAACTGAAGACCGCTATCGGTGGCTTCCGGCGCACGCTCGAAGCGCGCTTCGAAAAACCGACGCATACAGTAGACGAGGCCTACACGTCGGTCGAGGCGCATCATCACATAAAAACGAATCGTCAAAACGCAAGAGCGCACGGACGCGTGAATCCCCGACGCGTGAATAAGGGCGCGATCGACAAAGTGGCCGCCGCGATCCTGCTCGAGGCATGGATGGCGGACCCGCGGTCGCACCAGCTTCCGTAGCGCGGGATTTCATGGATTCACACGTCAACGGGCTGCTCGACGCGATGAGTGAAGACTTGACGCGCGTCACCCGCGACCGCGGCATCAAGCGGCCTATCATGATCGGAATTCATACGGGCGGCGCCTGGATCGCGCAACGTCTGCATGATCTAATGAATTTTGAAGAACCGCTGGGCCTGCTGGACATCTCGTTTTACCGCGATGATTTCAGCCGCATCGGGGTCAATCCCAGAGTCAAACCGTCAAGCCTGCCGTTGAGCGTGGACGACCGGCATATCATCCTGGTCGACGACGTACTGTTTACCGGGCGCACCATTCGCGCGGCGCTGAACGAGATCTTCGATTACGGACGGCCCGCATCCGTTACCCTGGCCGCGCTGATCGAGCGCGACGGGCGTGAGCTACCGATCGAGGCCAGCGTGGTCGGACACAGGCTCAAGCTTGCATCTCACCAGCACGTCAAACTTGGCGGTCCCGACCCGCTGAACTTAAGGATCGTGGACACACGCCTCGGGGGAAACGCGACACCGTGAGCGGTGACCTTGCGGCCCCGCCTTTATCGAGCGCGCTGCCGGCCAGCCTGCAGTTGTCTCCCGACGGCAGGCTACGGCATTTTCTAACCATCGAGGGCCTTTCGCGCGCATTGCTGACCGAAATACTGGACACTGCCGAATCGTTCGCGGGGGTCAAGGACCAGACGGTCAAGAAAGTGCCCCTGCTACGCGGCAAGACTATCGTCAATCTGTTTTTCGAAGCCAGCACGCGCACGCGCACGACGTTCGAGCTGGCGGCGAAGCGCCTTTCCGCCGATGTGCTCAACGTGAACATCACCGACACCTCCACGGTCAAGGGCGAGAGTCTGCTCGACACCTTGCGCAATCTGGAGGCGATGTATATCGACATGTTCGTGGTGCGCCACGCCGACAGCGGCGCCGCGCAGTTCATCGCGCGCCACGTGGCTCCGCATATCAGCGTGATCAACGCCGGCGACGGTCGTCACGCGCATCCCACCCAGGCCATGCTGGACATGTTCACGATCCGGCGGCACAAGCCGCAGTTCGGCAAACTTTGCGTCGCCATCGTGGGCGACATCATGCATTCGAGAGTGGCGCGCTCGCAGATACATGCGCTCAACACCATGGGGGCGGGTGAGGTGCGCGTGGTGGGGCCAAAAACCCTGATCCCGGCCTCGGTTGAGGGTTTAAACGTGCGCGTGTTTCACGACCTGTCCGACGGCTTGCGGGATACTGACGTGGTGATCACGCTGCGGCTGCAAAAAGAGCGCATGCGCGGTACCCTGCTGCCGAGCGCACACGAATATTTCCAGTTGTACGGTCTGACCGAGGCACGCCTGCAGGTCGCGAAACCGGACGTCATCGTAATGCATCCGGGCCCGATCAATCGCGGTGTGGAAATCGCCTCCGAAGTCGCCGACGGCGCGCGCTCGGTCATTCTCCAGCAGGTAACTTATGGCATTGCCATACGCATGGCGGTGATGGCTATGGCGGTGGGCGCGCGCGCCAGCGCACAACGATGACCTTGCGGATTATCCAGGGTCGCGTTATCGATCCGGCCAGTGATGTTGATCGAATTACTGACTTGTTCGTCGCCGACGGCAAGATCGTGGGACTGGACACCGCCCCATCCGGCTTTGTGCCCGAACGTCAACTGAACGCGACAGGATGCCTGGTGATGCCGGGCCTGGTAGATCTTGCCGCGCGGCTGCGCGAGCCGGGCCAGGAGCACAAGGCCACCATCGCATCCGAAACGTACGCCGCGGCCGCAGGCGGTATTACCAGCCTTTGCTTCCCGCCGGACACCAGCCCGGTGGTCGATTCTCCCGCCGACGTGGAACTGATTCAGCAACGCGCGCAGGCGGCCGGCTACTGCCGCGTGTACAACCTTGGCGCGCTGACCGCCGGGCTTGACGGCCAGATTTTGAGCGAAATGGCTGCGCTCAAGCGCGCCGGCTGCGTCGGCGTGAGCAACGCGCTACACGCGATGCCGAATACCCTGGTGTTACGGCGCGCGATGGAATACGCGGCCAGTCAGGATCTCACCGTGTTTCTGCATCCCTTCGATCACGCGCTGGCCAATCAGGGCTGCGCGCACGAGGGGGCGGTCGCGACACGCCTGGGTTTGCCAGGCATTCCCACCGCCGCGGAGACGGCAGCCATGGGACAAATGCTTGCCCTGGTCGAGCAAACTGGCGTGCGCGCACATTTTTGCCGCCTGTCATGCTCGCGGGCCGTCAGCATGTTTGCCCGCGCACGCTACGATGGCCTGCCGGTTACCGCCGATGTGTGCGCGCATCAACTGTTTATGACCGAAAACGATATCGCGGACTTTGACGCCTATTACCATACCCTGCCGCCGCTGCGCACGACGCGCGACATGCAGGGCCTGCGTGTGGCAGTTACGCGCGGCTCGGTCACGGCGATCTGCTCCGATCATCAACCGCACGAAAGCGACGGCAAGCAGGCGCCGTTTCCGTCCACCGAACCGGGCATCGCGGGGCTGGAAACGCTGCTGCCACTGACCATGCGGCTGGTGGAATCGAAAATTCTGACGTTGACGCAGGCGGTGGCGTACTTGACCGTTGCGCCTGCAGCCGTCATGAGAATAGCCGCGGGCAGCTTGAATATCGACAGCGCTGCCGATATCTGTATTTTCGATCCCGTTGCACAATGGACATTGTCGCCGGAAAAGCTCGTCAGCCGCGGCAAAAATACGCCTTTCGCCGGCTGGACGTTCACCGGCCGCGTCACCCACACGCTGCTAGGCGGGGAGGTTGTATACGAAAGCGGGCGTGAAATGCGTTCGGAAAAATGCGATGAGTAGCAACACCCCTTTAGCCTCGAAAACACACCGCGGCAGCATCATGATCGAAGATGCGCGGATAGTTGAGCACCAGACGCATCCCGGCGGGCAATATATCCTGCGTCTGCACGCGCCGAAGTGCGCGGCGCGTGCACAGCCGGGTCAGTTCGTGCATTTACAATGCGATCCCGAATTGCTTATGCGTCGCCCGTTTTCGATCATGCGGGCGTCCGCGGCACAGGGCTGGATCGATATTTTTTACAAGTTCCTGGGCCAGGGCACACGCCTTCTGGCGCGGCGCACCCCGGACGAGATACTGAGTGTGATGGGGCCCATCGGCGAACCGTTCAAGCCACGCTCCGAGCGGCCGCGGGCGCTGCTGCTGGGCGGCGGTGTGGGTATGCCGCCGATGATCTTCCTCGCCGAATATTTACGGCGTAACAGCGATTTCATGCCGCTGGCGATGCTCGGCTCAGAGCTGCCGTTTCCGTTCAAGCCACGGCCATCGCGGTTGATGGCGTCAGGCATGCCGGACGGCGTCATCGCCGCGATGCCCTTGCTGGACGACTGGGGCATCCCGTCGCGCCTGACCAGTCTGCAAGGCTTTGCGGGTTGCTTCGACGGCCTGATTACCCAACTCGCGACAATCTGGATCGAAGCGCTGAGGACGGCGGAACGGGCAAAAGTAGAAATTTTCGCGTGCGGGCCGCCGGGGATGCTGAAGGCGGTGGCAACGCTTGCGCGTGCATATGGCTTGCCGGCCCAGGTTTCGCTCGAAGAATACATGGCCTGCGCGGTGGGTGGATGCGCGGGCTGTACGGTGGAGGTGCAAACGGAGAAGGGTCCGGCCATGAAGCGCGTGTGCGTGGACGGTCCGGTGTTCGATGCGCAAGCTGTATTTCCGGCGTCAGACACTGCCGTCCAATCGGCGCCTGATCCCGGTTTAGCCGGACGCGATGGCCCAGTTGATTTAGTGGGATGAAGCTGGCCGCTCTACGCCAGGTTCCTCGATGACGGCGTCGCCTGCGTCGGCGAGGGCGTCCAGCCAAGCGGACTTCGGCGGCGCCGCGGTCATTTCGCTGGGGAAGCGTAGATCGCCCGAGGTTTTGTCCAGGCTCTGCACGCCGCCGCCGAAATTGATACGCCACTCGAGATTGCTCCGCGAATCGGCGCTGGCCAGCGCATCCCGCAGGCTGATCTTGCCGGCCTTGATCAGGTCGTAAAGCGATTGATCGAAGGTCTGCATGCCGGCCGCCGAGCCCTTCTCCATTACTTCCTTCATTTCACCAAACTTGCCGCATTTAATAAGCTCGGAGATATAGGGCGTATTGATCAATACCTCGACCGCCGGCACGCGCCTGCCGTCGTGGCCGACAACTAAACGCTGGGATATAATTCCGCGTAGATTCAGGGACAGATTTATCAGGATTTGATGCATGGCGTCGGACGGAAAAAAGCTGAGCACGCGATCCAGGGCCTGATTGGCATTGACCGCGTGCAAGGTAGTGAGGCACAAGTGGCCCGTATCGGCGTAGGCGATGGCCGCCTCCATGACGTGCTGATCACGCACTTCCCCGATCATGATGACATCCGGCGCCTCGCGCATGGCTTCGCGCAGCGCATTCTCATAGCTCAAGGTATCCAGCCCTACCTCGCGCTGCCCCACGATAGACTTCTTGTGCGTAAACACGTATTCGATGGGGTCTTCGATCGTCAGAATATGGCCGCGGCGGTTGGCATTGCGGAAGTCGAGCACGGACGCCAGCGTGCTGGATTTGCCGGCGCCGGTCGCGCCCACCACCATGACGAGACCGTTCTGGTGCATCACAAGGTCTTTTAGCACCGGCGGCAGATTCAGCGACTCGATACTCGGGATACGATTCTTGATATATCGCACCACCATGGCAACCTCGCCGCGCTGACGATAGATATTCACGCGGAACCGCCCGAGGTCGCCTACCGACAAGCCCAGATTCATTTCCCGCGTCTGCTCGAATTCGCGAATCTGCTGTTCGTCCATGATGGCGTACGCGATGGTCTTGACCATGCCCGCCTCAAGCGCCGTGCGGGTAATAGGATGCATCTCGCCTTCGATCTTGATGCTGGCCGGTGCGCCGGTGGTAAAGAAAAGGTCCGAGCCGTTTTTCTGCGCCATCAATTTAAGATATGGCGTGATGTTCATGCGTGCTTACCCCGGCTGGCGACACCGGATTCCGCGGGCTTTTCTTCCAGCAGCAATCCATCCAGGCCGTCGAGCAACGATGCCTTTTTCGCGTCTTTGCCCTGGAGCTTGATGCGCAGACGCAGATCGTTTACCGAATCCGCGTTGCGCAATGCGTCTTCGTAAGTAATCAGCCCCTCTTGCAGAAGCTGGAACAGATGCTGATCGAACGTCTGCATGCCGACTTCATTGGAGCGCGCGATAAGCGTCTTCATCTCGTGCACTTCGCCCTTGAAGATGAGATCGGCCATCAGCGGCGTGTTGAGCATGATCTCTATTCCCGGCACGCGCCCCGGGCTGCCGGCTTTTGGCAACAACCGCTGCGAAATCACTGCCTTCAAGTTAAGCGACAAGTCCATTAAAAGCTGCGGCCGGCGCTCGTCGGGAAAGAAATTGATGATGCGATCCAGCGCCTGGTTGGTGCTGTTCGCGTGCAGGGTGGAAAGGCACAAGTGACCGGTTTCGGCGAACGCGATGGCGTGCTGCATGGTTTCGCGATCGCGAATCTCGCCGATGAGTATAACGTCGGG
>Ga0136621_1000158_pt1 | contig 24372 bp, 27 predicted proteins | sample AntDryUQ445A2306_FD_104673 | JGI IMG/M metagenome (GOLD analysis project Ga0136621, IMG submission 104673) | Polar desert sand microbial communities from Dry Valleys, Antarctica - metaG UQ445A (23.06) | ecosystem: Environmental > Terrestrial > Soil > Desert | place: Antarctica: Dry Valley...
TCATCATAAAGGCAGCTCTCCAGAATCACAGGTCTTTATGTCCTCCAACAGGCCGCGCAGAACCTCACGCGCAGAGAATAGCGGAAGACGACTTACAGAGATATGATCGTCCGGGATGCGACACCTAATAAAGGCAAGCACGTTTGGCGCATCCTGTGGGCAAGTGTTCGATCCCGAAATGCGCGGCAGCATTACCGGTACGTTATTAACTCTTACCGGCGCGCACCAGGCCCCAAGCCCGGCAGCGACCAGCGTATCGTTCAGCAGTTCGCGGCATCCTGACCCCAGGGCGCGGCCGCCACTAACGCGCTCGGCTTGTGGCTGCTGATCGCCGACTGGCCGCTTTGTGAATCTGCGGCGTGGATGCACGTTAGCGCTAGCCGCCGGATTGCCGCGATATCCAGATTGCTGCTTAATAATGCATGTTGTGGGGTCTAACGCTTGACTTCAAATGCGGGCGCAACTTCCGAACCCATGTTCGGTATCGCCGGTTAAACAAGGTTCCCGCGATCTCTCTCGCCGGTATCCCCCCGGCGATCGTCAAAGCCTCATAAACGCCTATCGCTGCCGCAGCATCACCAAGGCTAACGGGATGCATTTGCGCTTCATAATACAATTAACTATCGTTTGCGTTATAGATAGTGTGCGCAAATAGGCCATTTGTAAGCAAGCCTTGTCCGTATAGCCAGCACCCCCACCTTGGTCGGGTTAGCCAGCCAAAATCGAAACCCGACGATAACTTGAAGGGGTGACTTCATGAAAACAACACTCAAATCCAGCCTTGCCTTCGGCCTGGCCGTTCTTCTTTCGGCTTGCGGCGGGAACGGAGACGATGACGCCGGTACCTTGGGCGGCAATGGTGACAGCGACGGCGGTGGCGACAGCGATACAGCGGCTGCTCGCAGCTACATGTTCGAAAGCCGCTTCTCGGAGGGCGCAAGCAGCGTGGCGTATGCCGGACAGACCTTTCGTCATTTGTTGATTGCCGATCTGACCACTTACATGGAGAGCTTGGTGGAAGGACAGGATGGTTTCGGCAATCCAGCAAGCGATCCGCAGACTATCCTCGACAATCTCAACTTCTATTATCGATTCACGAGCGCAGGCGAGAATGCGCCTTACCTGCTCGACACCATGCCAGAGGCGACTCCCGGTACCACTTATGGGATGGTCAATTCAGCCACGACCCTAAGCGAGAAAATTGCCGGTAACGACAATCCGCTGCGCCGCGGCGAGCTTAAAGGCTGGACAACCGATCTAGCGACACTGACGCCTGAAGGCTTGATCGACTACTGGTTCAGCCTCATCGCGGAAAACACGACGGATAACAATGCAGCGACCGACCCGACCCTGACTACCGAAGGTCAGGATCTGCGCCAACTGGTGCAGAAGTTTCTGCTGGGCGCCGTCACGTACTCACAAGGCGCGGAGGATTATCTGAACTCCGAGGCCGGTCTTAAGGCGCAAAACGTCAGGCCGGATGAAGGTAACGAGCCGTTTACTACCTTGGAGCACGAATGGGATGAGGGCTTTGGTTATTACGGCGCCGCGCGCGATTTCAACGATCTCACCGATGAGCAGATCGCCGACGATATTGCCGTTGACACGGACGGCAGCGGCACCATCGATCTCTACTCCGAGTACAACTGGGGCCACTCGCAGAACTCAGCTAAACGCGATCTCGGCAGCAGCCCGGCCGCGTCGACCGACTTCACCAAGGGCGCGTTTGATGCTTTTCTCGCCGGCCGAGCAATCATCACAGAGGCTGGCGGCGCGCTGAACGCCGCGGAATTCATAGCGCTGGAAGCGCAGCGCGACATCGCGCTCGAGAATTGGGAAAAATCCATCGCCGCCACCGTCGTGCATTATGTTAACGACACCTTAAAGGCGATGGACGATCCCGCGTACGACGTTAATGCCGGCATGACCGACAATCTCGTCGCTCTGGCCGAAGTCTGGAGCGAACTAAAGGGCTTTGCCTTAAGCCCGCAATTCAGCCCTTACGCGCTGCTGTCCGATGCGGATTTCGATCGCCTGCACGAACTACTGGGCGATGCGCCGGTGCTGGCCGATGGCACCCAGAACGGCGCGGCGTACACCGCCCCTGGCTGCGCCTGCGGTTCTCCCGCGGAGCAGATCGAAGGCTATCGTGATGCGCTGCGCGAGGGTCGCGCGATTGTCGCGGCGGCATACGCGTTTGATCCGGCCAACGTCGGCGACGAAAACGGCGAAAACGGCTGGTAAGTTGACTTTAAGCACAGTTTAAAACGGGCTTTACGCTCTCTTATTTTCAACGGTGTAGCCGCTAAAGCGGCGGCGAATTTCCGTACCGCGGGAAGCTCTGAGTAGTAGAGCCTCTTAAAGAAGTAGCCGCGCACACAAAGGCATTAACCATCAGGAGGTTTTATGGGCAAGATTGGCTTAGTCGTTCAACGTCTGGCCGTGCCGATGCTGGCCGGGCTTGTATTTGCAGGAACAACGACACATGGCGTGGCGCAGGACGCCTTCAGCCGTCAAGCGCTTCTGCGAAGCATCGGCCAGAAAGTCGTCATTCCTACCTACAACGCCTTCAATCTGCGCGCAAGCCGGTTACAAGGAGCGGTTGGCGCGTATTGCAACGCAGTGAAGGCAAATCCCACTACCGCGAGTCCGGTCGCCGCGCGCAACGCGTGGCGAGCCGCCATGAGTCAGTGGCAGATCGCAGAGATGTTTCAGTTCGGACCGGTCGCCATGAGTAGCGGGCTGATCCGCAACAATATCTATTCGTGGCCACTGGAAAATACCTGCTCAGTTGACCAGAACGTCATCAATTTCGAGAGCAACCTGAATCCCGAGGGCGCTCCGTTTAATATCACTCAGACCACGGTCGACTCGCGCGGACTCGGCGCCATCGCCTATCTGCTTTACGCGCGAACCAAGGCCCACACCTGCCCCGCCGCGGTCACGGTAACCAACAGTTGGAACGCCCGGCCGATAGCCAGCCGCGAAACGGCGCGCTGCGAATATGCGACTGCCGCGGCCCGCAACGTTACCGCCAATGCCCAGGCTTTAGTCAATGCCTGGTCGCCGGTGCAAGGTAATTATTTAAATCAGCTTGTGACCTCAGGCAGCCCCGGCGGCGCATTTGCGTCCTTGCAGGAGGCGATCAATGTTGTGACGGATGCGATGTTTTACTTTGAAGAAGAGGTCAAGGAGATGAAGCTCAGTGAACCGCTGGGAATCTTCGAGAACAACTGCGGCATGGGCGTAATCTGCCCGGAACAGGTCGAATCGCTGGACGACCGCACCAATAACGGCAGGCTAGAAGCCCTTATCTACAACAGCGGTTATGCAAAACAAATGCTGCGCGCCAACTTTGTGGCCTTTCAAAAAGGGTTTCACGGTGGAAATCCCGCTGACCCCACCGCAGTCGGTTTCGATGATTTTCTTGCAGCATTAGGTGAGCGGCAGTTCGCCAATGGCATGGGCGCGCAGATCCGGGCCTTGATCGCCTCGGTCAATAACATCAACGGTACGCTAAACGCTGCATTAGTGAATGATTTTACTGACGTACAAAACACTTACCTGCGGCTGCAACCGGTGAGTATCACGTTAAGAAACCAGTTCTTGAGTATTCTCGGACTGGAAGCGCCTGCCACGTCGGCCTCCGACAGCGATTAGCGACCTTAAGGTCAAGGCTTCGCATATCCCCGCTCCGGTGGCCTATCGGGGCGGAGTTTATGTAAAGCCGCCTCAAGCCGGATGAAGGTTTAGCCGCCGAGTCTGCCACAACATGACAGCCAACCACTCTAATCCGCCCCGTCTGTTCCAGCGGCTGATGCAGGCTTTGTATCAGCCGCTGGACATCGCCGCGCTCGCGGTATTTCGCATCCTGTTCGGATTAATGATGTTCGGCGGGACCATGCGCTTCATGCTCAACGGCTGGGTGGAGCGGCTCTACGTCGAGCCCGAGTTCTTTTTCAAATATTGGGGTTTCTCCTGGGTTCAGGTGTGGCCGGAGTGGGGCCTTTATCTTCATTATGGGGCGCTCGCCGTCCTGGCGTTGTTCATCGCCTTGGGTTTTTGCTACCGGCTGAGCATCCTGTTGTTCTGCCTGGGCTTCGCCTACGCGGAGCTGATGGATGTCTCGAATTATCTCAATCACTATTACTTCGTCACCCTGCTCAGCTTTTTGATGATCTTCATGCCGCTGCACAGGGCATGGTCCATCGACGCCTGGCTCAATCCCAAGATCAAGTCCACAAGCCTGCCGGCCTGGAACACCTATCTACTGCGCTTCCAGGTCGGCATGTTGTATCTCTATGCCGGTTTGGCCAAAGTGGAACTGGACTGGCTGCTGTATGCGCAGCCCCTGAACATCTGGCTGACGGCAAAAACCGAAACACCGCTGATCGGCCCGTGGCTGGATGAGCTGTGGGTGCATTACGCGATGAGCTGGGGCGCGTTCCTGTTCGATACCTTCATCATCGCCTTCATGCTGAACAGGCGTACGCGGCCTTACGCATTCTGCATCATCTTATTGTTTCACTTCATGACGCACGTGTTTTTCAACATCGGTATGTTTCCTATCATCATGGTGACCGCCGTGCTGGTGTTTTTCTCGCCCGACTGGCCGCGCAAGTGGATTGCATCGGTGGCGCCGATAATCCAGCCGACATCGCCGCCGGCGTTGTCCTGGCTGCGGATGGCCATAATCACGGCATTCGTCGGGTTTTGCCTGTTTCAATTTCTGTTTCCAATGCGCCATCTGTTGTACCCCGGGACTGTGTTGTGGGGTGAAGAGGGCATGCGTTTTTCGTGGAAGGTGATGCTGCGCGAGAAGAACGGGATCGTGACCTATTATCTGCGTGATCCGCACACGGGTAATGAGTGGCAGGTGAGTCCGCGCCAATATCTTAATGACTATCAGGATCGCGAATATGCGACGCAACCGGACCTGATACTTCAGCTGGCGCATCACATCGCCGACGACTATGCCGAACGAGGCTACGAAAATGTCGAGGTCAGAGCCGAAGCTTGGGTGTCGCTGAACGGCAGGGCGCCGCAGTTGATGATCGATCCTGAAGTCGATCTGGCTGATCAAGCGCAAGGTGTCGCCCGTAAGGCCTGGATACGTCCCGCCCCCGACGGACCACCGCTGCAACTGATGCCGCCTGAGACGCTGACTTACCAATGGCTATCGCGGCGATGACTGCTGACGACCCCGTGATCTTGTTCGATGGGCAATGCAACCTGTGCAATGGATCGGTCCAGTTCGTGCTCAAGCACGAGCGCCGCGCGCGTTATCGCTTCGCGAGCCTGCGGTCAGCAGCCGGCCAGGCGCTGCTTGCCGATCATGGACTTTTGTGCAGTGGATTCGACAGCTTTGTGTTAATCCAAAACGGCCGCGCCTATACCAGATCGGACGCCACGTTGCGCGTCGCCAAGCAACTCCGGGGCCTGTGGCCAGTCTTGTCAGTGTTTCTGGTCGTGCCGCGCGTTCTGCGGGACGCTATTTATGATTTCGCCGGCGCTCGCCGTTATCGGTGGTTCGGTAAGGCTACGACCTGCTGGGTGAACACGCCGCAATGGCGGGCTCGTTTTATCGAGGGTGCGTGAAAGAACGCATTATTCGAATCCTTTGGTACTTCGGACTGTCGCAATTTCTCGATCATGAAACAAAATTTTAAAGCTCTACTGCTGCTCGCCATTGTAGTAACGGCGGGGGTTAATGCCGCCGTCGGCGCCGAGGGCGATCGCGAGGTCATGGAACTGGAGGCGATCCGCATTATCGGTGAACAGGAGGATCTCCTGGTGGCGCCTGGCGCCGCGCACGTTATCGACGATGAAGAGCTGGAAAACTTTAAGTACAACGACGTGCATCGCGTGCTTTCCAGTGTTCCTGGGGTATACATCCGCGAGGAGGACGGCTATGGTCTGCGACCGAACATCGGTATACGCGGCGCGAACTCGGATCGCAGCAGCAAAGTCAGCTTGATGGAAGACGGAATATTGCTGGCGCCAGCGCCTTATGCCGCCCCGGCGGCCTACTATTTCCCCACCTTCGACCGCATCACCTCGGTGGAAGTCTTCAAAGGCCCGGCGTCCATCAAGTACGGGCCTTACACGGTCGGTGGCGCGATCAATCTGGTCACCCGCCCCATTCCCGTTGATTCCAGCGGTGGGATCGACCTTGAGGTCGGTCAGGAGGATTTCGGCAAGCTGTATGGCCATTACGGCAACAGCACCGAGCGGTTCGGCATGCTCGTCGAGGGGGTTCACCTGGAAAGCAGCGGCTTCAAAGACCTGGATGGCGGCGGCGACACGGGCTTCGACAAGAATGACGCGACGGTCAAGGCGCGCGTCAACTCGGATCCGGGTGATCCCGTTTATCAGGAGCTCGAACTGAAGCTGGGTTACGCCGACGAAGTGTCGAACGAATCCTACCTGGGTCTCATCGACGCGGATTTTGAAGCCACGCCTTACCGGCGCTACGCCGCCAGCCAACTGGACCGCTTCGAGTGGGATCGACAGCAATATCAGCTGAGTCATTACATCAACTGGGGCGCGAATTACGACCTTACCACCACCGTGTACCGGCACGACTTCGAGCGCGTGTGGGGCAAGCTCAACGGTTTCGAAACCGACGACCTGACGTTAAATGACATCTTCGCGGACCCGGACAGCGCCATCAACTCCATCTTCGTCGACGTGCTGCGCGGAGAACGCGACTCGCTGAGCGATCCGGAGACGCTGGTCATCGGCACCAACGACCGTGAATACTACTCCCAGGGTGTGCAGCTTGCCGGCAACTGGTGGCCGACGCTTGGGCGTGTCGAGCATAACGTCGAGCTGGGTCTGCGTTACCACGAAGACCAGATCGTGCGCCGGCATACCGAGGATGGCTTTCTTATGCAAAGCGGCCGCCTGGTAAGCGATCAGGGCGACACGGATATCACCGCCGATGAAACCGGTTCGGCCGAGGCCATTGCCGTCTACGTGCACGACGAATTCACCTTGGGCAAATTTACCTTGAGCGGTGGTGCGCGTACCGAATTGATCGACACCAAACTGGTCGACCGGCTGAGCGGGACGACCACCGATAACTCAACCAACGTGTTACTACCCGGCGCCGGCGTGTTCTATCAAATGACGCCCTCCTTCGGTCTGCTGGCGGGCGTACACAAAGGCTTCGCGCCCAACGCTCCAGGTGAATCCGATGGCGCCGACCCGGAAGAAAGCATCAACTACGAGGCCGGCTTTCGTTTCACACACGACGCCTGGCGAGCCGAGGTGATCGGCTTCTACAACGATTATTCCAATCTGCTCGGCCGCTGCACTTTATCAAGCGGTTGCGACGAAGCGCAGCTGGATGACGAGTTCAACGGCGGCGAAGCCGATATCGTCGGCGCGGAAACTTCATTCGGCTACGAATTTTCGGTCGACAACGGCCTGCACTTCCCGGTGAGCCTTGTTTATACCTACACCGACGCCGAGTTCCAGAACACCTTCGCATCGGATTTTTCGCAGTTCGGCGGTGACGATGGTGTCGTCGTCGCCGGTGACAAGCTGCCTTATCTGCCCGCGCATCAGGCCACCTTGCGGCTCGGCGTCAACGGCAGCACCTGGGAAGTCAATTTTTCCGCCAAATACACGGGAGAGATGCGCGATTCCGCCAGCCAGGGCGACGTGGACGATGTAAATCAGACCGATCCACAGGCCATCGTCGATCTGGCGGGCAGTTACAACGTTACCGAGAACGGCCAGGTGTATATCGGCGCCCTCAACGTGTTCGATGAGGCGGACATCGTGTCACGCCGGCCATTTGGCGCGCGGCCCGGCAGGCCACGTCAGTTCACCATCGGCTACAAGTATGAGTTTTAGCCTAGCGGCCAGGCAATTTGGAATTTAGCCAGCGCAAGGCCAGCGCGGGAATCCTCAGGCTTTCCCGGCTCGCACCAGCCCCCCAAGCCCGGCAGCAACCAGCGCGTCATTCAGCAGTTTACGGATTTGATCCGGCTCATAAAGATCGAGCGCCTGTTCGAACAAAATCTTCGCATTCGCGCGGCTGAAGCTGCGCACTACCCATTTTACCCGCGGCAGGCTGGCGAGGCTGACGCTCAGACTGTCGATTTCCATGCCGAGCAGAAGGATCACGCCGGCCGGGTCGCCGGCCATCTCACCACAGATGCTCACGGGTTTGCCCGATTCGTGAGCGCCGATAACGATCTGGCGCAGCGCGCGCAGCACCGCCGGATGCAGGGCGTGATACAGGTCGGCCACACGCGAGTTGTTGCGATCCACCGCCAGCAGATACTGCACCAGATCGTTGGTGCCGACGCTCAAAAAATCCACGCGCTGCGCCAGAGCGCCCGCCAGATAAACGGCGGACGGCACTTCGACCATCACGCCCAGCTTGGGCATGGTGACGGCCACGCCTTCGTCGCTCAGTTCCCTGCCGGCGCGCTCTAACAGGTGACGCGACTCATCGACCTCTCCGACCGAGGACACCATCGGCAGCAGAATCTGCAGATTGCCAAGCCCCTCGTTGGCGCGCAGCATGGCGCGCAACTGCGTCAGGAAAAGCTCCGGATGATCGAGCATGATGCGGATGCCGCGCCAGCCCAGAAACGGGTTGTCTTCGATGACCGGGAAATACGACAACATCTTGTCCCCGCCGACGTCCAGAGTGCGCAAAGTCGCCGGACGCGGCGCCACCGATTCCAGCACCTGCCGATAGATACGGTACTGGTCGTCTTCGCCGGGGAACTGTTCGCGGATCATGAACGGAAACTCGGTGCGGTAAAGCCCGATCCCGTCCGCGTGCTGCTGCGTTGAGGTATCGATGTCCGCGAGCAACCCGCTGTTGAGAAATATAGGCACATGCACACCGTCGGTGGTTACCGCCGGCTCTTTCGCGTACTCGGTGAGCCCGGCCGCGAACTCGCGCTCTTCACGGGCCAGTCGCTCGAATTCCGTGCGTACCTGTTCGCTTGGTTGGATGAACACACGCCCAGCGTAGCCGTCCACGATCACCTCACAGCCATCCAGACGACCCGCCGGCAGATCGATCACACCCATCACCGCCGGGATGCCTAGCGCGCGCGCGAGAATCGCGACATGCGATGAGCTGGAGCCGCTTTCGGAGACCAGACCCGCCAGACGCTCCTGCGGGATCTCGGCCAGTTGGATCACGCCGACACTGGCACCAACCAGCACGACACGCTTGGGCTGGCGAAGCTCGCCGGTGGTCAGGCTTTGCTGGAGATGCACCAGAATGCGCCTTCCCAAGTCCCAGATATCTTCGGCGCGTTCACTTAAATAGACATCGTCCATGTCTTCGAACTTGCTCACGATGTCGTGGATCGTGTCGCGCAGCGCCCCCTGCGCCCAGCTACCGGCGCGGATACGCGCAATGGTTGGATCGACCAGATAATCGCTGCCCAGCATCATTACGTACGCATCGAACAGCACGCGCTCCTCGGCCGGCAACACGCTGCCCATGCGCTCCTTGACCCGAACCATCTCTTGCTGAACGCTCTGCACACAAGCGCGGAACAGCGCTTCTTCGCGGGCGGGATCATCAGCAACGCGATCCGGAACCGCCTCCAGGTCGGCGTGCGCGTAAGCTACCACCGCAGTGCCGATCGCCACACCCGGCGCGCCCGAGATGCCCTTGATCAATACATTGACTTCGCCCCCGCCGCCCCGCAGCGCGTCGATCTCGCCGCTCACCTCGGCATGGCTGATGGCGCCCGACAACTGGGCGGCGAGCGTGATCAGAAAGGATGCGTGATCGTCATCGAAGCGGCGGGAGGCGCGCGTCTGCACCACCACCACGCCGAGCAACTGGCGATGGTGAACGATCGGCACACCCAGAAACGCGTGATAGTGCTCCTCGCCGGTCTCCGGAAAATATTTGAAGCGCGGATGATCGGGAGCGTTGTCGAGATTTACCGATTCGGCGCGTTCGGCCACCAGCCCCACCAGACCTTCACTGAAATCCAGGCGCACCCGCCGCTTGGATTCGGGATTCAGCCCTTCTGTGGCCATCAGCACCAGCTGTTTCTTGCCCGGTGTGGTCAGATAGACGGAACAGACATCCACGACAAGCGCCTGCTTAACCCGCAATACGATGATATCCAGCGCCTGCGCGAGATTGACCGCGCTGTTCACTTCCTGGACGATACGTCGCAAGGTGCTAAGCATGAGGGCGGTTCACCGATAGTTGCCGTGCTGCGTGTTGGAAGCTTGCCCGAGTTGGCCTAAACACTTGGACGCGGTTTTGGCCCACACCTCTTGCCTGGCAATTCGCGACCGCATGACGGGCGAGGCGGTCAATCTTCCGCGGCTGCCTTGCTGAGCCTTACCGATGCACGCGGCGATGTTCCCCGCCCGCGCACGCCGAACAGCAGCGGCGCCAGTTCGCACAACGCCTGACGATAGACGTCGCGCTTGAAGAACACCACGGTGTTCATCGGGTGCCAGTACTCCACCCATTGCCAGCCATCGAATTCCGGCTTCACCGAGCAATCCAGCCTCACGCAGTTCTCGTCGCCAATCAGTCGCAGGATGAACCAAACCTGCTTCTGACCTATGCAGTAAGGCGACGAACGACGCCGCACGAGGTGACTGGGTAACTGGTAGCGCAGCCAGTCGCTCGTGCAGCCCATCACCTCCACGTGCTCAGGCATCAGTCCCGTTTCTTCCCACAGTTCGCGGAACATGGCGTCGCGGGGCGTTTCGTGATTTTGAATACCGCCCTGCGGAAACTGCCACGCATTCTGCCCCACGCGCTTGCACCAGAGCACGGCACCCGCCAGATTGCTCAGAATGATGCCGACATTGGCCCTATATCCATCTGCATCAATCACTTGTCGTTCCCCCTTCGCACATTTTATTTTATTGTTCCACAACACCCGCTGTTCGGCAATTGTGTAACGCGCCACATGGTTTGATTACTTATCATGATTTTCGCCACATGGTTTGATTGCTGCGGCGGGCGGCGTAATCTGACCCGCTATTTGAGCAACATGAAGCTACTTCGAAGCCGGCTTAATGGCCGTTTGAATAGCGCTCATACGCCGATGCCAAACACGCTCACCGCGTCGCCGGCGGCCGTTTGGCTGGACCTCAATTTCAGGGTGGCGGCGGTTACTTCAAACACCGTAACATAGTTGTTAGTGGCGCCGAAATCGCCCGCGATGGCGAACAGGCAGGTGGCGGGGAAGGGAATCGGCCAGTTGACGGTGGGGGTGGCGCCGCCGGTGAAGTTGGGGCTGGGACGTAGCCATTGCAGGATCAGGCCGCCGGGGAACTTGTACCAGCCATTGGTTTCGAGCAGACCTTCTCCGGCGGCCAGGCGCGTGATGGCCTCGTAGAGCTGGGTGAGGTTGTTCTCGGCCGGCTCGAGATCGGCCTGTTCGATGACATGCATCAGTTTCGCGGTCTGCGGCTCGCGCAGCAGGCCACGTTCAAGCGGCTTACCGCGGCGATCGAGGATCTCAACCATGTCGGTTCATACCTACGCTGGCTCGTGGCGCGTCACGCAGTCCCCAATCACCCCGGAGCAGGCGCTCGCAGCTGTCACAGCGGATCTCGGTCTTATCCGGCCGTGATGATGCCGCTCGCGCGCGGTCGGCGCGCGGGCCAAAGCCGCATGCCGCGAGCAACCGTCCGTACTCGAACGCGGTAAAATAATGCGCGCGCACGCGCCCGTTACTCTGCACGTCGCCCCAGCCGGGCAGCGGGAAGTCTGGCTCAGGGTTCACCATGCGCCCGCCTGCATGTCCGGCAGATCGGCAACGAGATCGTCATCGGCGTCCGCCGATTTGTCCCAGCGCGAACTCTTCGCGGGCACCGGCGTCCATTCGATCGGCGCCGGCTCCATCACGTACACGGCGTAGCAGGCCAGCGCCAGCGCGACGGCGAAGTCGCCGTGCCGGTAGCGCCCATCCGAGCCGCGGATGCGCGCGGTGTCCGGCACCTTGGCCACGCCTTTCTCCATCACCAGGCAGCGCAGATCCGAGAGCAGGTCCGCGTCGCGCGGGATGCGGATGGTGCGGTCCTCGAACGCCGCTTTCATGCGCGGCATGTTCTCGCGGTACCACTCGACGGTGAGTATCACCGGCTCGACGCGCGTGACGCCATAGCGCTGCATGGCGACCTCGGCGAGATACTGGCCGTTGCCGCGCGCGTCCAGCGCGCCGGCGCGAAAGCGCGGCAGACGATCGACCACGTAGAACAGGATCTGGCGCTGCTGCTCGAAGGGGACGTTGCGCAATTCGACGGTGAACGATGTCGTCAGATCGAGCGTGCGCTGTTGCGCGAACACCTGGATGACGGTGACGTCGCCGGTGCGCGCGAAGTCCTCGCCGAAGTAGTGATACAGGTGCGGCTCCAGCGCCTCGATCAATGGCTTGAGATGGTCTTCGCACCAGTCGCGCGTCTCGGCCTCGCGCAGGCGCGCGGGCAGTTGCGTGAATCCATCCGGCTGCGTAAGCCGTATTACCGGGATGGCCGCGTCCATCACCGCCTCGATCAGGGCGCGCGTGAGATACGCGCCGGAGCCGGAGCCGGGGATGCAGTCCAGCTCCTCGCCCGCCGCGTCGCCATAAGAAGATCTTAATTCCGCGACCCACGCGGCCTCGGCCGCGAGCGTCCAGGTCTGCCCCGTTACCATGCAGATACGGCGGTATAAACCCTGCTTTATGGCCTCGTTAAATTCGATGCGATGGAGGGAATAAGGCCGCTTGCCGGCGCGGATTTCCAGCACCAGTTCATTGAAGGGATTCAGCTCGCCGTTGTGCGTGGAGATGATGCGCACCTTGCCGCCCCACATCAGCAGCGCCATCGCGGCCTTGATCAGTTCGGCCAGGTGCTCGTGGAACGCGGCCTCGTCGATGATCACCACCCCTTGCTTGCCGCGCAGGTTCGAGGGGCGGGACGAGAGCGCCGTGATGCGGAAACCCGAGGCGAAGCGGATGACATAGGTGAGGATGTCCCTATCCTCGTCTTTCAGCAGTTCTTCGCCGACCTCGTCGGCGGCGAGCTGAAAATGCCTGGCCCAGTTGGCGCAGTCGCGGATGAACTCCTGCGCCATCTCCTTGTTGTAGCCGATGTACCAGTGATTCTGGCCGCCGGCTTCGCGCGCTTGCGCGGCCGTCAGCGCAGCGTCCGACGCCTCGCCCCAGGAGAGCCCGACGCGGCGGGATTTCTCGCACACCTTGACGGCGGCGGGATCGGCGATCCAGGCCTGCTGATAGGGCAGCAGAACGTCGGGGACGCCGCCCGGAATGGCGCCATCGGCCGCGGCGATTTGCGCGCCCGCCGTCACGCCCCGGCCACCTTGTTATGAGGTATGATTGCACGCATGAGCAGTGTTCCGTTCGATACGCACGCGGCCGTCAAGCGGCTGACCGAGGCCGGCGTCACCGAGGCGCAGGCCGAGGCATTGATCCGCGCGATCACCGAAGCCAACGCGCGCGCCGATCTGGCCACGCGCGGCGATCTGAACGAGACCCGCCACGCCCTCGAAGCCGACATCGCCGACCTACGCGCCGAGATCAAGGGGCTGGAAACCCGCATGGTCAAGTGGATGATCGCGCTGGTCGCACCCCTGTACGCGCTGCTTATCGTCAGTCTGTTCACCTGATCCCCCGGCTGGTCATCCATGAGCAGTGTACCGTTCGATACCCACGCGGCCGTCAAGCGCCTGACCGAGGCCGGCGTCACCGAGGCGCAGGCCGAGGCGTTGATCCGCGCGATCACGGAGTCCAATGCGCGCGCCGATCTGGTAACCAAGGCAGATTTACGCGATGCCATCAGCGCGCTGGAAATCCGGCTGATTAAATTCATGGTGGTGCAAACCATCGCCATCATCGGACTGACCGTCACGCTGATTCAGTTGTTGGGTTGAGCGCACGCAGGCGCGCGACTTCGGCGCGCAGCCATACGAGTTCCTGAGCCGCCATATCCGTTGAGCCATTCGATTACGCCGCGATCCCCAGTATCCGCGCACGGATCGCCGCCGCGCCCTCGGCCGTCAAGCCCGCCTTGCGGGCGGTCTGCACGACTTCTTCCGCCACCTTCTCGGCCTTGACCTGCACCTCGCGGCGCACGCGCAATAAACGATCCGCGCTGGTCTTGTCCGCCGCGGACAGATCCTTGATGGTGCGCGCCAGCAGGCTCATTTCCAGCGGCGTGCTGGCCTCGCCGTCGGCGCGCTTGGAGATCTGTTCGAACGCGACGGTGCGCAGCATCTCGGAGAGCAGCCGGCCGACGTCGCCTTCCGGCTCGGCCTCCAGCTTGCCGATCCACACCTTGGCGATTTCCTGGGCCTCGCGGTACTTGGCCATCTGCTCGCGCGCGGACTTTACATAGCGGCCGACCGCGGAACGCGAGGCAAGGCCGTCGATGCTCGCGACGATATCGTCGATGGTGGCGCGGTTCTCGCGGATCAGGCGGTCGACCGCCTCGCGGATGCGCGGGTCGAGCAAGGTGATGGTGGAGCGGCGCGGCATGGCTACGCGGCCGGCCCCGGCCGCTTGACGCCGGGCACGCTGATGCGTCCCGCAGCGACATCGCCGCCGCGCGCGGTGAGCTTGGCGATGTTGACTTGCGCCACGTCGAGTACCGCGACCAGGCTCTGCTCGGCCAGCCACGCGAGCTCGGTGCGCAACAGGTCCTGACCCACCGCGTGGCCGAAGCCTTCCAACGCGGATTGCAGCAGATACTCGTTGGCGCTGTAACCGGCGCTGTCGGCCAGCAGTTTGAGAATGGTCAGGCGGCGGTCGGCGGCGAGTTGCTCGGCGTAGCTCATGAGATCACCCGCGCATTGTTGACGCGCTCGAGCAAATGCTGGTGCACCACCGCCAGCAGGTGATTGGTGGCCTTGGCCTCGGCCGCCACTTCCGCTACGCGCGCGTTGATCTCGCCGATGCGCGTGGACAGCATGTCGCTCTCATTGCGCCCCGGCAGGTGACCGATCTGTTCCTCCAGGCGCAGCACGCGATCGTTGTGCTCGCGCAGCCGCACGTCCTGTTGTTCGCGCGCCTGGCGGCCGTGCGTCTCCACCCGGTCGATGGCGGCGGTGGTGGCGCGGCTCCTGCCCTGCCACCAGGCATAGATGCCGATGACGACGATGCCAATGAGCTGCAGCAGATCCAGCCAGAAGCGCACTGCGATGTAGTCGATATCCATTAGATCACCTCGAACTCCACGTGCTGGCCTTCGGTCAGGGTACGGCGGCCGTAACCCCGTTCGGCAAGCTCAGAGCCAGCCCTGAGTTTATCGAAGGGGCAGGCTCTTATCGCGCGGAAGTGCACGAATACGTCCCTGGCCCCCGGCCGTTCGATGAAGCCGTAGCCTTTGGCGTCGTCGAACCACTTCACTGTGCCGGTTTCACGGGTTGCCATGTGTCAATTCCTCTTGTGCGGACATACATCCCTGTAGCAACAGCCCGGCCCGGACGTCCTGTCCGGTCGTTCGCGGGCGCGGCGCTTTAATTGCGCCACGCATTCCCCGCTCACCCATTTGACGGTGCCGGTCACTCGTTCTGTCATGTATCGATATCTCCGTAGGGTGCGCCGTGCGCTACCTAAGCGATGGTTCTCGCGTGCGCATAGCGCACCCTACGTGTCTCCCCCGGGCCGGGGGATGGTTGGGGTGGGGGCGCCGCGGCGCCGGCAGGTCGCCAGCCGCCACGCCAACCCGTGATAGGCGGCCGCATCGTCCATGCGGGCATGCGGCACGCTTAACTTCGTGCCAGGATGCACGCGCGTCTGTTTGGGGTCGGCGGCGACTATCCGATGTCCGGCGGGGCGATCGACGGCCTGGTGAAACCAGTGCACCTCACGCACGTTGTCCGGTACCTCGATCGCCGGCCAGTGCTTCAGCGATAGCGGATTGGCCGGCAGCCAGGTCGGCAGGACGCGCGAGCGGTAGACCGCGTCGGACAGCACCGCGTGGCGCACCATCAGGCCGCGCGCGCAAGCCCGCCGCAAAGCGCACGAACCCCCAGCCGCCGCCCCAGCTGTAGCCGTACACGTAGATCGCCGGGTCAGGGCGGCTGGTGCGCAGCACGAACGCCGCGATCGCGTCCCAGTCGGTGTCCCAGTCCCACATCTGCACGGAGGTGTCCCGGTTCGACAGCTGACGCAGCTTGATCCACAGCGTTTCATTGCCGTTGGGCGTGCGGCGCCCCTGGCGGAAGCCGCCGATGACGTGATGCCAGGCGCCGATCATAGTGCGCCCCCGCCCTCGCCCTCCCCCGATGCGGAGGAGGGAATGTTGCTATCGCCGTCCCCCATGACGGGGGCGGGAATCTCCGCGTTTCCCTCCCTCGCTTGCGGGGGAGGGTCGGGTGGGGGTGCGGTACCTCGCATAAGTGATCGGACAATGGCGCCATGCCACCGGCCATCCATGCCGCGACGTCGAAGCCCGGACACGTCTTGAGCCATTCGTGGCGCGCGACGTCGCCGTTGGCGTCCGGTGACAGGTCGCGATGACCGACTACCTTGAGACCGGGATAATCCCTGCACAGACTCTCGACGTGGCTTCTCAAAATCTGCCACTGCGCGGCGGTAAACCGGTCGGTGCCGATCAGACAGGTGCCGATGGAGCAGGAGTTGTGCCCTAACGCGTGCGCGCCGACTTTGCCCAGGCGGCGGCCGACCCGCACCACGCCGCTGACGCGGATGACGAAGTGATAGCCGATGTGTTTGAGGTGCGGGGCATGATGGCCGATGTTGACCGCCGCGCGCTTAAAGCCGCGTGCGGCGTGCCAGCGGTCGATGTCAACTTCCGTGTGCGCGCAGCCGTTCGGCGAGGCGCTGCAGTGGATGACCAGCAGGGTGATCGAAGAGGGACCGCGGACACTCATAACACCGGCAGATTACGGCGCACGCGGGCGGCTCCGGAACCTGAAGCGCTTCAGGATAACGGGTATCCGGCGCTCGCGATGTCCCCCCTATCATGCGGCCAGGCGCGGCGCCGCGCCAACGTTGCGCAATAAAAAACCCCGCCGAAAGGCGGGGCTCTTAGCTTGTAGGGTGCGCTGTGCGCACCGTACGATGGTTCCGCGTGCGCATAGCGCACCCTACGCCTAGAACAACGCCGCCTGACGCTCCGTGGCCGGCACGCGCGCCGCCACGATCGCCCACACGCGCCGTTCGGTGAGGCTGTACTCGCGCGCGAGATCGGCGGCGGTGGTCGTGGCCACCGCTCGCGGCACCCCGAAGTATTGCAGCCCGCAGTGAGCGCTGACGATATCCGCGGCCACGCGCCCCAGCTGCCGCACCAGCGGGTGCCGGGCATGACAGGCGCGCGGAATCCAGATGCACGTGCCGCCGAACGCTTCGACCAGCCTGAGCGTAGCCGGCAGACCCAGCAGGGGCGCCATTGCTGCCACCCTCGCGCCACACGACGCGGTTGATGTTCGGGTCGAAAACTTGCGATACGGCGACACCTGCACCGTGCCGTAGCTGTGGCGGTCGGGGGCCTGTGTTGCGCGCGCGAAGCAACCGGTAGCGCTTCGGTTTGCCGCCGCCCCCCGCATCCTTGAGGATCAGATAGCCGGCTCGCGTTAGATAGCGCACGTACTCCGTAACGTTCTCGCGCGTTAACGGGTATTCCTCGGTGCTGGCGTGGATCGCCAGATCATCAAGGCTGAAGTGACCCAAGATTTTGAGCGTGCGCCAGATCTGCTCGCGTCTGGCACCTACCGTTACGCGCCGACCGTCGTCGCGTACGCGCGGTGCATCTACACCAATGTCGCGCACCAGGCTGAAGGTTTCGCCCTCGCGCTGGAGATGGCCGGCGTTGACCAGGCCTTTCGTGTACGCGCGGATTACTGGCATGCTAACGCCTGCGGCTGCACTCAAAGATCCTCGCAACTCCAGCAAATTAAACGTTCTCAGCGCGCGGATCGCTTCCCATATCGCTTGCCGGCCGGTAGCGCGGCGTCCGACGCTCAGCACTGCTATGTCCGCCACCGTTCACAGTCTCCGCTTCGGCGGCTGACCGTCGTCGAAGCTTCGATCGCTCCAGAATTCCAGGTCGATCGAGCCCCGACCCGCGCGGACCGCCTCACGTTTGAATCGCTCGATGTTCACGCAGATGCGTCGCGCCGAACCCTTCACCGCCTCGACGCAGGCTTGCAGGAGGTCGTCCTTGATCTCCAGATTACGGGCATAGATTTGCCAGCGCCCGCGCGTCGCCCAGGTCACAAGGCTGTGCAGGCACCCATTCCAGCACCCGGTTGTGGAAGCGCTCCCAGGCGTTCAGCTTACTTGGCAGATGTTCTTCGCCGACCATAAGAACGGTGGCATTGCTGCCCTCGTAAAGATCGCGCACCACCTCGACGATGCCCTTTTTGACCAGGTAATCCATCTCGTCGATGATCAGCGGCTTTCCTGACAACGCCAGTTGTTCGGCGATCTGGTCGGCCATCCCGTAGTTGGTCTTGGCCGGCGTGATGCCCATTTCCTTGAGCACGTTGAGCAGAAACGCCTTGCGCGTCCAGGTAGAATTGGCCTGCACGCAGTACCCGCTGTGCTGGTTTGCGGCGAACAGGCGGCTTTGGTTTTGCCCCACCCCGAGGGCCCAAACAGCACCACCAGCCCCGGCAGATGCGCGTCGCGGTTTCGCGCGTGCTCCAGCGCGCTAGAGCACGCGATGACGTTCCGCAACGCGGCGGTGGTGGCGTTCGCCCGAATGGGCACGATCTTGCTGTCTTTCATGGTTCCCCTCGTGTGTTGCTACTGATTTTTATCGGCCGTTCCGGCCGGTACTATTCCGGCAGCGCCTGCGCCCGCGATCCGACCACCTGGTCTATGGTCATGCCAAAATCGGCGCAGATCCTCTCCATGAAGCGGTAATCGTCGCTCACGCGGTAGCGCTCCCAGCCCGTGCGATCGTCGTCCTTGACCGCTTCGCCGGCCTCGATCCGGCGGCCGATGCGCACCCAGCGGTAGTGGCGCAAGCTGCCGTCCGGGTCGTGCACCTCGACCACGCTCGCCGCCGCCTCGATCTCGGCATTGATTTTTTCGTGGTAAGCCTTTTCTGCCGCCGTCCACGGCTTGGGCGCGGGCATCTTGCCGGCCCGCGCGGCGCGCCCTGTCTGCTCCAGCGCTTGTGTGCTGTACGGCGTGGACCTGGGCGGCAGGCGGGTGACGTTCCGCGACTGCGCGATGGCGTGCTCGATAATCGCCTGCACCGGGTCCTGTTTGATGCGGGCCCGCAGCTGGCGGTGCTCCTCGCCGTGCGCGCGGTTGAGCTCGCGCTGCAGATGGCGCGCGGCGCCGGCGACCTGCTGGCGGGAGATGCCGGTGAGCTCCGGGTTTTTGGCCACGCAGATGAACTCGCCGGCGGCGAACTCTTCGCTGTCCTCGGCGGCGTATACGTACAGCCGTCCCATATCCCCCGCGTCGCGCCGGATGGTCACGGTATGCCCGGCGTGCAGGCACAGCAGCGGGTCGATGTACTGCGCCCGCTCGAAGCGCAGGCCCTTCTTGGTGACGGTGCGGGTGCCGCCGAGCTCACACAGCAGCATGTCCAGCGCGCGCTCGTCTTCGATGCGGTGGACCGGCTGTTTCAAGGCTTGCGCCTTCGCCCACGGGGACTGACCGTCCATGCCTTCGCCTTCGTGCGAGGCGCGCGCGTAGAGGTGTTCGCTCCACTCATCCAGCCGCTTTTGCAGCTCGGCGGCGGTGAGGCTCACCTCGATGGTCTCGCCCGGCGTCATCACGCGCTGCGCGAAGCTCTTGCGCGCCTCGATGACTTTGCGTTCGGCCACGTTGTGGCCGATGAAGCCGGGCAGCAGGTCGAGTATCCCGTGGCTCATGGTCTTGAGCGCGCGCTCGATGGTGCCTTTCTGCTCGGAGGCGAACGGCATGCACAACAGGTGCTCCACGCCCAGCTCGCGCAGCACGGTAGTGAACTGCTGGCTCACGTAGTCACGGCCGTTATCGGTGCGCGTGGCCTCGTTGACGCCCCAATCCAGCAGCGCGCGCCGGTACAGGCTGCATACGGCCTCGGCCTTGGAGGTTTTGGCGACCAGGAACTTGAGCCGCCGGGAGTTACATATCGACCACGCCCAGCACCATGTGGCGGCCGTCCGTGAGCAGCCAGTCGCCGGGCGTGGAGTCCATCTCCCACTCCTGGTTCAGGCGGGTAATGTGCGCGTGCTGCGAGCCGAACGACGCCTGGAACTTGCTCTTCCAGGCGTCTGGATTTGGTGGTGTAGGTGTAGCTCTGGCGGTGCTCGGTGCGCCAGTCGCGCACGAACCGTTCGATGGACTTGACGGCGACGACATCGAGCTCGGCGTGCGCGGCGGCGAGATAGTCCTTGATCTTGCGCGGGTTGATGTGGGGCGACTTAAGGATCAGGCCTAAGATGACGTCCTTCAAGGCCCAATTCTGCTCGATCTTGCTCTGGCCCTTGCGGTTGCCGTAGCTGTCGGTCAGGCCCATCAGGCCGTGCTCGCGATACGCTTTTTCCCACCCGTAAATGGAGCGCGGACTAACGCCTGTGGCGCCTTCGTACGCGGGGAACGTATGCCGCACGCTGGCGGGCGGATCGATGCGCCCACGCCGGTAGTCGGCGCAGAACGCGCCGATGGCGCCTTTGTGCGACAGATCGTGCGCGCGCTGGTAGCTCGCGATGGCTTCGATGACCCAGCGCCGCGCGCGGGCGCGGTCACGCTTCGCGGCGGGCAGTTGCTCAAACGCGCGCAGCCCGGCCGCCATCGTTTTGGCGCGGGCCAGCTCGGTAACTGATGCGGCAGCTGATTCAATGTCGGCCTCGGCGATCGCGGCCTGGTGCGGCAGCGCATGCCGGGTGGCCGGTGGCAGGCTGGAGATATGGTATTCGCGGCCGCCTCCGCGCCCTTCGCGCGGTCGGGACAGCCAGTGCTCGCGTTTGGCGAGTTTGATCACACCGCTAATGGTCTTCGGCATTCCCAGAAGCCCGATCAGTTCGGCGGCCGTGAACCACTCGCTCATACACGCGCGAACGTCAATGGGTGGAGGCCCAGCCCCGTGCTACGGTAGCAGTGCAACCCATTACCTTCGACAGGAGGCCTCCAATGAAGAAAAGAAGCAGAATGCTGGCGTCCAGTTTCGCGGAGGTGTTCGACGGCCAGGCCCGGTCGTTGCTCAACTCCTTCACGGACGAAGAAATCGGGCTCTTACAACAGGAGTTGCAAGGCATGTCGAGAACCACTTGGCTGCAACGGCGCAGTAAAGTTGCGCTTTCGGCTACGGCGTTCATCGGGCTTATTTACGATGACCGTGCGCGCGAGGCGGCCGAGATGATTTGCTGAATCGGGCGTTGACGAAGCTGATCGCGTGGCAGTTGGCATTTGAGATGTGGTCACTAATGGACGGCCTGAGCGATCTGCCAGAAGCACATTGGCAAATCTGGAGAATGGAACCGCACCGCACCGCTGAGGCCGCTTTGCTAACGCATCACTTAGCAACGCGCGCTGGATTGCTTTGGCCTCCTTTTCCAGGCTCTCAATCGCCATTTGCCGAGGAGCCTTCGGAAATTTAACACTCACTTTCATGCCACCTGCCGCGGCTTGGCGTTACGCGCCGCGCGCGCGGTGCTAGAATTCTTGCCCTTGGGGTAGGCGCGTAGCGGCTGGTTAGCGTCGTCGTAACGGCTTGGCCAGATGTCCCAGGGCTCGACGCCGATGGCGTCGGCGATGATGCGTTCCGCCCTGGGCCATTGGGTACGGAGGGCGTTGCTTAGGCCGCCACCTGCAAATCCATGCTCACGCGAAAGTGCGCGCAATGAAAAGCCGGCTTTACGGACAGCGGCCACGACATCTGCTGGGTGCCAGTCTTCGCGGACTGGTTTTTTTGGCCGAATGGAATTGTTCGTTCTAAACAGCATGAACACGAACATAGACTACGTTCGTAGTGTAGTAAATACGTTCATAGCAAATTTTGTGGACGGGATGCTTTCGCGTCAAAGTTCGCGCGTTAACTGCTATCTCCCATTGTCGTTATCTTATTTTGCATATTCAGATAATTACGTAAAAAGTTGATCGATTCCACGAACATTGACGCTGACGCCAAAGTTCGCTCTCAGAACATTGACGCATTCTCTGAACGTATCTCTTCGCTTATAGAGGAGGCCGGGGGTGCTGATGGCGGCGTAAGACGGATCGCCCAGATGTGTGGTTTATCAGAGCAGGTAATTCGGAAGTGGGCAGCTGGGCAATCTGATCCGTCGCGACTGCGTCTCATAACCCTTGCGCGAGGTGTTAACGTTAATCTGCCGTGGCTCGCTGAAGGAACTGGCCCGAAACGCGGGAGCGACGTGCCTCTAAACTCGTTAGACCAATGGGATACGTTTGTTGAGTTGCTCTCCCATGCCCGTGATCAAATGTCGGCAAACGACCTCCTGCTGCTTCAGCTCTTGATCGAAAAGCTGATCCCGCAGTTTGCGGAGTGGCGCGCCGAGAAGGCGTCCGAGGCACCTGATTATTCAGCCGTCCATGAAGAAAAAGCGTGATCTTATTTTGGCTCTACTAACATTTCAGCGTCCGTTTATGATGCGTTGCAGCATAGCGATTAAACCAGATAAATTACACCTTACAACAACAGCTTACGTAGAAAAGGATGCTGTTGGTAGAAAGGGACGCCAGCATCCTTTTCTACTTGAAGGAAAAGAACAGGAGACAGAGGTGATTCAGGCTGCCGCTAGCCGCACCAGCAGCGAGATTAGAGTAGCTTAATCAACCGCTTACGCTCCGCGCAACACGGGTATAAACACGCCAAAAACCGCCCTTAAGAGTAATCAAACCATCCGTCCACGCGCCAAAATCCCAAAAATCCATGTGGCGAGCCCACATTTTTTGTAGGGTATTAATCAGCGCTTGTTAGCGCGCGAACCTCAAGCAACGTCTGAAGAGTCGTCCCGCTTTATCTCGATTGCCGCGAGCTGCTCCAGGATCTGCAACTCCCGCCGCCGCAACCGACCTAGCTCTACCAGCAGCAATGTCTCCGTGTAATGGATGTGCGAGACGCTAGAGGCGCGGTCTGCCAGCTGGGCCTCGAACCTTCCCTCGGCTATGTCCTGCCGTTTGAGCACCATCGCATAGCGATTTAGGGCAGATCGGCTACTCCGGTAAAGTCGCCGTACCAGTTGGCGCGGAACCGCTCGTTGAGCGCATTTCTGACCTCGGGTGATAACTTGGAAACTGCTCGCCGCTGGCCCATTGTCGTCTCTCCATGTCTCTATAGCTCCGTATATACCTATTCGATGCAATCACCGCAAGCCCGCGATTGTGAACTGTCTCGCATAATCTCGCGAAATGCCACTTTAACCAAACCATCTGTCCCGTCACAATTCTTAAGGCACTCAATGGCGGCCCTGGTTTTTATGGCAAGCACTGGGCAAAAGCATTCGCCGGAGGCTCGCGGCCCAAGTATAGTGCGGCGTCCGCCGTTGTCCGGATAAGCGGCGGAAGGCACTTTTAGACATCAACTTATACGAGATCTGGCGTGGGACTGGCGTTATTCGATCTGGACAATACCTTGCTGGCCGGCGACAGCGATTACGAGTGGGGCCGCTTTCTGGTGGACCGGGGCGTCGTGAACGCCGCGGTCTATGAGCGCGAAAATCGCCATTTTTATGCACAATACAATGCAGGGACGCTCGATATCCATGAGTTCGCGCGGTTTGCCTACGGGCCGCTGGCCGTAAATTCGCTTGCCACACTCGATCGCTGGCGGGCGGCGTACGTCGAAGAGCGCATCGCACCCCTGATCCTGCCGCGGGGCCGTGCGTTGATAGAACAACATCGCGACGCGGGGCGCGTGCCGGTCATCATCACCTCAACCAACCGGTTTATCGCCGAACCGATCGCGCAAGCTTTAAGCGTCGATCACCTGCTGGCCACCGAGCCGGAATTTATCGACGGACGCTACACCGGCGAACTGGCCGGCATACCGTGTTTTCGCGAAGGCAAGGTTGCGCGCCTGCGCGCATGGCTGGGACAAACGGGTCTGGATCTGAACGACAGCTGGTTTTATAGCGACTCGCACAACGACCTGCCGCTGCTGGAACTGGTGGATCATCCGGTGGCGGTGGATGCCGACGAGACCCTGACTGCGCACGCAAGGATGCGCGGTTGGCCAATTATTTCGCTGCGCGACGGGTCGCGAGACTCTCATTCGTCAGATTACTGATCGTCTCGCGCAAAGCGCGCAAATCGCGTCAAAAGGGGTGGATTAAGCCTGCCCCGTACCGCGATACGGGCGAGCGTTTACCAGCCAGTCTGGCAACCCGCGCGCGCACGTATCGATCTTCGACGTGTACAAAGCCGGCATTACGTCGGTGCTCTGGTGTATCGGATACCAAATCGATTTCAGCTACATCGA
>Ga0136621_1000159_pt1 | contig 24346 bp, 30 predicted proteins | sample AntDryUQ445A2306_FD_104673 | JGI IMG/M metagenome (GOLD analysis project Ga0136621, IMG submission 104673) | Polar desert sand microbial communities from Dry Valleys, Antarctica - metaG UQ445A (23.06) | ecosystem: Environmental > Terrestrial > Soil > Desert | place: Antarctica: Dry Valley...
ACGCCAGTCCTCCCCTCAGGCTTGCCTTACCTAGACTGTAAGGGCGACCTTACAGTCTAGGAGAAGACGGTGACGCGGGAAGCGTGCGGGTGCACCCGCACGCGAGCGCCGAGCGGCACGACCTCGTTCGACGGTCGCTGCGAGACGAGCTCGACGCCGTCCATCAGCACGCGATAGAAGACGTCGTGCCCGCGGAACTCGCGGGCAACCACCTCGCCTGCGCCCTCGGGATCGGGCTCGAGCTCCAGCAATTCCGGGCGGACGAGCACTTCTACCGCGGTCGCTCCGTTGGCATTCCGGGCGGGGAAGCGGCCCACGGGCGTCGCGACGACGCCGTCCGCGAGCTCACCGGGCAAGAAGTTCCCGGCCCCGACGAACTCAGCCGCCCAGCGGGTGGCCGGCTGAAGGTAGACCTCCTCCGCCGTTCCCTCCTGGACGACCGTCCCCGCTCGCATGAGGGCGATCCGGTCAGCAAGGGAAAAGGCCTCTTCGCGGTCGTGTGTCACGAGGACGACCGTCACGCCCACGCCACGCAGGATCTGCGTGAGCTCGTCGCGCATCATGCCCCGCAGGTGCGGGTCGATGTTCGACCACGGCTCGTCCAGAAGCACGAGCTCGGGCTCAGGTGCGAGCGCACGCGCGACGGCCACACGCTGTTGCTGCCCCCCCGAGAGCTCGTGCGGATAGCGTGGCCCGTATCCCTCGAGGCCCACGATCGCGAGGACCTCCGCAAGGCGTTGACTTCGCGCGCGTCGCTTGACACCGAAGCCGACGTTCTCGGCAACGGTGAGGTGGGGAAAGAGCGCGTAGTCCTGGAAGACCATGCCCACCCGGCGGCGCTCCGGCGCCGCCCACACGCCTGCGCCCGCGACCCGGTGTCCGGCAAGCTCCACTGTGCCGGCATCAGGCTCCTCGAAGCCCGCGATCAGCCGCAGCAGCGTCGTCTTCCCGCAGCCGGAGGGGCCCAGGAGGGCGACGAACTCGCCGCGGTCGACGCAGAGGTGCGCATCGTGCACGGCGTGGACAGCTCCGAAGCGCTTCGAGGCCCCATTGATGAGGATCATGCTGCAAGGCATGTAAGGGTGACCTTACACGACCACCGCGCATTGTAGCCTCGCCCGGTGCTCGCCTCTGTCTACCCACTCGTCTCGTCGCGCTCCGTGGCGCGGCCTTTCACGTACGAGGTTCCGGAGGGCGTGGGGAAAGGCGCCGTCGTCGCCGTCCGCTTCGGCCGCGCCGCGCAGCGCGGCGTGGTGATCGAGACGGGAGTCGAGGCGCCGGAGGGCGTGACGGTCGCACCCGTCGAGCGTGTCCTCTACATGCTGCCACCGGCGCTCGTCGATCTTGCGCTATGGGTCGCGGACTACTACGGCTCGACACCAGCGCGCGCACTCGAGCTGGTGGCGCCGAGGCTGCGCACCCGCCGAGGCGAGCGCAGCCGCGGGTCGAAAGGGCTCGAGGGCGAAGTGCAGCCGGAACGGTTGACCGAGCCGCAAGAGCGGGCCGTCGCTCGGATCGTCGCCGCCCTCGACGGCGACGGAGGCCACGTGCTCCTTTCGGGCGCGACCGGAAGCGGCAAGACCGAGGTCTATCTCCAGGCCTGCGCGGCCGTGCTCGAGCGGGGGCGGGGCGCGATCGTGCTGGTACCCGAAATCGCGCTGACGCCGCAGACACTCGGCCGCTTCCGTGCCCGCTTCGGCGACCGCATCGCGGTGCTCCACTCGGCCCTGACGGACGCGGAGCGGCGTGACGAGCGGGAACGGATCGTCTCCGGCGAGGCTCCGATCGCGCTTGGGGCGCGCTCCGCCGTCTTCGCTCCGGTGCCGCGGCTCGGTCTGATCTGCATCGACGAGGAGCACGACTCTTCCTACAAGCAGGAGTCGGATCCGCGGTATGACGCTCGCACTGTCGCCGCCAAGCGGGTGGCGCTCGAGGGCGCGGTGGCCGTGTACGGGAGCGCCACGCCGAGGCCGGAGAGCTGGGACCGGCTCGAGCGGCTCGAGCTGGGAAGGAGGCTCGGCGCTCCGATGCCGTCGGTGCGAATTGTCGACCTGCGCCGGGAGGCCGGCTATCCACTCTCGGCACCGCTCCTGGCGGAGCTCGGGCGCATCTCCGAGCGTGGTGGCAAGGCGATCCTGCTGCTCAATCGTCGCGGCGTCTCGCCGGCGCTTCACTGCCGCGCCTGCGGCGTCTCGCGCCGCTGCAGCCAGTGCGACGTCTCGCTCACGCTGCATGGCGACGGGCGTCTCCACTGCCACCACTGCGGCTACGCCGAGGCGGTTCCCGAGTCGTGCCCTGCCTGTGGCTCGACCGAGCTGGCGCGGATCGGGGCCGGCACTCAACGCCTGGAGTCGGAGCTGGCAAAGCTGGTGCCCGAGCTCAAGCGGATCCGTCTCGACGCGGACACCGCGGGGAGGCGGGATGCTGCACGGGAGTCGCTCCAGCGCTTCGCCGACGCAGACCGCACCGTGCTCGTCGGAACCCAGATGGTTGCGAAGGGGCACCATTTCCCGGGTGTCTCGCTCGCCGCGGTCGTCGACGCGGACACCGGTCTCGCCATGCCCGACTTCCGCGCCGAGGAGCGCACGTTCCAGCTCGTGACGCAGCTGGCGGGCCGCAGCGGCCGTGACGCGCCCGGGAAGGTGATTGTCCAGACCTTCCAGCCGGACGCGAGGCCGCTCACCTTCGCAGCGCGTCATGACGTCGCTGGCTTCCTCGCCGAGGAGCTCGCGCGACGCCGGCAGCTGAGGTACCCACCTTTCGGACACCTGCTCTCGATCCTGGCGTCCGGACCCGACGCGGCGGCGCCGGAAAGGCTTCTGGGCGACGTGCGCACGGGCCTTGCCGGCGCCGAGCTGCTGGGGCCTGCGCCGCTCCTCCGTCTCCGTGGTCGGCACCGCGCTCAGCTGCTCGCGAAGACGGCGACGCCACGCGCCCTCGCGGGACGTGCGGCGAGGCTCCTGGAGGCCGCTGCGCCCGCAATGCGCCGCGCCGGCGTGACCGCGGTCATCGACGTCGATCCGCAGTCGCTATAACCTCGCAGCGTGTCCGTGGAGGAGGAGATTCGGGAGGAGGGGGACGAACGGGAGCACGCCGCGCGAGTCGAGGCGCTGCGCCGCGTCGCACTGGCGCAGATCCGCCAGTACCCCGATCCCGTCCTGCGGCTGCACGCGAACGAGGTCGGAAGCTTCGACGACCACCTGTCGCGCCTCGCCGACCGGATGACGCAGCTGATGCACGACGCGCGCGGGGTCGGTCTCGCGGCGACCCAGATCGGCGTGCTCCAGCGACTGTTCGTGTTCCGGACCGACGAGGATGACGAGGCACGGGCCGTCGTGAACCCGGCGCTCACGTCGCGTTCCAGCGAGACCGACGTCTTCGACGAAGGCTGCCTCTCGCTCCAGGGCGTGCTGGTCCCGGTCGAGCGGAGCGTCGAGGTCACGCTGGAGGGTCGGGATCTGGCCGGACAGCCGTTGCAGCTCGAGCTCGAGGAGCAGGCGGCGCGGGTTGTTCAGCACGAGCTTGACCACCTCGACGGCGTGCTGATCTTGGAGCGAACCGACGACGAGTCGCGGCGCGAGGCCCTCGCGACCCTACGGCGGAACCTCTCGCGGCAAGGGTAGGACGGCGGTGAAGCTCGTCGTGGCCGCGACCGCGCCGTTCGGCGCGGACGTGCTGGAGCGGCTGGCCGAACGGCACGAGGTGGCGGGCCTTCTGACTCGCCCCGACCGCCCCGCCGGCCGCGGACGGAGAGTGGCGTCGCCGCCGGCGAAGCGCGTGGCGGAGCGGCTTGGCATCCCGGTCCTGCAACCGGAGCGGCCGACTCCTGACATTCGGCTTCCGGCCGACACCGTCGTCGTGTGCGCGTATGGGCTGCTGGTCCCGGAGAGCCTGCTGGAACGAGGACTGTGGCTGAATGTGCACCCATCGCTGCTGCCTCGCTGGCGTGGCGCCGCGCCGGTGGAGCGAGCGCTCATGGCCGGCGACATCGAGACCGGTGTGACGATCCACGAGACCGTGAAGGAGCTCGACGCAGGGCCGATCGCCGCCCAGAGGTCGTTCTCGGTTCGTCCGCAGGGCGACGCCGGCGCGATCTTCGACCGCTCCGCGAAGCTCGCCGTCGAGCTGCTCGACGACGTGCTCCCCGTGCCGACCCTTCGGCCGCAGGAGGGGGAGCCGTCGTATGCCGCCAAGATCGAGCCCGGAGATCGCGAGCTCGACCTCTCGAAGGCCGAGGAGAGTCTCAACCGGATCCGCGCGCTCTCGCCCCACATCGGCGCGCGGACGGAGCTTCACGGCCGCCGCGTCACGATCTGGCGGGCTCGGCTCGAGGGACACAAGCTGGTGCCGGAGGATGTGCAGCCCGAAGGGCGTCGACGCATGAGCTACAGCGAATTCGTTCGCGGGCTTCGATGATCGCGCCGGCCCGCCGGGTCGCCTACGAGGTGTTGCGGCGCGTCTTCGAGGAGGACGCGTACGCGGATCGCGCCCTGCGCGGAGCGTCGGAAGGGCTCGACGACCGCGACCGCGCGCTCGCGCGCCAGCTCGTCTTCGGGTCGGTGCAGCGCGTGCGCACACTCGACCACGCGATCGAGACGCTCGGCAAGCGGCCCGTGCGAAAGCTCGACCCGCCCGTGCGGGCCGCGCTCAGGCTCGGCGCGTACCAACTCGGCTTTCTCGACGGCGTGCCGCGCTATGCGGCCGTGAACGAGTCGGTGGAGCTCGTACGGCGGGCACGGCTCGAGCGGGCTGTCGCGTTCTCGAACGCGGTGCTGCGCCGAATCGCCGACGGAATCGACGATCTGCTGGCCGCGCTCCCGGAAGGGCCGCTCAAATACTCGTACCCAGACTGGATCTGGGACGTCTGGCGACGCGATCTCGGGGAGGAGGAGGCACTCGCGCTGATGCGGGCGCAGAACGAGCCGCCGACCGTCGTGGTGAGACATGTCCGGGGACAATCCCCGGACGGGTCCGAGACAGACATTCCGGGCGCCTGGGAGGTTGACCGCGTCGACGAGCGGGCACTGGCGGAGGGCCGTCTCTGGCCCCAGAGCCGCGGCTCGCAGCTCGCCGGCCTCTGTGTCGGTGCGCGGGAGGGGGAGCGCACGCTCGACCTCTGCGCGGCTCCGGGAGGGAAGGCGACGATGCTCGCCGGCGAGGTCGTGGCCGTGGAGGTGAACCCGGCGAGGGCACGCGAGCTCGAGCAGAACGCACGCCGGCTCGGAGCGTCGAACGTCACCGTCGTCCAGGCGGATGGTCGCGCGCTCCCGCCCGAGCTCACAGGCTTCGATCGTGCGCTCGTCGACGCGCCCTGCTCTGGGCTCGGCGTGCTCGCTGCCCGGCCCGACCTGCGCTGGCGCTCACAACCTCTCCCCGATCTGCAGCTCGAGCTCCTGCTCGCGGCTGCGGCGCGCGTCCGGCCCGGCGGCACGGTCGTGTACTCGGTCTGCACGGTCAACGTGGATGAGTCGGAAGCGGTGGTTGACGCCTCCGGGCTGCGTGTCGAGCCGATCGCGGAGTGGCCGCAGTTTCGCCACCCGCGCCGCCCGCAGTTCCTGCAGACCTACCCACACCTCCACCGCACGAGCGGGTTCTTCGTCGCCCGCCTGCGCATCTAGAGGCTTGATGTGAAATTCAGGCCCGCACGGCTGGTGGGCCAGCTACGGCGCGGTTTCGCCGGCTCGGGCTTGCCCGTAGCACCACTACGCGCCGCGCCCGATCCGGCGAAACCGCTTGATCTGGCCCATCCCCGCGCACACTCGAATTTCACATCAAGCCTCTAGGATCAGCGGTGTGGGCTGGCGCGACTGGGTGCGATCGGTCGAGATCGAGCCGTCGCTCTACGCGGCCGACTTTACCAAGCTCGGGGAGCAGATCCGCGAGCTCCTGGATGCCGGCGCCCGGATCTTCCACTTCGACGTGGGCGACGGTCATTTCGTCCCGCCCGTGACGATCGGTCCCGTGGTGCTCCGCTCGATCGCGCCGATGATCCACGCTGCCGGCGGCAGGATCGACTGCCACCTGATGGTGGCCGAACCGGCCCACCACCTCCGGGAGATCGCCGAGGCGGGCGGCGACAGCGTCACCTTCCACGTCGAGGCGACCGGCGACGTGCCGGGCGTCGTTGCTCAGGCGAGGAACCTCGGGCTCGGCGTCGGCATCGCGTTCAACCCGGGGACAGACCCCCAGACAGCCGCGGAGGCCGCCGTGGGTGTCGACCTCTGTCTCTGTATGTCGATCGATCCGGGCTACTCCGGCCAGGAGCTGATGGAGCAGGCATACGGCCGGGTCAAGCGCCTGCGCGCGCTCGTGGACTGCCTGATCCAGGTTGACGGCGGCGTCAAAGAGGAGAACGCGGAAGGCGTACGGGACGCGGGCGCGGATCTGCTCGTCGTCGGGAGCGGCATCTTCGCCGACGCCGACCCGGCGCGCGCCTACGGTCGCATCGTTCAGCTGGTGACATGAGCCTCGAGCGCGCGCTCGAGCTCGCCGAGGCGGCCCGCGGGCGCGCGTACCCGAAGCCCACCGTCGGCGCCGTCGTGGTCGCGGGCGGTGAGATCGTCGGCGAGGGCGTGACTGAGCCTGACGGCCGGCACGGGGAGGTGGTCGCTCTCGAAGCTGCTGGCGGGCGTGCCCGCGGTGGCACGCTGTATGTGACGCTGGAGCCGTGTGCGCACCACGGCCGCACGCCGCCGTGCGTGGACGCGATCCGGGCCGCCGGGATCGAGAAGGTGGTCGCAGGGTCGCTCGACCCGAACCCACTGGCCGCCCGTGGACTCGAACGACTGCGTGCGGATGGCCTCGAGGCCATCCACGCCGACTCCGTCGCCGCCCGGCGGCAGAACGAAGCGTGGCGGAAGTGGGTCGTCGAGCGAACACCCTTCGTCGTGTACAAGGTCGCCGTGACCGTCGACGGGCGTGTCACCGTCCCGGGGTCACGCTGGGTCTCCGGGGAGGAGTCACGGCGACTCGTGCACGAGCTCCGCGCCGGCTTCGACGCCGTCGCCGTCGGGATGGGCACTGTGCGGCTCGAGAATCCGCGCCTGGACGCACGTGATGTCGCGGCCGTGCGCCAGCCGAGACGACTCGCCTTCGGCAGCGGCCCGCTCCCGGAGGGGTCCGAGCTCGAGCTGCGGACGGGGCCGCTCGAGCACGAGCTGCGGCAACTCGGGGACGAGGGCGTTCAGTCGCTCCTGCTCGAAGGCGGTCCGACCCTCGCCGGCGCATTCCTCCGCGCGGGTGCGGTCGACAAGCTGCTCGTGTTCGTCGCGCCGCTCTTGGCTGGGCAGGGCTCGGGGATGGTCGACCGGCTCGATAAGGCAATCCGGCCGGTGTCTCTCACGGCCCATGCGGTTGGCGCGGATGTCCTCATCGAGGCGTACCTGCGCGAGCTGTGAGACGAGACCGGAACCTGCTCGCGCTCGACCTGTTGGTGAAGCTCGCGCTGGTCGCGCTGCTCCTTTTCGGCGCCTTCTCTGGGCTCGAGCGTTTCGAAGGCAAGGCGATGACCGGCCGGGCGCTTACATATCCGCTCGTGACGCTGATCGTGCCGGTTGTGTGGGGGCTGTGGTTTCGCCGCACCCGCTACCCGTACGCGCTCGACATCCTCGTCGTCCTGCCGTTCCTGATCGACACTGTCGGCAACGCGCTCGACCTGTACGACACGCTCGGCTGGTGGGACGACGCGAACCACCTCGTCAATTGGTTCCTGCTCGTGCTCGGGTTCGGGCAGATCCTCCTGCGCACGTCCCTGACGGCGACCGTCGTCTTCGGGCTCGCAGCCGGCTTCGGTGCGATCACGCACATCCTCTGGGAGATCGCCGAGTACTTCGCGTTCATTCGGGCCAACCCGGACGAGTTCCGGACGGCCTATACCGACACCGTCGGCGACCTCGGACTGTCCCTCTCGGGATCAGTTCTCGCCGCGGTCCTGCTCGCGGCGCTCAGGCGGCGAAGTAGCCTCTAGGCGTGTTCACCGGGCTCGTACAGGAGGTCGGCACCGTTACCTCCCTCGAGGACGGTCGGTTGGTCGTCCGGTGCTCGACGCCGGCGGCGCTGGGCGACTCCATCAGTCTCAACGGCGTCTGTCTTACGGTCGTCGCCGGCGATTCGGGAACGCTGTCGTTCGATGTGGCGGAGGAGACGGGTGCGCGCGCGAAGCCGTTTCGCGGACGCGTAAACGTGGAGCCCGCACTCCGGGCGGGCGCGCCGCTCGGCGGGCACTACGTGCAGGGCCATGTGGACGGGATCGGGACCGTGCACGCTGTCACTCCGGAAGGCAACGGCGTGCGGCTCGTGCTCGAAGTGCCGCCGAGCCTCCTCCGCTACTGCGTCGAGAAGGGCTCGATCGCGGTCGACGGCGTTGCGCTCACCATTGCGGCGGTCTCGCGCGGCCGTGTGGAGATGGCGCTGATTCCGCACACGCTCGCCGAGACGACGCTCTCCGACCTGAGCGCGGGAGATCTCGTCAATCTCGAGGCCGACATCCTCGCGAAATACGTCGAGCGACTGCTCACCGTTACCATGCGCGCGTGAGCCTCGTGGCCGAACCGCGTACGGAAAGCCCCTTCGCGACCATCGACGAAGCGATCGAGGACATCCGGGCGGGCAAGTTCGTCGTGGTCGTCGACGACGAAGACCGGGAGAACGAGGGGGATCTGACGATCGCCGCTCAGTTCGCCACACCCGAGGCCGTCAACTTCATGGTCACCCATGCCCGTGGCCTCGTCTGCCTCTGCCTCACCGAGGAGCGCTGCGACGAGCTCGGCCTGCGGCAGATGACCGAGCAGAACGAGACACCGTTCGGTACGGCGTTCACCGTCTCGGTGGAGGCTCGTGAGGGTGTCTCCACCGGTATCTCCGCGCACGACCGCTCACGGACGATCCAGGTCGCCGTCGACCCCACCTCGAAGCCGAGTGACCTCGTTCAACCCGGACACGTCTTCCCGCTTCGAGCCCGCGCCGGGGGCGTGCTGCGGCGGGCGGGTCAGACGGAGGCGGCGATCGATCTTGCCCGCCTCGCGGGGCTCAATCCGGCCGGGGTCGTCTGCGAGATCATGAGGGACGACGGCTCGATGGCCCGCGTACCGGACCTCGTCCCCTACTGCGAGCGCCACGGCCTCAAGCTGATCACCGTCGCGGACCTGATCGAGTACCGCCGTCGGCACGAGCAGCTCGTCGAGCGCGTGACGTCGGTCCACCTGCCGACGGAGTACGGGGACTTCACCGCCGTCGCGTTCCGTGAGCACCTGACCGGCAAGCACCACCTCGCCCTCGTCCGGGGTGAGATCGAGGGCTCCGAGGATGTGCTCGTCCGCGTCCACTCCGAGTGCCTGACCGGGGACGTCTTCCACTCGCGCCGTTGCGACTGCGGCGAGCAGCTCGAGCTCGCGCTCCGCCGGATCGGGACCGAGGAGCGGGGCGTTCTGCTCTACATGGCCCAGGAGGGGCGCGGCATTGGCCTGTTGAACAAGCTCAAGGCCTACGAGTTGCAGGAGGACGGCTTGGATACCGTCGAGGCAAACCTGGCGCTCGGCTACCCGGCGGACGCGCGCGATTACAGCATTGGCCACCAGATCCTCTCGGACCTCGGCCTGACGACGATCCGGATCCTGACGAACAACCCGAAGAAGCTGACCGGAATCGAGGGCTTCGGACTGACCGTCCTCGAGCAGGTGCCGATCGAGGTCCCGCCGAACGCCGACAACCGCCGGTATCTCGGTACGAAGCGCGAGAAGCTCGGGCATGCCCTGCACCACCAGGATCTGCGCTTCGCGGGCGACCCGTTCGAGGGCGACCCCTTCGAGGACGCTCCGTCCGAGGATGCCCCGTTCGAGGACGTCAAGGCGTGACGGATCGCGACTGGCGGGAAGGGCCGCCGGAGGAGCGACAGGAGTCCGTCCTCGCACCGCCTGCGCCTGAGCCTCCCGCAACGACCGAGGAAACGGCCTCGACGCCGGAGGAAGAAAGTGTTGTCTCAACACAAAGTCCGCCCGAGAACGGCCGCACGCCGTCCGGGCACGCCGCCGGCGACTTCACCGTTCCCGAGGGGTACGCCGTGCTCGAGGGCGCGCCCAGCGGCGCGCGCCGGGCGGTCGGGATCGTCGTCAGCCGCTTCAACGGCGGCGTCACCACCAAGCTGCTCGAGGGCGCGCTCGCCGAGCTCGAGGAGGCCGGGTTGTCCCGGGACGCGATCACGGTGATGCCGGTGCCGGGCGCCTTTGAGCTGCCGCTCGCCGCGATGGCGCTCGCCAAGACGCGCCGCTACGCGTGCATCGTCGCGCTCGGCTGCGTCATCCGCGGCGATACGCCGCATTTCGACCTCGTTGCCGGCGAGGCCGCGAGCGGCCTGCAGCTCGCCGCGCTCGAGACGGGCGTGCCCGTCTCCTTCGGCGTCCTCACGCTCGAGGAGGCGGCGCAGGCGGACGATCGGCTCGAGAAGGGCGCGGAGGCAGTCCGGACGGGTCTCGAGATGGCCGACGTCTTCGCACAGCTTCGCGCAGCGGCCTCCCGCTGACCACCGGCCGCCTCCCTCCGGCTCCCGCCGGGCGGAGCCCGGCTACGCCGGACGCTCACGCCGCTGCCCGCACGCGGCGCTACGGGTCTGTGCACAGCATATCCCCCGGCCGCGCACACGCAGCGACGTGCCGGAGGCCAGCGGATGTCGCGCTAGCAAGTAACAGCCTGCTACTTGCTAGAGTGGGCCGCCGTGTCCAAGGTCTGCGCAGTGTGCGGCAAGAAGCCGTCGTTCGGGAACAACCGGAGCCATTCGATGGTCGCCACGCGCCGTCGTTTCAACCCGAATCTCCAGAAGGTGCGCGTGCTTCTGAACGGCGTCGCCCGGCGGGCCTACGTCTGCACCCGTTGCCTCAAGGCCGGCAAGGTCCAGAAAGCCGTCTAGGACCGGTTCCGAGCAACCTTCTGGCACGCGGGCGGCGTCTAAGCTCGCGGCATGGACGGCGGACATCGAATCCGGTCATCCGAGCTCGGCGGGATCACGATCGGGGGCGACGTGGTCGCGCAGATCGTCGGCCACACCGCGGCCGAGTGCTACGGGATCGTCGGTATGGCGGGGAAGGGGCTCAAGCGCCTGCTGACACGTGATCGGCTGACGCAGGGGATCGGCGTGTCCAGCCGAGGCGAGGCGCTTGCGATCGACCTTCACGTCATCGTCGAGTACGGGCTCAACCTCGCGGAGGTGGCCGCGGCTGTTCGCTCGCGCGTCGCATACGAGGTGGAGCGGTTGACCGGCCTCCCCGTCGCCGCGGTGGAGGTCCACATCGAAGACGTGCGGCGATCGGTGTGACGCTCTCATGCGGGTGAGCGAGCTCGAACGCGCACGGGAGCTTGCCCGCGCGGCCCTGCAGACGCTGGAGGCGAACCGCATCCGGATCGACGACCTCAACGTCTATCCAGTGCCGGACGGTGACACCGGGACCAATTTGACGCTGACGGCGCGCGCGATCGTGGAGGCGCTCGAGAGCTCGGCCGCCTCCGATCGGGCCGCCGTTGCCAAGGAGCTCACGCGTGCGGCGCTGATGGGCGCACGCGGCAATTCGGGCGTCATCTTCTCCCAGATCCTTCGGGGCGCTGCCGAGGCGCTGGGAGCGCCAGGGGATCTGAACGCCAAGCGGATCGCACAGGCGTTTCGCGGCGCCAGTGACGCGGCCTATCGGGCCGTACGGCGTCCGGTCGAGGGGACGATGCTGACGGTCATCCGTGAGCTGGCCGAGGAGGGCGAGGATCCTCGGAGCGCCGCGCTCGCGCCGGTCGAGCTGCTGAAGGCGCTCGTCGCGCGCGGGGAGGACGCGCTCGCGCGCACGCCCGACCAGCTTCCTGTTCTCCGCGAGGCCGGCGTCGTCGACGCCGGAGGCGCAGGACTGCTCGAGATCGTTCGTGGCCTCGCGGCCGCACTCGCGGACGAGCCCGTTCCGGACGGTCCGGTCGCGGACGCCAACGAGGCCCGCTTTGACGCGATCCACCAGGAGCTCTCGGAGTTCCGCTACTGCACCGTCTTCGTGGTCGAGGGCAAGGATCTGGACGCTGACGCGCTCGAGCTCGAGCTCGACCGACTTGGCGACTCGCTGCTCGTGGTGGGAGACTCGAGCACCCTGAAGGTGCACCTCCACACCGACGACCCGGGAGCGGCGCTCGGGCTCGCGACGGTCGCCGGGACGATCGAGGGGGTGGAAATCGCGAACATGCACAAGCAGGCTCGGGACAGGCAAACCCAGCAGCAGGAGCAGCGTCTCCTCGGCGCCGTGCCCGATCCCGAGCACACGCTGGAGACGGGCGTCGTCGCGGTCGTTCCGGGCACGGGCAACCGGCGGCTGTTCGAGAGCTACGGGGTGGCCCGCGTGGTCGAGGGCGGGCAGTCGATGAACCCATCGACGGCGGACATCCTCGCCGCCGTGGAGGCCACGCCTGCCACTGCTGTGCTCGTCCTGCCGAACAACCCGAACGTGATCCTCGCGGCCGAGCAGGCGGTCAAGCTCGCGACGAAGCCGGCCCGTGTCGTCCCGTCCCGCTCGGTGCAGGCGGGTCTCGCTGCGATCGTGCGCTATCTCCCGTCTCTGTCGGTCGAGGAGAACGAGGCGGCCATGGTCGAGGCGCTCGAGGAGGTCGCGACCGGCGAGGTCACGATTGCCTCGCGGGATGTGGAACTGGACGGCGTCGTCGTTCGAAAGGGGGCATACCTCGGGCTTGCGGACGGTGCGGCGGTCGCGTCGTCGCTGGATCTCCCGGAGGTCGCATGTGCCGTCGTCGACCGGCTGCTGTCGAACGGGCGCGGCGTTCTGACCATCCTCACGGGCGCGGACGACCCGAACCTGGACGACATCCTGCGCCGGATCGAGGAGCGTCATCCCGGTGTCGAATTCGATGTCCACCCCGGTGGGCAGCCGAACTACCCACTCCTCCTCGCCGCCGAGTAGTGCTCTCGACCCGTAGGGTTTCGGGGTGGAGGCCGGGAACACGCCCCTCCGTGTCCTGCTCGTGGAGGACAACGACGTCTTCCGCCAGGCGCTCGAGCTCCTCCTCGGCCTTCAGGACGGCATCGACGTCGTGGGCGCCCTCTCGGAGGCGACCGCCGTCGTCGCCGCCTGTCAAGAGCATTCGCCGCAGGTGGTCGTGATGGACTTCCGGCTGCCGGGGATGGACGGAGTCGAGGCGACCGCGGCGGTGCACAAGGCATTCCCGGAGATCGCGGTCGTGTGTCTGACCGCCTCGGCGAGCCCGCGCGAGCTCGAGGCGATTCGCGCCGCCGGCGCCACCGCCTGCCTGCGCAAAGATCAGGAGCTGGACGAGATCGTGTCGGCGATCCGCGGAGCGGGCGAGGCCGCCCGGTGACCCTGACGCGCGAGAACACCGCAGTCGTGCTCGACTCGACCGCCGACTTCCCCGAGGCGTCGGCGCGCTACCCGAACATGCGGGTTGTCCCCCTCTACGTCCGCTTCGGAGAGGAGAGCTTCCGCGACTACGAGGAGATCGCGCCGACCGAGTTCTACGCACGCCTTCGCGGCGCTCCGACGCTGCCGACCACCTCCCAGCCGACGCCGCTGGACTTCCACGGGACCTACGAGGCGCTTGGTCGCTACGACCGCATCTACTCGCTGCACATCTCCTCGAAGCTCTCGGGGACGTTCGCAAGCGCCTCGCTCGCGGCGGGCGACGCGGGGTCGGACCGTGTTCGGCTCGTCGACACGGAGTCGGTCTCCATCGGCATCGCGATGCTCGCTCTCGGAATCCAGCGGCTGCTCGAGCGTGGCACGACCGACGAGGAGATCGTCGCCCTCGCCGAACGGTACAAGCGCCACGCCGGGCTCCTGTTCACGGTCGACACGCTCGAGTTCCTCGCGAAGGGCGGGCGGATCGGCCGCGCGCGGGCCCTTGCCGGCAGCCTGCTGAACGTGAAGCCGATCTTGACGATCGAGCATGGCGAAGTCGTTCCGCTCACGCGCGTGCGTGGCCGCCAGAAGGCGCTAGCGGAGTTCCGGAAGCGGTTCGAGGCCGCGACGACCGACGCCGCGGGGCTGTACGTCGGGTTCGCTCACGCCGACGCACCGGAGACCGTCGAGCAGCTACGGGCGACTGTCCTCGCAACACGGCCCACGGCGCAGGTGGAGCTCGTGACCACCCTCGGCGCCGTCGTCGGCACCCATGCCGGACCGGGAACGGTAGGATTCTCCTGGTTCCAAGACTCTGGCTAGCGGACCCTGCTGCCATACTCGAACGATGAGCCGGCGACTGACCGGTTTTGCCGCCGTGGACCAGCCGGAGCGGTGGCTGCCGACACGCGCGCGCCCGCGTCCCGAGCGACTCCAGGCGCCGGTCGACTCCATTCCGGGTCTCGGTCCGGCTCTCAAGAAGCGGCTCGCGAAGCTCGGGCTCGAGCGCGTCGGCGACCTGCTGACCCACCGGCCACGCAGGTATGAGGCACCGGCGCCGCTCAAGCGGATCTCCGAGCTCTCGCTCTTTAGTTTGGGGGGAGAGGACGAGGTACTGATCGAGGGCGAGGTCCTGCGGGCGTCGCTGAGGCGCGGCCGCGGCCGCCTGCAGATCTTGACCGCCCAGGTCAGCGACGGCAGCGGCCAGATCTTCGCGACCTGGTTCAACCAACCGTGGCTGCAGGAGAAGCTCCGGCCGGGGACGCACGTCCGCCTCCGAGGCGTCCCGAACCGGTACGGCTTCGCCGTCCGCTCCTACGACCTGAACGGTGGCTCGGCGACATCCGACTTCGCCCCCGTCTATCCCGCGAGCGAGGAGGTCTCTTCCACGAAGCTGCGCGAGCTGGTCTCGGCCGCGCTTCCGCACGCCCGAGACTATCCCGATCCGTTGCCGGCTTCCGAGAAGGCGGGGCGTCGTCTTCCCTTGAAGGCCGACGCTCTCGTGGCGATCCACCAGCCGCGCTCGCTCGAGGAGGCGGAGGAGGGCCGGCGCCGCCTCGCCTTCGACGAGCTGCTGACACTCCAGCTCGCGCTTGCCCGTCGGGCGGCCGAGCGGGAGACCGCCGTCGCCGTCGCGCTGCCGCAGCCCGGTGAGCTGATCGTCCGCTACCGACGGGCTCTGCCCTTCGAGCTGACCGAGCACCAAGAGTCCGCGATTCGTGAGCTCGATCTCGATCTGAGGCGGACGACCCCGATGCAGCGGCTCTTGCAGGGCGACGTCGGCTCGGGGAAGACGGTGGTGGCGCTGTACGCGCTCCTGCGCGCCGTGGAAGCCGGGCGGCAGGGCGCGTTGATGGCGCCGACCGAGACGCTGGCCGAGCAGCACTTCCTCACCGTCGAGCAGATCTGCGCCGAGCTCGGCGTCACCTGCACCCTCGTGACCGGTTCCATTCGCTCGCGCGATGCAGATGCGGACCTGGTCGTCGGCACCCACGCGTTGATCCAGGAGGCGTACACGTTTCGCGACCTTGCCGTGGCCGTCGTCGATGAGCAGCACCGCTTTGGCGTCGAGCAACGCTCGGCACTCGCGGAAGGCCGTAGTCCGCATGTCCTCCATATGACCGCGACGCCGATCCCCCGCACGCTGGCGCTCACCGTCTACGGCGACCTCTCGGTCTCTGAGATCGCGAAGCCGCCCGCCTCGCGCCAACCGGTCGTGACGGCGTGGGTGGCGGAGGAGCGGAGCTCCGAGGCGTACACGCGGCTGCGCGCGCACCTCGCGGAGGGGAGACAGGCCTACGTCGTCTGTCCGCTGATCGAAGAATCGTCCACCAGCGTTGCCCGCGCGGCCGAGCAGGAAGCCGAGCGCCTTCGCGCCGGCGAGCTGAAGGGCTTCTCCGTTGGCTGCATCCACGGGCGCCTGAAGCCGGTGGCGAGGCGCGAGCTGATGGCGCGCTTCAAGGCGTGCGAGCTCGACGTCCTCGTCGCGACCACCGTGATCGAGGTCGGGGTCGACGTGCCGAACGCCACGATCATGATCGTCCAGGAGGCCGATCGGTTCGGCCTTGCACAGCTGCACCAGCTGCGGGGCCGCGTCGGGCGTGGCGGCGAGCAATCGTACTGTCTCCTGATCTCACGCTCCAAGGACGAGCTCACGGAGAGCGCTCGCGAGCGGCTCGAGGCGATGGTGACCTCCACGGACGGCTTCGAGCTCGCCGAGCGAGATCTCGAGATCCGCGGCGGGGGGCAATTGCTGGGTGCGCGCCAGTCAGGTCTCTCCGATCTCCGCTTCGCGCGGATCACGAAGGACCGTGAGCTGCTCGAGGCGGCGCGCGAGGCGGCTCGCTCGCTGCCGCTGGAGACGATGGCGGCGGAGGTCGCCGCGCTACTCGGGGAGGCCGAGCACCTGGGCGCTAGTTAAGAAGATCGCCCCTCAGATCGGCTCCAGCCCTGTGGTAACATGTGGCCACGTGACGAGAATCGGCATTCGCGAACTTCGTGACACGTTGACGCAAACCATCCGCCGCGTGCGCCGCGGCGAGTCGATCGCGGTCACGCACGACGGAAGACCGGTGGCGCTGATCGTGCCGTATCCAGAGGACCGGATCGCACAACTCGTGGCCGAGGGCAAGGTCCGGCCGCCACTTCGACCCCTCCGGCCGTTGCCCGATCCCCTGCCGGTCACGGGTCCGATGACCGCGAGCGAAGCTCTCGAGGACGACCGCGGCGACTGAGCCGGTCTATGCCGACTCGTCCGCGCTCGTCAAGCTGGCTATAAGCGAGACGGAGAGCAGCGCGCTACGGGCGTTTGTCGACGCAGGGGACTTCGAGCTGACGACCTCGGTGCTCGCGGTCGTCGAGGTCCAGCGCGGTGCACGCCTGGCCGAGCCCGAGAAGGGCTCACGCAGCGCGAGGGAGCTGCTCGATCGCGTGCTGCTGATCGACCTCGACCGCGATCTCCTCCAGGATGCGGTCTCGTTCACCTCCGCCCGTGTTCGCTCCCTGGATGCAATTCACCTTGTGAGCGCCCGTAGGTCAGGAACACGTCGGATGCTCGTCTACGACCGCCGGCTCGCCGAGGCCGCTGCCGCGGCCGGGCTCGAAGTCCTCAGTCCCGGCGCGTGAGAATCATCGCGGGCAGCAAGCGTGGAGCACGAATCGCGGCACCCAAGGGTCTCGCGACGCGGCCAACGGGCGATCGCGTCCGTGAAGCCGCTTTCAACCTGATCGGGCCGGTCGATGGCGCGACCGTCCTCGATCTCTTCGCTGGGTCGGGCGCGTTCGGCCTCGAGGCGCTCTCGCGCGGGGCTGCCAGCGCGACGTTCATCGAGACCGATCGCGGCGCGTGCCGGACGATCTCGGAGAACCTCGAGAAGCTGCAGCTGACCGGCGCCCGAGTCGTTTGCGCCGATGCGCTGTGGACGCTCAGGCAGGAGAAGCGCAGCTACGACGTCGTGCTCGTCGATCCACCGTACGAGCAGTGGGGCGAACTCGAGTCGCGACTTGGCGCGTACCTGCTGCGTGTGCTCGCGCCGGAGGGCTTGCTCGTGGTGGAGACGAGCTCCCGCACCGAGCCGGCGCTCCCACTCGCGTTCCGAACCTCACGGCGATACGGTTCCGCCCGGCTCACCCTCTTCGAGCACCCATCGTGATTACCGCCATTTGCCCCGGTTCGTACGATCCCGTCACTCTCGGCCACGTTGACGTGATCGAGCGGGCGGCGGCGATCTTCGACCGCGTCGTCGTCGGCGTGGTGGGAAACCCACGTCACAAGACGCCGCTCTTCAGCCTTGACGAGCGGGTCGAGTTCCTGAATGGGGCGCTCGCCGACCTCGAGAACGTCGAGGTGGACGTCTTCTCCGAGCTCGTGGTCGAGTTTGCTCGCCGCTGGCAGGCCAAGGCGATCGTCAAGGGCCTGCGAGTGATCTCCGACTTCGAGTGGGAGTTCCAGATGAACCAGCTGAACCGCCACCTTGCGCCCGAGATCGAGACGGTCTACGTGATGGCGAGCCCGCAGGTCAGCTTCGTCTCCTCGAGCGGGGTGAAGGAGATCGCCGCGTTCGGCGGCAAGGTCGACGAGCTGGTTCCGGACACGGTCGCGCGACGGCTCGCGGAGAAGTTCCCGGGCGGCAGGCCCGGCGCTCCCGAGAACCCGCGGGAGTAGACTTCACGGCATGGACGTACTCGTTCTCATCGACAAGCTGGACGACCTCGTGCACAACGCGAAGGCTGTCCCCCTGACCGACCAGGTCCGGATCGACCGCGAGGAGATCTACGACATCCTCGATCAGATGCGCGCAACGATCCCCGAGGAGATCAAGCAGGCGCGGTGGATCGTCAAGGAACGCCAGGAGATGCTGGCCGAGGCGAAGCGGGAGGTCGACCGCATTCTGGGCGAGGCGCGGGAGCAGGCCGTGCGCGAGGCTTCACAAACCGAGATCGTCAAGCTCGCCGACCGGCAGGGGCAGGAGATCGTCGACGACGCACGGCGCCAGGCACGTGAGACGCGGCTCGAGATGGAGGATTGGGCTGACGGGATCCTCTCGACCCTCGAGGTCAACCTCGACAAGTTCCTTACCGCCGTCAAGCGCGGACGCGAGCGGTTGCACGAGCGCTCGCAGGAGACGGTCGTCGCAGGCATCGGACCCCGCGAGATGGAACAGCGAGAGCCCGAGGAGGACGCGAGCTACCTCTGACCGACGCTCGAGGAGAGCTACCCTCCCGGGCATGACCCGCTTTCCCCTCCGCCGGCTCCGCCTGCGCTCGGGCGACAGCCACGCCGATGCCGTCTCGATCGAGCTCGAGCCGTTCGACCTTGGCGGACAGCGTTACCTGCCGGTGCCGCAGGAGGTTGAGGCGGCGCTGACCGTCACGCAGGCGACGACGGGCCGCGACCTGAAGCTTGCCTTCGGAGTGCGGCTGCATGGCCCATGTATGCGCTGCCTCGCCGATTCGTATCTCGACATCGCGGTCGAGGCGCGCGAGTACCACGCCTCTGATGCCGGCGCGGGCGACGAGTTGCGGAGCGAGTACGTCATGGACGACCAGCTCGAGCTCTCCGCCTGGGCGCGCGACGCGATCGCCCTCGCGCTGCCCGTCCAGATCCTGCACGACCCTTCCTGCGCCGGTCTCTGCACGATCTGCGGCAAGGACCTCAACGTGGAGCCGCACGAGCACGAGGAGGAAGGCGCCGATCCGCGCTGGTCGGCGCTCGAGGAGCTGCGCGATCGGCTGTAGTACGATCGGGACGGCGCTTACGGCGCCCTCCCATGACGGACTAAGACGAGTCATAGACGTCTCGCGCCTCTCCTTCTCCGAAGGTGGCGGCGCCCGCTCTCGTTCCGCTCGTTCTGTCTTCCGGGAGGTCCGTCGTGCGAGTCTCGCTCGCTCGCGCCGTCAAGTCGTTCGGCGCCCATACCGTTCTCGACCACGTTGACCTGACGCTCGGCCCGCGCTCCCGGCTGGGCCTCGTCGGCCCGAACGGCGCGGGCAAGTCGACGCTGCTGCGGCTGCTCGCGGGCCTCGAGGAGCCCGATCAGGGGCGTGTCGAGCGCTCGCCAACCACCCTGGCCGTCGGCTACCTCCCGCAGGAGCACGACCGCCGGCCCGGCGAGACGCTGCTCGGCTACCTTGCCCGCCGCACCGGCGTCGCGGCTGCGGAAACCGACCTCAAGCGCCATGCGGCGACGTGGGATGGTGACGCCTACGCGGGAGCGCTGGAGCGCTTTCTTGCTCTCGGCGGCGGCGACCTCGAGCCCAGGGCCCGCGCGCTCTGCGCCGAGCTCGGCCTCTCGGTCTCGCTCCAGCAGGAGACCGCGACGCTCTCGGGGGGCGAGGCAGCACGCGCGGGCCTCGCCGCGATCCTGCTGTCCCGGTTCGACCTGCTGCTCCTCGACGAGCCCACGAACGATCTGGACTTCGAGGGGCTGGAGCGCCTGGAGCGCTTCCTCGCGAGGTTTGAAGGCGGTCTCGCCGTGGTCTCCCACGACCGCGCCTTTCTCGACCGGACCGTGACGCGCGTTGCCGAGATCGACCCCTGGACGGCCACGGTGCGCGAGTTCGCGGGCGGTTGGAGCGAGTACGCGGCAGAACGAAGCCTGCGGCTCCGTTCGGCGTATGCCGCCTACGCGGAGGCGCAGGAACGTCGGCGGAAGCTGGAGGCGTTGCTCCACGCACGGCGCGAGCAGGCTCGGGCGGGTGCCGGCCTGGGGGAGAAGACCGGCGGCGCCGATCGCCGCGGCACGAACGCGCTGCGGACGAAGGTGCGGCAGGCGGAGAGGCTGCTCGACCGCAACGACCTGCCGGAGAAGCCTTTCGAGCCGTGGCGGCTGCAACTGTCGCTGCGCTCGGGGGGGCGGCTGGGCGACGTCGTCGTACGCCTCGACGGAGCCGTGGCCGAGCGCGGGCAGTTCAGGCTCGGGCCCTTCGACCTCGACCTCCTGCCGGGAGAACGCCTCGCCGTCACTGGGCGCAACGGCAGCGGCAAGTCGACGCTGCTCGCGGTGCTGCTCGGGGAGCTGCCGCTCGCCGCCGGCACCCGGACGCTCGGCCGGAACACCGTCCTCGGCTCGCTCGAGCAGACACGGCGCGGCGGGGACGAGATACTGCTCGAGGCGACCCGTGCGGCGACCGGCCTCACGGCGGTCGACGCGCGCACGCTCCTCGCAAAGTTCGGGCTCGGAGCGGAGCACGTCCTGCGTCCGACCCGGTCGCTCTCGCCCGGCGAGCGCACGCGGGTCCGCCTCGCCGAGCTGCAGGCGCGCGGCGTCAACTGCCTCGTGCTCGACGAGCCGACGAACCATCTCGATCTCGAGGCGATCGAGGAGCTCGAGGACGCCCTTGCCGCGTACGACGGCACCGCGGTCGTCGTATCGCACGACCGGCGCTTCCTGGAGCGCCTTGCGCCGACGAGGGAGTTTGCGCTCTAAGAACTCGATTCAAAATGAGGAGCCATCGCCGTTCCGGCACGCTCGGCGGCACGAGCCGGCGTCCTCAGTCGCGCCATATTCACTGAATATGGGCGCTCCCTGCGTCCTTGCCTCGCACCACCGATCGCACCAGACCGGCGGGGCCCTCATTCTGAATCGAGTTCTAGTCCGGCTATACTCCGCAGCCGCTGATGGCCGTCCCCAAGAAGAAAACCTCGAAGGCACGCCGCGACAAGCGCCGCGCACAGCACGGCATCGAGTCGCCGCGCGTCAACGTCTGCCCGACCTGCCACCAGCCGAAGCGGCCGCACCACGTCTGCCCGACCTGCAAGACGTACAAGGGCCGCGAGATCGAGCCGCTCCGCACGCCCGTCCCCTAACGGCATGGCCCGCGTGGCGGTCGATGCCATGGGGGGCGACCGCGCTCCGGGCGAGATCGTCGCAGGAGCGCTCGTCGCGGCACGGCAGGGCGTCACGCCTATCCTCGTCGGCCCTCCGGGCCTCGACACGGTCGGTCTCGAGCTGGTGGAGGCGACCGATACGATCGCGATGGACGAGAAGCCTGCCGACGCGGTGCGCGGCAAGCCCGACTCCTCGCTCGTCGTCGCCTGCCGGGCGGTTTCCGAGGGGCGCGCGGAGGCCGTCGTCTCCGCGGGCAATACGGGCGCGATGCTCGCCGCCAGCCTCCTGCACCTCCGCCGGCTGCCGGGTGTCATGCGGCCCGCAATCGCTGTGCCGATTCCGACGCAGCGCGGCCCCTCCGTCCTGCTCGACTGTGGTGCGAACGCGGATGCGCGGCCGGAGCACCTGCTCCAGTTCGCGCACATGGGCTCCGTCTTCGCGGAGGAGATCCTCGAGCTCGCGAACCCGGAGGTGCGTCTACTGTCGATCGGTGAAGAGCCTGAGAAGGGCAATCAGCTCACGCTCGAGGCTCATGCACTGCTCGGCCCGAGCGACCTCAATTTCGGCGGCAACGCCGAGAGCCGTCAGCTGCTCGCCGGGGCGGCCGACGTCGTCGTCTGCGACGGGTTCACCGGGAACATCGCGCTGAAGCTGCTCGAGGGCACGATCAGGACGCTGCTCGACGCGCTGCGGGCCGAGGTGTCTGCCACACCGCACGGGAAGCTCGGCGGACTGCTGATCCGCCCCGCGGCACGGCGCCTGCGAACGCGTCTCGATCCCGAGACGTACGGCGGCGCGTATCTGCTCGGCCTGCGCGGCCTCGCAGTGATCGCGCACGGCAACTCGTCCCGCCGCGCGATCGCGAACGCGATCCTCCTCGCTGCGCGAGGGGTCGAGCACGACGTCGTGGGGCGGCTGGCTGGACGGTTGCCCTAGCGGGCAGCCACTGTATGATCGGCCCGCCCTACACCCTTAACCAGTGGCACCGAACCAAGCGAGGTCGATTTGGCAGCGTCGCGTGAAGAAGTCTTCGAGCGGGTCAAGGAAGTCCTGAGCGAGCAGCTCGGGGTCGACGACAGTGAGATCAGCGAAGAGGCTTCATTTCAGGAGGATCTGGATGCCGACTCCCTCGATCTCGTCGAGCTGATCATGGAGCTCGAAGACCAGTTCGGAATCAAGATCTCTGACGAGGACGCGCAGAAGATCACGACCGTCGGCCAGGCCGTCGACTACGTCTCGACGCACTCGTAGCAACGCGCCGACGGGCGACCCGGAGGAGCTCCTCCGCCTGATCGAGGCGCTCCCGCTCGAACGGATCGGGCACGTGTTCACGCACACCTCGTGGGCTGCGGACCGCGCCGCCTCGTACGAGCGGCTCGAGTTCCTTGGCGATAGCGTCCTGGAGCTTGCGATCGCGCGTGAGCTCTACGAGCGCTACCCCGAGGCGTCCGAGGGGCGGTTGGCGAAGGTTCGATCCCACGTCGTGTCGCGCCAGAGCTGCGCGGCGGTGGCCCGCGAGCTACGCCTCGGCGAGCGTCTTGCCGAGGCGGGAGAGGTGATCGCCTCCGACGAGCTCGCCAGGATCGTCAAGAGTCGCAACGTGAGTGCCGCCTTGCTCGAGGCCGCGATCGCGGCGCTCTTCCTCGAGCACGGCTATGAGAAGATCGAAGCGGCGATCGTCGCCGCCTTCTCCGACCGGATCGACTATGCGCGGACGACGCACGTCGACCACAAGACCGAGCTGCAGGAGGCGCTGGCGAAGTCGGGCCGGCAGGTCTCCTACTCCGTGGTCGACGCCGAAGGGCCGCCCCACGACCGTCGGTTCCTCTGCGCCGCCGTGATCGATGGAGGGGAGCTCGGCCGAGGGGCGGGGCCGTCGAAGAAGGAAGCCGAGCAGGCCGCCGCAAAAGAGGCGCTGGCCGCCCTCGGCGTCGTCGAATCCTCTATCTAGGCCAGAATCCGCTTGTAGATCGACTGGGTGAGAGGGCTTGGCGCGATGCCGAGCTCGTCTCGCAGCCGCCGCCGCAGCCCGTCGTACACGAGCAGCGCCTCGGCGCTGTCGCCGCGCGTCGTAAGCACCTCCATCAGCAGGCGATACCCGCTTTCGCGGTAGGGCGCCCGCGAGGTCAGCCTGCGACCGCACCGCTCGGCCGTGTCGAGCTCCCCGCTCCCGATCTCGACCGACGCGCGGCCAACGAGCTCGAGCGAGCGCAGATAGAGCTCCTCGAGCTCGCCCCGGAGCTCCTCGATCCAGGGCGCCTCCTCGCCCGGCAGGAGCTCGCGCGACGCAATGTGCTGCGTCACCCGGCCTGCGCTCCAGGCGCCCGTCCACTCTCGCCGGGTGACCGCGGCCTGCGCGCGATGGAGAGCCTCCCTCGCCGCCTCGACGTCGAGCCAGGCGCCCTTCGGCAGCGCCAGCCGAAGCTCGCCGCTCTCGATCGGTGCGATTCGACGCAGCTTCGAGAGAAGTGCTGAGAGCGCGGAGTCGGTCGCGGTCGGCTGCTCGTCAGGCCAGAGAGCGAGCGTCAGCTCCTCCCGCGTCGCCGGCCTCGCGCGCTCGAGCGCCAGATAGGCGAACAGGAGTCGTCCCTGCCGCCCCGGCAGCGCGTTCTCGATCCGCTCGCCGTCGATCCGCGCGACGAAGCGGCCACAGAGATGGATGCGAGTCTCCGCCAAGGTTTTGCCAAGGTGATGCTAAGGCGAGTCCGCGATGATCGCCGCATGTCCAAGCTCCTGATCAACATCACGCACGGACCGGAGTCGCCGACGCGGGCGGCACTTGGCTTCCTGGTCGGTCGCGCAGCGGTCGAGGAGGGGCACGCCGTCACCCTCTTCCTCGCCGGCGACGCCGTCCAGCTGCTCCGCGAGCCGACGCTGGATACCCTGGTCGGCCTCGGCACCGGCAGTCTGCGAGAGTCCTACGATGCGATCGTCGCAGGCGGCGGCACGTTCTACGTTTCGGGCATGTCCAGCAAGGCGAGGGGTTTCGAGCCGAACGGCTCCGCCGAGCCGGCGATGCCGAACCGGCTGGTCGAGTTGGCACTGGAAGCCGACCGCGTCCTGACCTACTGAGGAGGAGACGTTGGGAAAAGTCATCAATTGCGAATGCGGCGAGATCGTTCGGGCGGAGTC
>Ga0136621_1000160_pt1 | contig 24246 bp, 26 predicted proteins | sample AntDryUQ445A2306_FD_104673 | JGI IMG/M metagenome (GOLD analysis project Ga0136621, IMG submission 104673) | Polar desert sand microbial communities from Dry Valleys, Antarctica - metaG UQ445A (23.06) | ecosystem: Environmental > Terrestrial > Soil > Desert | place: Antarctica: Dry Valley...
CATGTATGGACGCGCCCTCAACTGCAAGGGTTTTGATGATGGTTGTGCGGTCGAGAATGCAGTCATGTATCCGGCCTTTGGTGGCGCGTGCTGCGCCTGGCCCTGATGGAAATCCGCGGATCGGCTCCCTATCAAGCTCGCGAGCTTTACTGCTCTTGGGCGTTATCGGGTTTTGCCGACCACGGTCTGACCGTTGTGCCATCACCTCAATCAACTCCTGCGCATCTCGTGCATCGTGGGAATCGTTACGCCGCTTGCGCGGCCCGGTGCTGCGGATCGTAAGCTGGGGCTCGGACGAGTAGCGCCCACATAGTCCGGGCGTTTTTGTTGGCCAGCGCGACGGCAGCGATGTTGCGATTGCGTCGCTGCATGACCTGAACATGCCATAGCTGATCTGCGTTCGGTCGTGCCGCGGCATGGTGCAGCACCGAACGCGCGCCGTGGATCATCAGCGTACGCAGGTAAACGTCGCCACGTTTGCTGATCGACAGCAGCGTCGGCTTACCACCGGAGGAATGCTGGCGCGGTACGAGCCCCAAGAAGGCCGCCATCTGACGTGCGTTCTTAAACTGACGAGCATCGCCCACGCTCGCCACCACCGCCGTCGCCGTCAACAGGCCCACACCGGGAATGGCGGCGAGCCGCTGCGAGGTATCGCTGCTGCGGTGCCAGGCATGGATCTCCCGCTCCAGCTCGATGATGCGTGTGTCGAGTTGCCGGTAATGGCAGAGCAGGTCATCGATCAAGCGGCGGAAGCTGGCTGGCAATGCCTCTTCTGCCATCCGCTCACACACCATGTTCAAGTGTGCGATGCCCGGCGGCAGCGTGATTCCAAACTCCGACAGTAGGCCACGAATCTGATTGGCCGTCGCAGTGCGGGCTTTCACAAACCCTTGCCGTGCCCGATGCAATGACAACACCGCCTGCTGCTCAGCGGTCTTGACCGCGACAAAGCGCATGGAAGGGCGCTGCACCGCTTCGCAGATCGCCTCGGCGTCAGCGGCATCGTTCTTGTTGGTCTTGACGTAGAGCTTCACGAACTGCGGCGCCATCAGCCGGACGGTGTGTCCGAGTGCCTGAAGCTTCCTCGCCCAATAGTGCGCGCTGCCGCAGGCTTCCATGCCGATCAGACAGACCGGAAGCTGAGCAAAGAAGGTCATGACCTGACTTCGTTTCAAGGCTTTTCTCAATACTACCTGACCATGATCATCTACACCGTGCACCTGGAAAACGTTCTTTGCCAAATCAATACCTACAGTCGTAATCTGCATGACGGACGCCCCTCGCTTCGTTTGGGAACCAATCGGAATTCCCACTTTGGCACTTCGATGCCGTAAAAGGGAGGGCGCGTCCATCCCATTAAGCTCTATTGATGCGTTGCAGCATTGAATTTTACCCTACGTCAATGAGGCCATCCTGTCAACGTCATTTCGATACAATAACCGAAAAAACACGCACGAAATTCGAAGCCACCGCGGCTGGAATATTAAATTGGTCAAGCTGCGAGCGCTCCGCATCGCTTAAGGGGCAGCATGCCGAACTTCACTCACTTTATTGGCTTTCGGAGCTTGTTCAAGTCCGGGTTGTACTGCTTGGACCGAGCAGCTTGCCGGAGACCGCCAGCAGGTAAATCGCACATAGCCCGACGATGATATACACCTCGCGCGTCCACATGGAGGCCGAATAGTGTGGCCACGAGATCAAAATTGAAAAGCCCTACCAGTAGCAGGTTGAGACCGCCGACGGCGAGCATATCAGCGCTATCCAGTTCATCGATTTCATTGAAATATCCTGTGTGATGGTTTAAGTAAAAATCGCATGGCGGGTAAATACAGAAACCATGCCACGGACTCGTGCGCCGGCAACGCGCTACACGAGATGGCGAAGGCTGCCGTTGAGGGGCGCTTAGTATAAAAATTACAAAGCTTGTAAAGGCGATGTGTAAGTCTTACATGGCGCCCGCGATTGTCGTGTACTTCCCGTGGGAATTCCCCTCCAGCTTTATGCAGCTTGGTCCGTCGCGGTTGCGATCGTCAGGGTTCTTGCTTGCGCGGATCGGGGCCCCAGTTCATCAGCGAGTATCGCCAGCGCGAATCGGTGATGTCACCCTCAGGCTTCTGCGCCAGATGACGGTGCACGTAACCGAGCACCTTAACTCATGTGCCGCAGGTCGTCGTCGGTGTAGTCATCCTGTTTATTTTGCAGTAAGTCGATAATACGCCGCCCGGACGCGTGACCTATGGATTCTTCGCCGTCTTCTTTTTGCCCGACGCTCTGCGATGCTTCGCTCTCAAGCCATCTCGAAAGCTCTGTGGGCGTCATGTTGACGGCCCGCGTGAATTCGTCGATGGTCTTTTTCGCGTCGTCGCTCATTTCGCCTGGCCTATCTTCCGTTAGCCTATCCTGGTAAGCGCATCGCCTTTGTGCGCCGCCTGCGCACCGCTCTTGTCGCTTTCCACCAGGTACTCGGGATGCTCGCGGGAAGCGGCGACATGATGACCTTTGATATCGGTCGGTCGCGTCAGTTTTTTCTTGACGGTGCCGGTGGTCTTGCCCTGCGACGTGTTCCACTCGACCTTGTCGCCCTGCCTAATTTCATCGGCCATTTCGCCTCCTGTGGGTTTCGCGCAAGTCAAACGCCTAGCAATTGACGTGCAAGATCATTCGCGTTGCGGCATGCGGTTTGCAAAAGTTCCGACTCACATCATTACTTATTAGCTTTTATAGGAGACCACGATGGACCAGGACAAAATCGCTTCCATACTCAACGATCTGATCAAGACCAGCAAGGATGGCGAACAGGGTTTTACGGCATGCGCCGAAGACGCTTCCTCGCCCGAGTTATCGGCGCTGTTTCGAAAGGCAGCCACCCGCTGCGTCGAAGGCGCGCAGGAACTGCAAAACGAGGTTCAAAAACTTGGCGGAAATGCGGCTAGCGGCAGCAGCATCTCCGGCACGGTGCATCGCGGCTGGCTGAACGTCAAATCGGCCGTAACCGGCAAGGACGATCAGGCTATTCTGAACGAAGCCGAACGCGGCGAAGACGTGGCGATGAAGTCGTACAAGAAAGCGCTCGATGCGGATCTGCCATCTGACATCCACGCACTCGTCGAGCGCCAGTTTCAGGGGGTGCAGGAAAATCACGATCGGGTGCGCGCGCTGCGGGATCAGCACGCAGCTCATTAGGCATAAATCGTCGGACAGCGATTCGCACTTCCCTCATCCGCCGCACGCGTCGCGAGCGGCGGATGATTCACTTCGCCGGGATCTTTTACGATCCAGAGATTTCTGCGGTACGTGGACGTAATGCCATTTTCAACAGCGATAGACCGTTAAATCGAAGGAACGTGAAACCACACTAATCGTTTTCCGTAGTTCGATAAATTCAGGATGATTTATTCAGAACTTCCTTAAGTCTACTACTTCTTCCGTTTCGTTTTCTCCGCGCCAGGCCCTGCACCCAACTCGGCGCCCGTGGTGGGATCACTATCCGGGTTGGATTGCGTGCGCATCGCAGCCTTATCCAGCAGTTTGGCATCTTTCGCGGGTAGCTTTACCGTGGCGCTGCCGTCGCCACCGTCGACCGCATACTGTTGCTCGCGGTCTTCGACGTATTCCCATTGCTCGCCCTCATTCCACGGGCCGCGCTCGTTCGTTATCTTGTCAACGCTACCTTGCGACATGTCGTAATACTTGTCCGTGAACTCCGGCATCCCCGGGAGCTTGCCTGGGGGGAAGTTGTTCTCGATCGAATAAAGCGCCTTCTCGAAAGATTTCTGATGGGCCACCTCGCGAGTCATCAAAAATCCCAGCGCTTCCTTGATACCCGGATCGTCGGTCACGTTAATCAATCGTTCATAGACGATCTTGGCGCGCGCCTCGGCAGCGATGTTGGAACGCAGATCGGCAGTTGGTTCACCTATCGTATCGACGTACGCGGCCGTCCATGGAACACCCGCGGAATTGCATAACGCAGGGCCGCCGCCGGCGAGCAACGCCGTAGTGTGACTCTCGCCACCCTGATTAATCGCTCGGTATAGCTCAGCCTCTTTCATGGCGCCTTCGGCCATATGCGCTTTCACGCCCCGATTCAACATGGCGACGATACTTCCGATGATCTCGAGGTGACTGAGTTCCTCGGTCGCGATGTCCATCAACATATCCTTACGGCCGGCATCGCTCTCGGCTAACGATTGTGTGAAATATCGCATCGCCGCCCCCAACTCGCCTTGCGGTCCGCCGAACTGCTCCAGCATGAGGCCAGCCAACACCGGATCCGGCTTGGACACCCGCACAGTATATTGCAAGCGTTTATTGTGCAAAAACATGGTTGACTCCTCTGTAAGTGATCTATCGTCGATCGCAAGCATAGGCGCGCCGTTCGTTCACGCCGCATCGAACTCGCTTCAGGCGAGAGCGCTTGCTACACGCATTCATCCTAGTATGGGCAAGATGCATACCATACCGCGACTAACTTCTGCTGGCAGCGGTTCGCTGCGAGTCGAGGCACCACTCGGTCTGGCTGACTCGGCTGGTTCATTCACGTGCGAGATTGCTGGAAACCCCGTCGAGCTGGCGGCGCTGATTATCCGGTGCAAGTCAAGACGCGATCGGCCAGAACACCTTGTAATTTTTACAAGTAGGCGCGCTGTGTAAATTTTAGTCATCTCGGATGATTCGGCATGCAGCGCCAGATCATAGTGACCAGGTGTGCACGGGCACGCCGCTTCGCTGGTGCTCGACATAGGCGGCGGTGAGCGCGCGCATGTCGCGGCCGTGACGGGCGACAAATGCTCGCTGCCAGTTCGCGCCGTTTTGATTCATTTCTACGCGCTGCATATCTTGTATAACACTGATCCACTTATGGATGCACGCTTGTACAACTTCAAACGGACACAACGATGAACGCTCAAGTCAACGCAGTAGCTAACACACCCGATGCGCATCGGCCGCTAGCAAAAGTCGAGCTGGACGACGATCTGCCGATCAACGCTTACGCGAACGCTGATAGCACGTTCATGCAACTGCTGGAAAGCCCGGACCTGGACGAGCAGGCGCGCGCTTGGTCAGCACCCGTGCATGCCTTCGAGCAGGCGCTGTGTAGAGCGCTTGGCGTTGCATACGATGAATTCAGGCCGGGACGCGAGGCTGCGCATCTGTTTCTACAGCGTGTGCTGTATCGCATCTATCGCCTGAATCTGTTCTGGTACGACGATCTGGCTAGTTACACCAACGAACGTTCGGTTTATCTGTTTGAGGTACGTGCGCGTATCGAAGCAGCCTGGCAGCCGTGGGAACGGGCGCAGGTGCGGGCGCTTGAGCGTGACGCCGATATCGCTCAGGTTCTTGTCACACGCGCCGCAGCCGATTTGGATCCGCCCTTCTCCGCCGACGATTATTATTTCCGCGATCAGATGACTGTCGAAGGTTATCGGCATTTGCTCGCAATCGCGTCGCTGGACGGGCTGGTGGAAGCGAGTCAGCTCTCGCGCATCCTTGGGGGCGCTGCCAACCCCATACACGCGCGACTCACGCGTCTGCTGCTGGAGGAATACGGCTTCGGACATCTGGAGCGCAAGCACTCGTCGTATTTCACCACAATGCTGCAAGCGGCGAACATGAGCATCGAACCGGGACATTATCTGGCGCTGGTGCCGTGGGAGGTACTGGCGCTCACCAACCAGAGCTTCCTGTTCTCGGAACAGCGACGCTATTTTTTGCGGTACATCGGCGGTCTGCTGTATTTCGAGACAGCTGTGCCGGCCGCCTTCCGGCATTATCAAGCGGCAGCCAAAAGGCTGGGCTTTGCCGAGGATGGCCGCGCCTACTGGAACCTGCATATCCATGCGGACGAGCGACACGGATGCTGGATGCTGCACGACGTGGCTCTACCGCTGGTGGAACAATATTCGCAGGACGCCTGGCAAATGGTGTGGGGCTACGATCAGCAGCGCAACATGAGCGCGCGTGCCGGTAAAGCGGTTGTGCGTGCGGTGTGGAAAGCCCAGCAGTCACACGGCGGTGCGCGTTGATGGCCTCTAAGGCGGCGATCAGCATCACTGGTCCGGATATCGATGAGGTCTTCTCATGCCCGGAGGAATCGACGTTCTACGCGCAGTGCCTGCGCTCGCTGGTGTTCGGCCGCGAAACGCTACCGCGCACGGTGATCGAATTCGGCGCTGGTGACGGCGTGCCAGTCATCGAATCGATGCGTGTCAGCGGCTTCAAGGGGACGGTTCGTGGCTTTGAACTCAGCGTAGCCGCCTGCCACGTCGCCAACCGCAACATCAAATTGAGTGGCCTGCACGGGCGCTATGTGATCGAGAACCGATCGTTTTTTGATTCCAGGCAAACCGCGGATTGCCTGATCGCCAATCCACCATATTTACCCGCGCCGGACGAAAACATCCGTATGCCGCTGCTTTACGCGGGCGACGATGGCTGCCTGATGACCAACGCGCTGCTCGCCATGAACTACGATCGCGCGCTGTTGATGATCTCCAGCTACTCGAACCCCTTGCGCTGCCTGCAGCATGCCGCCGATATCGGCTACGCGGTGAGTGGCTTCATGCTGGCGCCGTTGACATTCGGCATCTACAGCTCGGAACCCAAAGTCAGGAAGCAAATCGGGATGCTGCGGGAAACCAATAGAGCCTTCTACAGCGAAGACATGTATCTATTGGCCGGCGTGCTGTTCGACAAACACCAAAGCACTAATCTCTCAACTCCGCTGCGCAAGCTGCTTACAGCGCTGTAGGCTAAGCAAAATTATTTAAATCTGGAGAAGCGGCAATGGCAGACAAATCTAGACAGCCCGGCAACCCGACGGGAGCGGACAATACCGCCAAAGATCCCGAGGACTGGAAGACGGGCGACGAACCCATGACCGGCGCACAGCGCTCATATCTGCATACGCTGGCCGCCGAGGCCGGTGAGAAAGTCGATGACGAGCTGACCAAAGCGCAGGCGGCGCAACGCATCGAGGAACTTCAGCGCAAGACGGGTCGTGGACGGAGTTGAGTATCCGGTGACAACGTGAAACAGGCTCATCGCGCCGAATAACGGGATCGCGGCGGCGCGAATCGATTCCAATTGTTGCCGCGCCGTAATGAGCAGGGCATGAAATGTGGAGGTAAGCAAAATGCAAGAGACCATCGAAGCAGACTATCAAACCTTTCTAGCGGACAGCGATAGCGCGTTCGGCGCGGTGCGAAGGGTCGCACCGAACGGCCAGCAGGTGCTGGTTATTTACGTGGAGAACGCGGGTGATTCGTGGTGCCGTTCGACGCGGTAGACTCGGTACATGCGCAGAAGATCATTCTGAACCCCGAGAAACTGACGCCTGAGTTGCGTAAGGCCATAGATCACACGCACGACGACGAGTCGCGTTATCCACCGTAAGCCCGACGCACAACGTTGCACCGGCACTGCCACTCATTGGCCAAACGCGGCGCATGCAAAGTACTGTGGCATGAATATCCAGACATAAAGGGACGACCATGACTCAAGATGCCAAGACTACAACCGATCACGAGGAGATTCGCGCCTGGGTAGCGGCGCGTGACGGCGTACCCGCCACCGTCGCCAGCACCGCCGACAAGGAGCCAGGCGTGTTAAGAGTTCTGTTTCAGGCGCAGCAAAGCGGCGATGCGCTGGAAGAGATCTCCTGGGACGACTTCTTCGAAAAGTTCGAGGAGGAAAAGCTCGCATTTCTCTATCAAAGTGAAACAAAACAAGGCGAGCGAAGCCGGTTTTTCAAGTTCGTGAATCGTTCATGATCGCGTCGCCGTCGCTTGCGTGAAAGAAGCAACCCTTCAATCCACCGGCGATCCGTGGGCCGAAATTTTGGAACGCGCTCCATGGTTCCATAACCTGCACCTGCCGGACGGCACTCAGACCGCACCCGAGCATCCGCTGGGCGATTTTCCGGCGTTCAAATGGGCGGCGATCGCGGCGCACATTCCTGTCGATCTGCACGGATGGCGTGTGCTGGACGTAGGCTGTAACGCAGGTTTTTACAGCATCGAACTGGCGCGCCGCGGCGCGCACGTAACAGCCGTGGACATCGATCCGCATTATCTCGATCAGGCCCGCTGGGCCGCGCGGCGATGCCGCGTGCAGGACGCGATCACGTTCTGGCAACAGCCTGTATACGCCCTGGCCCATGACCCTGCGAGCTACGACCTGGTGTGGTTCATGGGCGTCTTCTATCATCTGCGTTACCCGACCCTGGCGCTGGATATCCTGCGCCGCAAGACGCGCAAACTGATGATGTTCCAGAGCCTGACCATGCCGGGTGACCATGTGCTGACGCCGCCTGAAAATCTGCCTATCGATGCGCGTGAACGTATGCTGGAGCCTGGCTGGCCCCGGATGGCGTTCATCGAACTGCGGCTAGCGGACGATCCCACTAACTGGTGGGCGCCGAACCATGCGTGCGTGGAGGCGATGCTGCGTGCAAGCGGGTTTCGCGTGCGCGCGCGGCCGGATCATGAATGTTATCTATGCGAGCCGGACGGCGTGACGCCCATACGCCACGACGAAGAACTGCGCGCGGCGGTGAACCTTACCTCGAAATAATCGAATAATGTTTCACGCATCATCGAATTCATCCGGAACCCAGCGCAAGGTCAGTATCGTACACGCTTCTTCCACCTGCCAGCGGTGGTGCAGATTCTCTCCCCAGATGACGAAATCGCCTTGTCTTCGTAACGTGTAGCACCGCATCTGACCTTTCGAAAATTTCTGATCGCGGGCAAATTGCAACCGAAAGCGGCCCGCGTCACTCACCATCACCGAAAGCGTGCGTCCCATGCTGGGCGGCTTGGCCACGCCGCGCGGATCGCCGGCGGGATGGGTCATCCATTTCATGCATAGCGAATGAGAACGTCGGTCGGCAGGCATGTAACGAAGATCGCAGACACCGGCCAGCCGGGCTTTGGCCCATTCGCTGAAGCCGATAAACCAGCCCGTACCCCCGGTATCGAGATCGGCGACGTTGTTGAATTCGATATCCATAGCGCCCTGAGTGATCGTCGGCCCCCGCTACCAGACACGCCGACCCTGAGCGCTGGCGGCAACTGTTAGCCAGCCGGCTTGTCTATAAAACCCTTTGCTTGGTCGTCGGGCGAATATTTAAGGATTGTGATTTGAAACAAAGGATTTTGACTTGAATCGAATAGGGCTTGCAATCGGCGTGCTTGTTATCGTCGCGGTCGCCTCCGGCGTGTTTTTATTGAACGGCACGCGTGAAGCGGGTTCCGCGCAGCAAAAGCCTATGACACGTGAGCTGGCGACACCCGTGATCGTGGCGCCAGTGGTCAAAAGCTTGTTGGCCGACCGCATCGAGGCGCTTGGCACCACCCACGCCAACGAATCGATAGTCGTAACAGCCGACGTGATGGGCCGCGTTGAGAAAGTGAATTTCCGGGATGGGATGAAGGTGCAGCGCGGCGCTGATCTGATCGTGCTGGATTACAAAGAAGAACAGGCGCAACTCGCCGCGGCGCGCGCGAATCTGGAAGCGCAGCAGACCAAGCACGAACGGCTGGTGCAGCTGGTGGCCCAGCAATCGGCGGCGCGCATCGAGCTGGACGAGCAGATCAATCGCCTCAGGGCTGCCGAGGCCCGGCTCGACATCGCGCAGGTCCACTTCGACGACCGTACCATCCGGGCGCCCTTCTCCGGCTACGTCGGCATCCGCGACGTGAGCCCCGGCGCCCTGGTCAGCGCCGGCACGCAGATCGCGACCCTGGATGACTTAAGCGTCATCAAGCTGGATTTCTCGGTACCCGAGGTATATCTGGGCGCGCTCAGACGCGGACAGCGCATCGTCGCCAGTAGTGTGGCGTATCCGCAGCGCAAATTTCGCGGCGAAGTCATTACCATCGATTCGCGCGTGGACCCGGTAACGCGCGCCGTGCTGGTGCGCGCCGAACTGTCCAACGACTCAAGCCTGCTCAAACCTGGCATGCTCATCAACGTGAATCTCATCGCCAATCGCACCGAGGCTCTGGTCGTGCCGGAAGAAAGTCTGGTGCCGGAAGATGACAATCAGTACGTCTACGTGGTGGATAACCATGGACAGGCGCGGCAGATCGAGGTCGAGATCGGTCGGCGCCGGCCCGGTATGGTGGAGATAGTCAAGGGATTGCAAGCGGGCGACAAGGTGGTGACCGAGGGCGTAGCTAACATCAGCAGCAACACTGAAGTCAGGATACTCGCGGTCAGGCGCGATGTTGACGAAAGATCAGACACAAGACCGAGCGTGCTCGAAAAAGCTTCCGCGGCCACACTCAACGAAGTGACGCGCTAGGCGCGGAGTCAAACGCGCCGTGGCGGTTGGCCCTGCCAAACCACCTTAACTGCTCTCGATAGCGCCCACCAAGCCGCCGGGCGCTCCGTGAAGCGCTAACCCGTGTTCTCAAACCATGCTGCTGTCCGACGTCTCCGTCAAACGCCCCGTCTTCGCCATCGTCATCAATCTGCTGCTGGTCGCGTTCGGCCTATTCTTCCTCTCGAAGCTCACAGTGCGCGAGTATCCCAACATCGACCCGCCCATCGTAGGAGTGGAAACGACCTACCCCGGCGCCTCGGCCAGCGTGGTCGAAACCAAGATCACGCAGCTGATCGAGAGCCAGATCAGCGGCATCGAGGGCGTCCGCACGATCCAGTCCACGAGCGTAGATGGCGGATCGAACATCACCATCGAGTTCAATTTGTCGCGCCCCATCGACGACGCCAGCAACGACGTGCGCGACCGGGTGAGCCGCGTGCTGGATAATCTTCCGGAAGAGGCCGACCCACCGGAGATCTCCAAGGCCGAGGTAGACGCCAGCCCCATCATCTGGCTGGTGCTGTCCAGCCCCAAGCTGGATCGGATGGCGCTTTCGGATTACGTGGAGCGCTACCTGCTGGATCGCTTCAGCGCCATCGACGGCGTATCCAACGCGCGGACCAGCGGCGAGCGCCGCTACGCGATGCGTATCTGGCTGAACCGCAAGGCCATGGCCGCGCGCAACGTGACGGTGGATGACATCGAGGGTGCGCTCTCCAGCGAAAACGTAGAACTGCCAGCGGGCCGGCTCGAGTCGGAAGAACGCGAATTCACCTTGCGCGTCGCGCGCGCATATCAGACCGCCGATGACTTCAGGCAACTGGTTATCGCGCGCGGCGCGGATGGCTATCTGGTGCGTCTGGCGGAAGTCGCGCGTATCGAAGAAGGCGCCGAGGATCTGCGTAGCGAGTATCGCGCCGATGGCGCGCCCACGGTCGGCATCGGGATCATCAAGCAGTCGCAGGCCAATACCCTTGAAGTAGCGAATGCCATCAAACGCGAGGTCAGGAACATCGCCCCGACCCTGCCGGACGGCATGGTACTACAGGTCAATTCCGACTCGTCGCTATTCATCGAGCGATCGCTGGAAGAAGTCGAGGCCGCCTTGCTGATCTCGGCGGTGCTGGTGATCTTTGTGATCTATTTGTTCCTCGGCAGCCTGCGCGCAACCTTGGCATCCGCCTTCACGGTGCCGATCTCGCTGATCGCCTCGTTCATATTGCTCTATGCGTTCGGCTTCTCGATCAATATTCTGACCCTGCTCGCGCTGGTGCTGGCGATCGGCATCGTGGTCGACGACACCATTGTCGTCGTGGAAAACATCCACCGGCGCATCGAAGCCGGCGAAGCGCCGCTGCTGGCGGCGTTTCGCGGCGCGCGCGAAGTCGGCTTCGCGGTGGTGGCGACCACGCTGGTGCTCGCGGCCGTGTTCGTGCCCATGGCATTTCTGGAAGGCACGGTCGGCCGTCTGTTTCGCGAGTTCGCGCTGGCCATGGCCGCGGCGATTATCTGTTCCAGCCTGGTGGCGTTGTCGTTGGGTCCGGTACTGTGCGCGATGTTTTTGACGCGCCGGGAACGGCATAACCCGTTGGTAGATGTGGCGAGTCGCGGCATTGCCGCGACGATGCGTGGCTATCGCGTGATGCTCGGGCAAGTGCTGCGCCACCCGCTGCCGATCTGCGCGGCGGCGCTGGTGGTCGTGGCTGGCACGGTGTTGCTGTTCATGAAACTACCAAGCGAATTCGCACCGGCCGAAGATCAGGGCCAGCTTTACGCCATGATGAGCGCGCCTGAGGGCGCAAGCTTCGAATACTCCAGCCGGCAGCTCAAGAAAATCGAGGCGGCGTTCATGCGGCGATTAGGCGAAGGCGAGATCCAGCGGGTCATCGCCCGCATCCCGGGTTACGGCGGCTCCAACGACGTCAACTCCGGCATGTTGCAGGTCACCCTGACACCCTGGGAGGAACGCGAACGTAGCGCCGAGACGATCGCCGGCGAGATCGGGCGTGAGCTTGCCGCCACCGTGCCCGGCGCCCAGGTTGCGGTCGTCCAACGTTCGAGCTTCGGCAGCTCCAGCACCGGCACCGAGCTGGAACTGGTGCTGGGCGGCAGTACCTACGAAGAACTGGCGCAGTGGCGCGATCGCCTGATCGAACGGGCGGAGGGGAACGGCAGGATCGTCTCGCTGGACTCGGACTACGACGAGACCAAACCGCAGATCGACATCGACATCGCCCGAGATCGCGCGGCCGAACTGGGCGTTTCGGTGGAAACCATCGGCCGCACCCTGGAGACCATGCTGGGATCGCGCAGCGTGACCACCTTCGTGAACCGGGGCGAGGAGTACGATGTGATATTGCAGGCCGCCGACGCCGATCGCCGATCGCCGGCCGATCTCGCCAACATCCACGTGCGCTCGCAGCGCTCCGGCGAACTCATTCCGTTATCGAACCTGGTTACCACCACCGAAACCGCGGGCGCCGCCAGCCTCAACCGCTACGACCGGCTGCGCTCGATCACCCTCTCCGCTAGCCTGGCCGAGGGCTACGTACTGGGCGAGGCGATGAGCTACTTTCAACGTATCGCCGATGATGAACTGCCCGGTTCGGCGCGCATCAGTTTCACCGGCGACGCGCGGGAATTGCAGGAATCCGGCCAGTCGCTGTATCTCACCTTTGCGCTGGGCCTGCTTGTCGTGTATCTGATTCTCGCCGCGCAGTTCGAAAGCTTCGTGCAGCCGCTCGTGATCTTGACCACGGTGCCGCTGGCGATCTTCGGCGCGCTAGCGGGACTGGCGTTGAGCGGTGGCACACTCAATATTTACAGCCAGATCGGCATCATCATGCTGATCGGCCTGGCCGCCAAGAACGGCATTCTGATCGTGGAATTCGCCAAGCAGCGGCGCGACGCGGGCCTGCAATTTACGGACGCGCTAATCGACGCGTCCATTACACGCTTCCGGCCCATCATGATGACCTCGCTCTCCACCGCCATGGGCGTGTTGCCGCTGATGCTCGCTACAGGCGCCGGCGCCGAAAGTCGCATCGCCATCGGCGTGACCGTTTTTTCCGGGATCATTTTTGCAACCGTGCTGACGCTGTTCGTGGTGCCGGCGTTTTACGCATTGATGTGCCGGAAAACGACCTCGCCCGGCGCGGTGGGCGATGAACTGGCAAGGCTTGAACGATCGGAGGAGGTGCGAGCTTAGACCCGCCGTGACCCTGTAATCGATGAAGGCTTAATGGAGCGCGAGTTGAAACGCAAGGGACTCAAGGCAAAACGCGAGTATTTACCGTAGATCACGCGGCTCAACCCGACAGCGCCCGCACCAGCGCGGCTATGAGCATGACGCCCAGCGCGATGATGCCGATGATAACGGCGAATAGCACCACGCCCAGAACGATTACGAACACGCGGTTGCGTGTGTCTGTCCGGCGCGGGTTGCCGAGATGCTCGCGCAGCAGGGCCACGTTGCGGTTGTTGGCTTTCCAGGCGACGTCGAACAGATCGCCGACGATCGGAATCATGCCGACGACGGTTTCGACGATCACGTTAAAGGCCATGCGGATGAGTATGGTTTTGGGCACGCCCATGCGCGCGGCTTCGGCGATGATGTAGCTGGATAACACACCGCCCACCGCGTCGCCGATGCCGGGGATGAGACCGATCACGCCGTCCAGACCCACGCGAAAGTTTGTGCCCGGCAACGGGATGGAACTGTCCAGCAGCCACGCCAGCCGTTCCAGCCGGCCTTTGCGTGCATCGTGATCTTTTGTTTGCATTGGATTCTTGTCCTTGAGTGGATTCGGCGCCGTCAAGCGGCGCGCACCGCTTTTAGCATGTCGATGGTAATCGACTGGCGCATCTCGAAAAAGTCTTGCCACGGGTCTGCCTTCAATGACTCCAGCCGTCCGGCAACATTGGCCAGCGTGAACGCGGCGGGTCCCTCGATGTCGTCCAGTTCATCCCAACTCACCGGCGTCGACACCGGCGCTTGCGCGCGCGCCCGTGTCGAGTAAGCGGCGACACTGGTGGCGCCACGGCCATTGCGTAACCAGTCGATGAATATTTTCCCCTTGCGCTTTGCCTTGCTCATGGTCGCGATGTAGCGTTGCGGCTCGCGCCGCGCGGCATCTTGCGCGACACCTTTCGAGAACGCCTTGAAATCCTCCCAGCTCGTCCGCCGCGTCACCGGCACCACCACGTGCAACCCCTTGCCGCCCGAAGTCTTGACGAAGCTTTTCAGCCGCAGTTCGTTTAGACGCTCGCGCAGCATAAGCGCGCCCTCTATGACTTCCTGCCAGCCAAGTTCCGGGGCTGGATCGAGATCGAACACCAGACGATCCGGCTTCTCCGGATTATCCGCACGGCTGCCCCAGGGGTGGATCTCCAGAACACCCAGTTGCACCAGCGCGATCAGGCCGGAGAGGTCGCTGATCGTAATATAGGTCGCTCGCTTTTCTTTCTCCTGCACCGTGACGCCCCCAAGCGCGTCCGGTAGCGCGTCGGTGATGTGCTTTTGAAAGAAACAACTCTTGCCACTCCCCTGCGGACAGCGCACCAGCGACAGCGGCCGTTTTGTTATATGCGGCAGCACCCAGTCCGCGATGCGCTCGTAGAACAGCGCGAGATCCTGCTTGGTGACGTCTTGCCCGGGATACAGGACTCGATCGGGATGCGTCAGATGCTGGCCGGCCACACGGGTCTGTTGCGAATTCGAACGGGTTGCGGTTGTCGTTTTCGATTGCGAGCGCGCGGTCTGGCGCGAAGCAGCGGCCGAAGGGTTGGCGCCGGCGCTCGCGGGCATGGCTGCCGGCTGCTCGCGCACAACGTCGCGAGGCTTCTTATCCTCGCGCACGCCCTGGAACGACGCCTGCCGCAGCAGCCCGTCATCCGTCCAGTTCGCGAACGTGGTTTCGACAACCAGATCGGGCCGCACCCAATGCACGCCGCGCTTATCGAAATCTTCCGGCAATTCGCGCGCTGGCGAGGTTTTGCGTGTCCGCGCGGACAGCAATTCATGCACGTCTTTTAACGATTTCGAGTCGAAGCCGGTACCCACGCGGCCGCAGTAAACGAGGCGACCGTCTGGGTCGTGATAACCCAGCAGCAAGGCGCCGAAAAATTTGCGCGAACCGGCCGGATCGCTGTAGCCGCACACCACGAACTCCTGACTTCGCATGCACTTGATTTTGACCCATGTGCGCGCGCGCCGGGACTGATAAGCGCTGTCGGCGCGCTTGGAGATGATCCCTTCCAGCGTGTGCGAACAGGCGTGGCTGTACATGCGCCCTCCTTCCCCCTGCAAGTGATCGCTGTAGCGCAGCGGCCCGGCCTCGCTCGTCCTGAGCAACTGACGCACCAGCCGCTTGCGCTCGATCAGCGGCGTGCGGGTGAGATCGTAACCATCGCAGAAAGGCAGATCGAAAACATAATATGCAAGCTCCGCATCGCTGCCCTGCTTGAGCGCGTTCTGCAGGGACTGAAAGTCGCTGACGCCGTTGGCCTTCATCGCGACCAGTTCGCCGTCCAGCCACGCATCGTTCAGGGGAATTTCGCCCGCGGCCGCGGCGATGCGCGGGAACTTGCGCGTCCAGTCGTGGCCGTTGCGGGTGATCAGGCGCGCTTTGCCGTTGTTTATTGCGCACAGCAGCCGATAGCCGTCGAACTTGATTTCGTGCAGCCAGCCATCCCCTTTTGGCGCATCTTTGACCAAGGTCGCCAGTTGCGGTTTGACCTCGCGCGGCATGTCGCGCTTGCGCGCGTTAGCGAGCTCGGCGGCCCGCACATCGGCATGCGTTGACGAGGGCGCATTCGTTTTATTCAATTCGGATTTTTTCGGAGTTCGGTCGCTGCCGGTTTTTTTCTTGCCGGATTTTACCGCCTGCCCGTTTTTCCATACACGATCTTCGGCAGCCGCAATTTCATCCATCGAGCGCCCGGATACCACACTGGCCGGCTGTTCTTCCAGCACATCGAGATCCCCGCCGCCGGTGCGCGCGTATTCATCATTCTCCTTGATCAGCAGCCAGTTCTTACCATCGGATTTTGCCTTGCCGCCCATGCGCACCAGGGTCCAGCCCCCGCGCAGCTTTTCGCCGGAGAGTTCGAACTTGAGTTTGCCGTTACCGAAATCCGCGCTTGTGTCGCCCGCGCCGGCCCAGCGACCGCGATCCCACAACATCACAGTGCCGCCGCCGTATTGACCTCTGGGGATGATGCCCTCGAACTCACCGTAAGCAAGCGGATGATCTTCGACCTGCACCGCAAGCCGCTTGTCGGCGGGATCGAGACTCGGGCCTTTGGGCACCGACCAGCTTTTGAGCGCGCCATCGAGTTCGAATCGAAAATCGTAGTGCGCACTGCGCGCGTCATGTTTCTGGATAATATACAGATCGCCTTTGCGCCGTGATCGCTTGCCGCCTGCGGGCTCGGTGGTCTTGCGAAAGTCGCGCTTGCGCTGGTAGTACCTTGAGACTCACGAAACCGGCCTGCCGGACTTGGGCTCAGCCAGCGCTGCGCTTAGGCCTGGCGGCTGCTGGTCGGCGCTTACTCTTGCTCTTGGCCTGAGTTTTCGTGCCGTTTGCGGGTTTGCTCCGCGATTTCGCCTGACCGCCGCGTTTTGCGCCGGTGCTGTCCTTTTTGACGCTTTTTTTCAGCAACACCATCATGTCGATGATCTCCGCGCTGCCCTCTTCCTTCTCTTCAGATTCGGTTGCGGGTGCTTCGGCATTGCCGCTGGCGCGCGCCTTCTTATCTATCCATTTCATCAGCGCGTCGCGGTATTCATCGTGATAGTCCGGCGGATTCCAGTCTACGGTCATGGATTCGACCAGTTGTTCCGCCATCTCGATTTCCTTGTTGGATACCTTGTAATTTTTTAGATTACGGCCGGGCAGTTCGTACTCCTCGGGCTGACGCAGTTCCTGATGATAGCGCAGTAGATTGAGCACCAGCGCATCGCCTTCCGGCAATAGCGCCGCGAGATATTCCCGCGTACGGATTACGACCCTGGACGCCGACCTTGCCCGTGCGACGCAGGGTCTCGCGCAGCAGCACGTAACCCTTTTCGGCCTTCTTGCCGGGCACCAGATAATAGGGCTTGTCGAAGTAAACGTAGTCGATCGCCTTGGCCTCGACGAAGCCCTCCAGATCGACCGACTGCGTGGCTTCGACCGCGGCCTTTTTGAAGTCTTCGTCATCGAGCACCACGTAGTTGCCGTCGCCGTGCTCGAAACCCTTGACGATCTGATCCCACGGCACCTCCTCGCCGGTGTCCTCGTTGACCCGCTCGTAACGCACCTTCGCCATGTTGCGACTGTCCAGCATGCGGAAGTGCAGGTCGGAACGCCGCTCGGCGGAATAAAGCGTAACGGGGATATTGATCAGGCCGAACGAGATGTGCCCTTTCCAGACGGGTCGCGCCATGGTGAGACCTCAGTGATACGAAACGATCCGTTTCACGATGGCGTCGATGCACGTAATGGGCCATCAGCCGTTGTTGCGCTTGCACGTTAAAACCGCTTAAGCGTGCGCTCCCAAGAGATGGAGCGCTCAAAAGCGCGAAAACCCCGCCATATGACGGGGTTTTCGTATTACCGATACTTGAGCGACTCTCCCTGAACAAATGTCAATCCATCATTATTGCTTCATTCTCCCTGAGTCATATATTTCCTGATTTTTATGATTCGCTTAGGACTTTTTGCTCGGCGCCGATTTCTGGGTCTTGTCGGTCACGGAGTTAACACTCTTCTCCAGCTTGTCGCCATATTCCTGCCAGCCTTCAACAACGATATCGACGGCTTCGTTCACGCTCTCCACATATTTCTGACCATAGCTTTTGACCAGGTCGGCCTGCGCGGTGGCGAATTCACGTGGTTCGCGAATCCGCGCCAGAACCTGCATCTGCTCGTTGGCGGCTTCAACGGCCTGGCTGAACATGTTGCGCTGTACGTCCCCGAGGCGCTGCATGATGTTGAACTGTGTACCGGTCAATCCCTGGATCGCGTCGCTGATGGAGCGGTTTACGTCCTGTGCCTGATTTGCAAATTGTGCTGTATTGTCGGCCATGTCTATTTACCTCTGCTTTTGTAAGGGTGAAATGAGAACCGCTTGGAGCGTTTCTCTGAACTTGTGCGTTGCAGCATAACGCGCTTGGCTAGAATCGTCAAGGTTATCGTGGAAGAATCGCGGTTTTTAAGGTCGGTTAGAATATCGATACAGCGCGTCCGGCATGACCTCAATCTACCTAGGCGCCGGCGCGAACGGTCGCTTCGTTGGGTAATGAAAACGTGCTTCGCTGGCAGCAAAAAATGTAGACTACGAATCGCAACTTGCTTTGTCGACCGACCCGTAAAGCCGCAAATTGATGCGGACACATGGCGGCCTGCTGGCCGCTTCAGGTCGCCGGCGAACGGCAGGCATAACGATATGCCATACGGACGACAGGATCCCGTAAGGCCGGGCTTGCATATTGCACCAGCTTTGCTTGCGAGTGAACATTCCAGTGAAAGGTAATGAGTCAGAAATACACCGTACATATCATGGCCGTCGTGCGGGTGCCGGTAAAGGTTTCGGCATCGACGCAACAGGAAGCGATAAAGCTTGTCCAGAACAACGTCAAGCTGTCGCAGGTGCTCAACGACGCAAATAGCGGTGCGGCGTTTACCGATGAGATCATCGAATACATCGTCGATGAATCGAACGACCCGCTGCACGAGCGTACCCGCCGCTACTCCGCCAAGCGCCTTATTCGTCGACCGCGAGGATAGACCATGGGGGCGGCGCGCCCAGCCGTTCACAGCCGCGCAATCGGCCTTGCATACCTGTTGCTGCGGAGTCGGCGATTATGAGCCACGCAACGATGGTGCGGCTGGCCGGACTCGAACCGGCACGGCCTTACGGCCTCCAGATTTTAAGTCTGGTACGTCTACCTATTCCGTCACAGCCGCAGCGCAATAAATACTAGCGTCGTTTCCTGCGCCGTTGCACTTGCCGATTTCATCAACTGCGCGAGGGGCTGAGTGAGTGTGGAGCCCGGGACCACACTGGAATCAGCCTCGTAACCGCTTGAATTTGTAGTGGACTGCACAATCATATCACCGCATTACCTAATACTCGAACACCGCACGTGCCCTAATAATTGAAAAAGTGGACGACTTCAACCGTAAATATAGTGAGGGTCGGAGTTGTGAAATGGAAAGACTACCAAGACAGAGTTACACCTAAGAATACTGCGAGCAGGCGGTGAAGCTGGTGTCAGAGGAGAAGATGACGATTCAAAGGAGCGGCGCGACGCTTGGCGATGTCCGCAAAGACGCTGGCGAACTGGATGCATAAGGCGCGTCATGGTCAGTTGGCCGAGGTGGGTGACGCACGCAAGCCGGTAACCGATCTGGACGAAGAGGTATCGCGCTTGAAGCGCGGTGTATGCCGCATCAAACGGCTGCGGCGCAGGTTCAAGGCGACGACGCATTCCGATCATCACTTGCCAGTCGCGCCGAATCTGCTGCCGACCGGGCTATCTATCACCAGCGGCATATGCATAGCAGTACTACAGGACGCAACAGTCAGCATAATGCGATTCATGGCGCCCACATTTGACGACCGAGGTCAAACCGAGGTCAACTTGAGGAACCGGAATTCTTCGGGCTCAACACCCTCATTGCAGAAGAGCCACTCCCAATACACATGTAGCCGCCTCGCGTATTTGACGCAGCGCCTGCCATTGGTCGGCTCGCATTGTCTCTGCAACCACCGCCGTATCGCGCGCTCGGTTGATTCGCAGAGTTTTGCGAGCTAAGGCATGGTAATCCATCCCGTTGACAAACGTATGCGAGTCGCTGGGCAAAGGTCGCAGACGGCATGTTCAGGCACTCATCCGTTGACAGCAGCCGCATCAACACAGCCAGCACGCCTACACCCGCGACGATCAGGCCGCCTAGACGTAGCGTGATGCGCGATTCCAGTTCCTTCAAGTCTTGCTTGGTCGCAAGATTCGTATCGATTACTGATCGTAAAGCTTCCGCTTGCGCTTCGGCTTGGTCTTCGGTGAAGCCGGCTTCTTGCAGCTTTCCCGCGTAGGCGAGCGTGTCAAAATTGGTTGCGGTCATTGCTTCGTGCTCATCGCTTGCGGCCTCTCACGGCCTGCTTAACGCGCTCGAGCATGGTATTCGTCACCTTGCTTGAAGATCCGGCCTTCGATGCGGCTCACGTGGCCTTGACTCACGCCTAGCCGCTCGGCCAATTGTTCCTGCCTCAAGTCTGCCTCGACGCACAGCACGCGGATCGGGTTACGGATGAAGTCGCCGACCGCGAACGGGATCAATCCATGGTCGGGGCCGTTTTCTTGTCCGGCCAGTGCCGCGTAATCCGCACAGCACAGCACGCCGAAGGTCGGCTTGCCGTTCCCGTAAATGATCTGAACCTCCTCGTTCATCGGTAAAAAACCTCGCGCAGGTGGCCGATGCGGATAACTTGAATCACGCGCGCTTGATCGTCGCGATTGTACTTCACGCGGTAGCTGCCTACCCGCAACCGTAGCTGCGCGTCCGCATCGTTCGTCAATGTCGTGATGTTCAGGCCGGGATCGCATGGGTTCGCGCCTAACAGTCCGATATGCTCGGCGGTGCACACGCGCGCCGGGTAATCTCGATGCGATACCGACTCACAGGTCATGTTATGACTTATTATCACTGGCGGCTAGCTCGGTCGTTCGGCTCTGGTTTTAAGTAGCCGCCTACTTAGGCTTTGGCGTTGCGCAAGGTAGCGTCAGTCAATGGCGTTTGGGGTAGTGCCTCATAGGGCGGACCTCTTAATCCCCAAATACTACCCCACGTGTTGCGGATGTGTACGGACGCCATGAGACACGGTTAGACAAACAGACTTCAAAAAACCATTTTTTCAATGGTGTATGGACTTGATAGGACCTGGCTGTATGATGATATGGAGGCTGGGACCGGAATCGAACCGACGTACACGGCTTTGCAGGCCGCTGCATGACCACTCTGCCACCCAGCCGCAGGACACGAATCATAGCATCGTGAAGATATGCGGACATCCCGAACCGCAAACGAAAAGCCCCGGTTGAACCGGGGCCTTCAAATCAATCTGGAGCGGGAAACGAGATTCGAACTCGCGACCCCAACCTTGGCAAGGTTGTGCTCTACCACTGAGCTATTCCCGCATGAGTCACGCATTTTAGATATCGGCGGTTCCCTGTCAAGCAATCGTCAACCGACGTTCAGCGTGCGCCATGCGGCGCGCAGGTAAAAAACCATTGACCACAAGGTGAGGCCGGCAGCGATATACATGAGTGCTACGCCGATGGCGTGCGTGGGCAAACCGAACAGCGGGTAGTGATACAGCAGCAACAGCAGCGCGATGATCTGGCACGTGGTCTTGATTTTTCCGATGAACGATACGGCCACAATGCCGCGCTGGCCCAGTTCCGCCATGTATTCGCGCAACGCGGAGACGGCGATCTCGCGCCCGGTGATGACGATCGCCGGGACCGCCAGCCACACGGTACCGTGCCTGCTCACCAGCATCACAAGCGCTGCGACCACCATGAGTTTGTCCGCCACCGGATCGAGAAACGCCCCGAACGCGGAGATCTGCCGCCAGCGGCGCGCGAGATATCCGTCCAGCCAGTCGGTAATGCCAGCCAGTGCGAATAACGCCGCGCTCGCCGGGTAAGCCCACCCATAGGGTAAATAAAATACCAGCACAAACAGCGGAATCAGAGCAACCCGCAACAAAGTGAGAACGATCGGAATATTGATGGTAACGCGGTGCAGTTTTACCGCCGCGGCGGCAAGCGACGCTTTGCCGGGCAACTCGCCGTCAATACGCATGGAGGGCATCGTATATCTCTTGTGCCGTACCCGCACTGATGCCGGGCACCTTGGTGAGATCCTCGATTCCGGCCCGGCTTATGCCGCGCATGCCGCCGAAATACTTCAGCAGATTCTGCCGCCGTTTGGGTCCCAGGCCGTGGATCTGTTCGAGCGGCGACTGGGTGCGGCTTTTCGCGCGGCGCTGACGATGGCCGGTGATCGCAAAACGATGCGCCTCATCGCGTATCTGCTGGACGAGATGCAGCGCGGGCGAATTCGGCGCCAGCACGACAGGCGTACGCCGGTCGCTCGGTATCAGACTCTCGAGTCCCGGCCGGCGCCCTTCGCCTTTCGCCACACCGATGATAGTCACACCGGCCACCTGTAGTTCTTCCAGCACTTCCACCGCCTGCCGCACCTGGCCCTTACCGCCGTCGATAAACAGGATATCCGGCAGCTTGCCTTCGCCTGTCTTCAGCCGCGTATAGCGTCGGGTCAGGGCCTGGCGCACGGCGGCATAATCGTCACCGGGCTCGATGCCTGCAATGTTGAACCGACGGTAATCGGATTTGACCGGCCCTTGTGCGTCGAACACCACGCAGGACGCCACTGTGGCCTCGCCCATCGTGTGGCTGATGTCGAAACATTCCATCCGGCCTGGTGTCCCCGCAAGTTCCAGCTCTTCCTGCAGCGCTTCAACGCGACGCTGCATGTCCGCCCCGGAAGCCAGGCGCTCACCCAGCGCATGCGCCACGTTTCGATTCGCGATATCCAGCCAGCGCGCGCGCGGACCGCGTACCGTGGATGTAATCCGCATGCTCATGCCCCGCCGGGTCGTCAGCATCTCGGTCAGCGCTGGTAAATCGGCGGGCTGATGGCTGACGATGATCTCGGCCGGCACGTCGTGAGCCAGATAGTACTGCCCCATGACCGCGGTCAGCAGTTCCGCTTCATGCATGTCCTCAGGCGCGCGCGGAAAAAAGCTCTTGTTGCCGAGATTGTGACCAGCGCGGATGTTAAACACCTGCACGCCGGCGAGTCCCTGTTCCAGCGTGGCGGAGATGATGTCCAGATCGCCGCCCTCGCCGCTGACGTATTGTTGTTCGGTGATGCGGCGCAGGCTCTCTATACGGTTACGGTAAGCAGCCGCCCGCTCGAACTCCAGGCGCGCCGAGGCCGCTTCCATGCGCTCGATCAAGGCTTCGATCACCTCGCCGGTCTTGCCTTCCAGAAACTTGATCGCATGCTGCGCGTTGGTCCGGTACTCTTCGCGCTCGACGAAGCCGACGCAGGGCGCGGTGCAACGGTCGATCTGATATTGCAGACAGGGGCGGGTGCGGTTGCGGCAGAAACTGTCTTCGCACTGGCGCACCTTGAAGAGCTTCTGCAACAGATTCAGGGTCTCTCGCACCGCGCCGGCGTTGGGATAAGGTCCGAAATAACGGCCTTTGCCGCGTCGCGCGCCGCGATGAAACGACAGTCTGGGATAATCCTGCTCGGTGGAAACGTAAATATACGGATAGCTTTTGTCATCGCGCAGCACCACGTTGTAGCGCGGTCGATGCTCCTTGATCAGATTATTTTCCAGCAGCAGCGCCTCGGCCTCGGTGCTGGTGACCGTCACTTCGACCTGCCGGGTCTGGGCAACTACCGTGTCGATCCGTGGCCCATGTCCGCGCCGCTGAAAATAGCTGGATACCCTTTTCTTTAGATCCTTGGCCTTGCCGACGTACAGATACTTGCCGCGTTCATCCAGCATGCGATATACGCCGGGACGGCGCGTGAGATTACCTAAAAAGCGATCGATATCGAAAGCTGGGTCAGTCTGCGCGGTCATCGTTCCATTGTAATCCGGCGTGGCGCGCGTAGGAATCCGGCCTTAACGCTGTTAACGCTGGCGGACCTCGCTTTGCGCGCTCGCCACCCACTCGGTGTAGGGATGCGAGGCTAGCTGTTCAGTCCCAGGATGTAATGGTATAAGGGATCTCAGCATCGATAAGGAGGCCCTATGGGACAGGTTTTACACGGCAGCGCCGCGACCACGCACGCGATCCGAGCAGCGATACAGCGATC
>Ga0136621_1000161_pt1 | contig 24125 bp, 30 predicted proteins | sample AntDryUQ445A2306_FD_104673 | JGI IMG/M metagenome (GOLD analysis project Ga0136621, IMG submission 104673) | Polar desert sand microbial communities from Dry Valleys, Antarctica - metaG UQ445A (23.06) | ecosystem: Environmental > Terrestrial > Soil > Desert | place: Antarctica: Dry Valley...
CGCCCGGAACGAGCTCCGCACCGAGGAAGGCAAGCGCGGCTCCGCGGGGGGCCTCGGAGCCGCGCTTGCCTTCCTCGGTGCGGAGCTCGTTCCGGGCGCGTCGTACGTCCTGAAAGCGATCGGCTTCGGCGAGCGCCTCGGTGGTGCGGATCTCGTGGTCACCGGCGAGGGAACGGTCGACGCCTCGACAGCCGCCGGAAAGGCGCCTGTGGCGGTTGCCAGTGCGGCTCGCCGGGCAGGCATTCGCTGCGTCGTCTTCGGCGGCCGCGTCATCGAGCCGCTCGCCGGCGTCGAGACTGTGGCTCTGTCCGGCGAGAAGGCGAGAGCGGCCGAGGATCTCCGAAAGCTAGCTGCGTTGCTCGGCCGCGCGGAGCTTCTGCGCGAGCGCCTGCAGGAGCTTCCAGGCGATCCGTGATTCGGACTCGACGATGGGGCGAAACTCCCACTGGGTCAGCCCGTAGCACGTCATGTCCGTCTCGGCCGTGATCGTCGCTGAGCGTGCACCTTCGTCGATGAGGGCGATCTCGCCGAAGTAGTCCCCGGGTCCGAGCGAGCCGCGCTCCTCCCCGCCGACCGTCACCTTGCCCGTGCCCTCGGTGATGACGAAGAAGCCGGCACCCGACAGTCCCTCGCCCGCAACCGTCGAGCCGGCCTGAAAGTGCCGCTCCTTGAACGAGTCGGCGATGCGCTCGAGCTCACGCCGCTCGAGGCCGGCGAAGAGCGGGACGTTGGCGATCGTCTCGGGAGACGGCTGGGCCACGAGCCGATTCTATGCAGATGTTTCTGGCTCGGGGAAGGGCGCCGTCCCTTCGGCACGCCGCGCCAGCTCCTCGATCTTTCCTTGAGCCGCGTCGAGGCGAGCCACGCAGAACTGAAGCAGCTCCTCGCCGCGCTCCCAGAGGGCGATCGCATCGTCGAGGCTCGTCTGACCGCGTTCCAGCCGCTCGACGATCGACTCGAGCTCACGCTGCGCCTCTTCGAACGTCGGTTCCGTCACGGCTCTACATCCTCGATGCGCGCCCCGAAGCGGCCCTGTGCGAGCTCGACCTCGACGCGCTCGCCGGGACGGATCGACCCGGTGGAACGGAGGATCTTGTCGTTCGCTCGGACGATCGCGTAGCCGCGCTCCAGCGTTCCACGTGGGGAGAGCGCCGCCAGCCGCGCGCCTTGGTGTGCTACGAGCGCCCGGCGCCGCTCGACGAGCAGCGCCGGGCTGCGACGGAGCCGGTCTCCGAGCGTCGTCAACCGGTGCCTGTCGCGCTCCAGCACGCGGCGTGATCCTCGCTCGAGGCCGGCGTGCGCGCCCCGTAGCCGCCCTAGCTCCCGCTCGAGCGAGCGCCTGACACAGCGCTCGAGCGCTCCCCGCGCCCTCGCCAGATCGCGGCGGAGCTCGTCGAGGTCGGGCACGACGAGCCTCCCCGCCGCCGTCGGGGTCGAGGCCCGCACATCCGCCGCGAGGTCGCACAGGGGGGTGTCCTGCTCGTGTCCGACGGCGGATACGACGGGGACGCGGCAGGCGGCGACGGCGCGGACGACACGCTCGTCGCTGAAGGGGAGCAGATCGTCGAAGCTGCCACCACCGCGCGTGAGCACGATGACGTCGACCTCGGGCTCGCCGGCGAGCGCCTGGAGAGCATGGACGATCCCGAGTGCCGCGCGCGGCCCCTGCACGAGCGTCTCGGCGACGACGACGCGAGCGGGCGGGAAGCGAGCCTGGATCGTCGTCACCACGTCCCGCCTGGCGGCGGCGTCGCTGCCAGTGACGACGCCGACGCGCCGAGGGAGGCGGGGCAGAGGCCGCTTTCGCGCGGCGTCGAAGAGCCCCTCGACGGCGAGAACCTGTTTCAAGCGTTCGATCGCGGCCAGGTGCGCGCCGAGGCCGAAACGCTCGACCGACAGGACACGCAGCCGGAACTCCGCCTTCGCGGCGTACAGCTCTGGTCGGCCGAACACCTGCACGCGCTCCCCGTCCGCCAGGTCGAGGTCGAGAGCGTCGAATGTCCGGCGGGGCATCGAGGCCGGCAGGCAGGCTCCGTCCGCCGGATCCTTGAGCGTGAAGAAGACGCTTCCCCAGCGCTCATGGCGCCGCAGCTCTGTCACCTCTCCCTCGATCCACAGCGTCGGCAGCCGCGCGAGCCAGTCGGCGACGCCGCGGTTGAAGCCGGCGACGGTGTAGACCTTCCTGTCGCCGTAGAGGAGCGGCTCGACCTTCATGCGCGCAGCGTAGAGGCTGCGTACACGGGAGACCCGCCGCCGGCCGCCCAAGTGCTTCAGCGCGATCGCGCGCAGCTAGAGCAGGATCTCGGCGGCCACTCTCGGATCGCAACCGCGCGCGACGAGGTCGACCGCGTCGTGCAGGTCGGCGTCGAGTGCGGCTGCGAGCTTCTCGGCGAGCGGGAGCGGGTATCCCGCCTCCATCAGCACGTGCAGACGCCAGGACTCCACTTTCGCCCGCTCGCTCTGCCGGTCGATGAGTTCTGTCGCGTCAGCCATTGTGGGTCGAGTGTTCGTGCTGCACTAGACGAACCCTGCGCCGAAAGGTTTGCCTTGTTCAGGGTAGGTTTTCCCTCCCCGGCCGGGCCTCTAGGTGGAGCGCAGGCCGGCGTGGACGTCGTCGATGCGACGCGCGAGCTCTTCCAAACGGGTCTCCAGGACCGCTCGCTCCGCCTCGGTCTCCGCGATCACCGCGCCGAGTGCTCGCCGCAGCTCGGCGTCGGCCTGCGCGATCCTGCGCTCAGCCGATTCGGTCAGTTGCTCGTGCTGGCGCTCGAAGGCCGTCTGCGCCTGACGCAGCCGCGCCTCGAGCCGCTGCTGTCCGGTGTCGGCCGTGTGCGCGAGTCGCTCGCCAAAAAGAGCCTCAGCCTGGCGCACGAATGTCTCGACGCCGCGATCGAGCTCGCGCGAGAGGCGGGTGGCCGCTTCCCCCCGTGCCCCGCGCAGGGTCACGTCGAACTGCTGTGCAGCCGCCTCGGCAAAGCGCTCCCCCTCCCGTGCGACGACGCGCTGGAGTTTCTCCACCTGGCGTCGCTCGACGTCCGCAAACGCGGCCTCGATCCGCGCCACCGCCTCACCCTCGCTGCGCTCGATCTGCTCAGAGAGGGCGTGCTCACGCTTGCGCAGCCGCTCCGTGATCTCCTCGATGACGCGACGGCGCTCATCCGTGTGCGCTTCCAGCTCGTCGAGCGCTTCCGCCACGGCAGTCTGCGCCGACCGCTCCAGCTCCTCCCGGAGACGGAGAACCGAGGCGCGCTGCTCGTCCGAGGTCGAGACGAGCTCGGCGGCCCCCGCCTCGATCCTCGTCTCGGCTTCAGCAATCAATTGCCGCTGGCGCTGCTCCAGCTTCGCCACCTGCCCGGAGAGACCGTGCTGAGCGCGGTCGACGTCGTCCGACCAGGCGCGCAGCCGCTCCTCGACCCGCCGCTCGACGGCCGCCAGCGCCTGGGCGAGGGCGTCTCCTGCTTCCCGCTCACGCTCCAGGAGGGCCACGCGCCGCTCCTCGGCCAACCGCCGTTCTTCCTCGGCGAGGATCGAGACCGCATCCGCGCGCGCACGTGCCAGCCAGCGCTGGAGCTCCTCGGTACTCGCCGCCTTCTCTTCCTCGATCACGGCCTTGACCTGCGCGCGGGCGCGCTCGAAGTCCGCATCTGCCTCCCGGTTCCGGCGCATGGCTCGGGCGAGGAGGGCGGCGCCGGCCTGAGTGAACGCGGCCGCGAGGAGCCCGGTCGCCGCGACTCCGAGACCGCGCTCAGGCTGGAACGCGAACACCACCCAGCCCGCCGCGGCCCCGGCCAGCAAGCACATTGCCGTCAGCGCGAGCGGCCGGGCGTGTGCCCGACCTGTCGCCGCCAGCGCGAGCGAGGTCGCCGAGATGATGACGGCCAACGCGAACGCTCCCTGCAACGCGCTTTCGAGCACTCGGCCATGGTAGTCCGGCATGCTGGGCCGGTGACGCTCGCCGAGGAGCTGGCCCGGATCGCCAAGCACGCCCAGGGCCTCGCGACCGAAGCCGAGCGTGTGCTCGCGGTGCTCCCGACCGAGGCGCAGCGGGGACGCCGTGTCTATCTCTGTGCCTTCGGCGGCGAGGACGCCTCGCCCGAGACCGACACGCCCGAGACGTGGATCGCGCTCGACGCCGTAGGCAAGGCCGTCGTGGAGCGTCGGGCGGTGCGAGACGCCGTCTCGATCGCGGGGATGTGCGAGCTGGCCGAGGAGACGGCAGCGGGCGGTGACCTCGACGAGCTGCGAAGCCGGCTCGTGGCCGTGCGGATGACCGAGAATCCTCCGGGGATCGACGAGGCGGAAGCCGCGGTCACGGCGCTCCAGGCCGTTCTCGGCACGCCGCCACAGCTCGCGACGGCAGCACGGCTCGACGAGATCGGTGCTGCGACTCGGCGGCTCGAGCTGGCCCTCGGAGGCCCGCTCCAGGGCTCACCGTTCGCGGAAGCGATGAAGGGCGCGCGCGCCGTGGTGGAGCTGCTCACCGCGGACGTCGAGGCCTCCTACCGCGGCGAGCTGGGGTAGGTTTCCGTCGATGGAAGGCAGCTTCGGTTTCCCGTTCGGCGGCGATCCCGACGACCTGCTTCGCGGGATCCAGGAGTTCGCGGCCAAGCAGGCCGAGACCGTGCAGGAGGCTCAGCGCGAGCAGTTCGCGACACTCACCCTGAACACTGCTGTCGAGCTGACCGCGGCGGCACTCAAGCAGATGCAGGTGAGCGGCGACGTCGACGAGCAGGCGGTGGCGCTCCGCGACGCCATGCGCGTCCTGTTTCCCGAGGCGGTGGCGCTCGTCTCGGCGGCGCGCCAAGGGTTCATGCGCGAGCACCAGTAGGCTGCGGCCCCCGTGGCTCTGCTCGACCGCGCGATCGTTCACCTGCTGCCGGCTGTGCCCAGGCCGCTCGTGCAGAAGCTGTCGGCGCGCTACATCGCAGGACCGTCGCTCGACGACGCTCGGCGCGTCGTGTCCGGGTTAAACGCCGAGGGCAAGCTGGCGACGGTCGACGTCCTCGGAGAGGAGGTCAGCCACGCGGTGGAGGCCGAGGCAATCGCCGCCGAGTACGTGGCTGCGCTCGATGCATTCGAGCGTGACGGGCTCGACGCGAACGTCAGCGTCAAGCTGACGGGCCTCGGGCTGAAGCTCAACTACGAGTTGTGCAAGCGAAATGTCGAGCGGGTGATCGCGGCCGCCGAGCCTACGAACCGGTTCGTTCGGATCGATATGGAGGACTCGTCCACGACGGATGACACCCTGCGGCTCTTCCGGGAGCTTCGCGAGGAAGGGCACGGCCGCGTTGGTCCCGTTCTCCAGGCCTCGTTGAAGCGGACGGTTGCAGATGCGGAGTCGCTCGCGGGTGCGAGCGTGCGCCTCTGCAAGGGGATCTACGTGGAGCCGGAGTCGATCCAGTTCCGCGACGACCAGGCAGTCCGGGTCAGCTTCGTCCGTGCGCTCGAGGCGCTCCTCGACGGCGGCTGTTACACCGCCATCGCCACCCACGACGAGTGGCTCGTGGAGCAGGCGCTCGGGCTGGTGCGCGAGCGGAGCCTCGGGCCGGAGCAGTACGAGTTCCAGATGCTGCTCGGTGTGCGACCGGAGCTGGGCGACCGTCTGATCCAAGCGGGCCACCGGTTGCGGATCTACGTGCCCTACGGCAGCAAGTGGTACGAGTACTCCCTACGGCGGCTCCAGGAGAACCCGAAGGTGGCCGGCTACATCGCGGCCGACACGCTCGGACGAATCGTTCCGGGCCGGCGGTAGGGTCTACGGAGGGGGAGGAGGACCGGGCGCGACGTCGTCTTCCTCGACGACGGTCGTTGCGCGGCGGCGCGGCGCGACCTCACGGACTGGCCCGCCTTCGACGTACGCCGTGCGGCGGTGGAAGCCGCCCCAGCTCGACCAGAAGATCATCGAGAGCACGAGGCCCAAGAGCCCGACGATCAGCAGGATGATGCCGATCGCGTTCACGTTGAGGCCTTCGGCCTCGGCCGTGACCCCCCACGTGAGGATTGCTCCGGCGGCGATGAGAAGGATGCTGACTGCAATACCCATTGCGGCGTTTCTCCCCTCGCTGGATGTTTTCTAAGCCTGTGTCGGGGCCCTCTCGGCCGCGAGCACGAGGTGGCCGGGAATACGGGCATCCCGGCCCGACCACTCTTCGACGCCCCGCAGCTCCAGTCCTGCCGCCACGACGGCACCGATCAGCTCGCCCAGACCCACGTGTGCGAAGTAATCGCCCCGCCAGCGCTCGAAGGCGTCGAGGCACGCAGCAGCCGGGTGACCGTCGTGGAGGAGCAGGACGCCGCCTGGTCGGAGCGCGGTCGCGACGCCCGCGGCCCACGCGGCCGGCTCGCGCAGGCGTTGCAGCGACCCCGAGCCAAGGTAGACGAGATCCCAATGGCGGAGGAGGAGCTCCGGCGGCAGCGCGTGGGCCTCGGCATGCACCCAAGGAACGTCCGGGCCACGCCGGCGCGCCCGCTCGAGCGCCGACTCGTCCTCGTCGACGCCGGTCACGAGCGCGCCGAGCTCGACGAGCTCGAGCGTCTCCCGACCCGAGCCGCAGAGCAGGTGGAGCACATGCGTGCCGGCGATGCCCTCGAGCCGCTCTCGAATCCGGGCGGGGATCCCGGGTGTCGCGAGGACGTTCTCGGAGGTGCGGTGGGCCTCGTCGAACGCGCGGCGGTTGTGGTCGCTGGGTTCCACGACCGAAGTCTGCACCGGAGCGCGGTCGTCGTGGGGCGAGTGGAGTCGCCGCGAACCGGGTCCGCGAACCGGGTCAGGTCTTGCAATGCGACAAATCTGTCTGTCTCATTCGGACGGGTGGCCGGCGCTCATGTCCGAATCCGCCATCTTGCGTGGGTGTTCGGCTGCGCCTAGCGTCGGAGGGTGGCGCGGCCTCTGCGGATTGATGTGCCTGGTGGGATCGTGCATGTCACTGCGCGTGGCAACAATAGGCAGGCGATCTTTCGGGCCGAGGAGCACCGCAACCGGCTGGTCGCGATCCTGCAGGGAGTGGTGGTGCGCTATGCGTGGCGCTGTCATGCCTACGTGCTGATGGACAACCACTATCACCTGCTCGTGGAGACGCCGCTGCCGAATCTCTCGCTTGGGATGCGGCAGCTGAACGGCCTCTATGCACAGTGGTTCAACCGCCGGCACGACCGCAGCGGGCATGTGTTCGGTGGTCGCTTCAAGTCGATCGCGGTCGAAGGGGACGAGCACTTTCTCGAGGCCGCCCGCTACATCGTGCTAAATCCGTTGCGGGCGGCTCGGCCGCGGCGTTTTAGCGACTGGCGCTGGTCGAGCTATCCGCCGACGGCGGGGCTCGTCTCGTGTCCGAGCTTCCTCACGATCGATGGCGTCCTGGACGCGTTCGATTCGGAACGGGCGGTTGCACAGCAGCGTTATTCGGAGTTCGTTGCCGGCGGCGTCGAGGCGTCGCTCGCGGGAAGGATCGTGGGCGAGATCTATCTCGGGGGCGAGGAGTTCATCCGTGAGCTGATGCCGGGGGCGCGGATTGCCGAGGTTCCTCGCGTCCAGTGGCAGCCGCTTCGCCCCACGCTCGACGCGCTCTGCGGCGAACCGGCGGGGATCCTCGCCGCTTACCGAACCTATGGTTACCGGCTGCGGGAGATTGGTGAGCACTTGGGCGTTCACCCCGCGACAATCAGCCGCGCTCTCGCCCGACTCGAGCGGTCGGCAGCTGCCCGCGACGACGACTCGGCTGCCCGCCTCGACGAGCCCGAGGCAGACGGGGAGTAGGTTTGTGCGAACGCAAGACCTGACCCTGTACTGATCATCCGAGCTCTAGGCCAGCAGCGACCAGCCTCCGTCCACGACCACAGTCTGACCGCGGATCATCTCGGCCTCCTGCGAGCAGAGGAAGACGACGGCGCCCGCGACGTCGTCCGGGGTGACGAGCCGCCCGACGGGGTTCTGCGCGCCGATCTCGAGCATCCGCTCGCGGTTCGGGAAGTGCTCGAGCGCGCCCGTCTCGACGACGCCCGCCGAGACCGCGTTGACGCGGATTCCGCGCGGGGCAAGCTCGACCGCGAGATAGCGGACGAGCGCCTCGAGCGCCGCCTTCGAGGTGCCCACGAGCGTGTAGTTCTCCAGTACGCGTGTCGAGCCAAGGCTGGAGATCCCGATGATCGAGCTGCCGTGGGGCATCTCGGGCGCAGCCGCCCGCGCAAGCGCGAGGAACGCGCGCGCGTTCGCGTTCAGCGTCCAGTCCCAGTGCTTGTCCTCGGTCTCGAGCGCCGGCCTGATCACACCCGTGGCCGCGTTGTGGACGAGGACGTCGAGCGGGCCGAGCGCCCGCACCTCGCCCTGCACCCGTTCCGAGGAGACGTTGCCGCGCACGAGCACAGGCTCCGCTCCGAGCGCCCGCAGCTCCTCCGCCGTCGCCTCGGCGGGGCCGTCCGAGCGCAGGTAGCCGATCGCGACGCGCGTCGCACCGAGCGACGCCAGACGCAACGCGATTGCCTTCCCGATCCCCCGCGAGCCCCCCGTCACGAAGACGGAAGCTCCTTCCAGCGTCATCGCGGCGGCAGCGGCTCGTACGCGGGCGCGGAGCTCGGGATCGTCTCCCAGCCGATGCGCGTGCGCGCCTCCTTAGGCCCGTCCTCCGCCTTCGAGGAAGCGTGCCCGAGCCGGTCGAGGAGCCGCATCTTCTCCTCCGCGTACCGCCGCACCTCGTGCTCTGCGGGGAGATCCAGGATCAGGTCGCGCAGGCGCGCACGCAACTGGTAGGCGAAATGAGGTGTCGCAGGCCCGACCAGGGCATCGATGTCGCGGGTCGTCGGCTCGATCATCGCTTGAAACCTATCGCGTGATGAGCGATGCCAGGAGACCGTTCGTCTCGGGACGTGAGCTGGCCGCTCTGGGGCGCGTGATCAGATGCTCGCCGATGCTGGAGGCATCGGTGAGTGGGTGAGCGCGCGCAGCGGCTGGCGGATCGGCCGGCTCCGGGCGGCGGTCCGCCAGCCGCGACCCAGACGCGTCAGATCGCGTGATGAGCGCGCGGGATCCTGGGATCGCTCATCTAGTGTCGGGCGGGTGCGCCCGGTCCACGCGATGTTGCTCGTCACCGTCGTCCTCTGGGCGCTCAACCTCACGCTCACCCGCTACATCCTGCAGCACGGATTCGAGCCGCTTGCGTACGCCGTCGTTCGCTACGGGCTTGCGGCGGCGATCTTCCTCGCCATCGCGCTTGTGGCCGAGCGGACGCTCGGAGTCGCCCGGCGCGACCTCGGTCTCGTCGCGCTCGCAGCACTCTTCCTCTGGCTGAACCAGATCTCGTTCGTCTACGCCCTCGACACGACGAGCGCCTCGACGATCGCGCTGATCCTCGGGGCCACGCCCGCCTTCGCGGCGCTGATCGGCCTCGCACTCGGGCTCGAGCGCATGTCGCGCCGCTTCTGGGGTGCTTCGCTCGTCTCCTTCGCGGGCGTCGGCCTGGTCGCGCTGGGCGCCGGCGGCGTCACGGCGACCGGGACGGGCGTGGCGCTCGGCGTCGCCACGGCTGCCACCTGGGCCGGGTACTCGGTCGCGATCGCGCCTCTGATGGCTCGTTACACCGCGTCGCGGATCAGTGCGGTGGTGTTGCCTCTGGCGTGGGTGGCGATCGCCGCCACCGGGGGGTCGCAGGCGGCGGGGCAGGACTACGGCGTCTCGATCTGGGTCTGGACACTGCTCGTCTTCGCCACGCTCGGGCCGCTCGTGCTGACGAACATCCTCTGGTTCCGCGCGCTCCACGGTATCGGCCCGGCGCGGGCGACGCTGATCGCGAATCTGCAGCCCTTCGTCGCGGCCATCTTCGCGCTGGTGCTCCTGTCGGAGCGGATGACGGCGCTCCAAATCGCGGGCGGCGTGCTCATCGGCGGTGGTATCCTGCTCGCCAGGCGCCGCCCAGAGCAGGCACCTCCGCCGGCCGGCGAGTAACATTCAGCGCATGGGCGAGCGCGACTTCATGCCCCTCGACGGCTGGGACCACCTCGAGCTCTGGGTCGGGAACGCGAAGCAGGCGGCGTTCTTCTACGAGCAGGCCTTCGGCTTCACGCGCACTGCCTACGCGGGCCCGGAGACCGGCGTTCGCGATCGCGCCTCCTACGTCCTCGAGCAGGGGGAGGTCCGCCTCGTGCTGACGAGCGGCCTGCGCGGCGATAGCGAGGTCGTCCGCTTCGCGGCGGCCCACGGCGACGGGGCAAAGGACATCGCGTTGCGGGTCCCGGACGCGCGCCGGGCCTACCGGGAGGCGGTGCAGCGCGGCGCTCGCGGCATCGCCGAGCCCCGCGAGGAGGAGGACGAGCACGGAAAGGTGGAGCTCGCGACGATCGCGACCTACGGCGAGGTCGTCCACACCTTCGTGAACCGGGCCGACTACTCCGGCCCGTACCTCCCGGGGTACGTCTCCCTCTCGCCGAACGGCGCCCCCGGCCCCGGGGTCGGGCTCGTCGCGATCGACCATGTCGTCGGGAACGTCGAGCTCGGGCGCATGAACCACTGGGTCGAGTTCTACGAGCGCGTGTTCGGGATGACGAACATCGTCCACTTCGGCGACGACCAGATCCAGACGGAGTACTCGGCGCTGATGTCCAAGGTGATGGCGGACGGGAGCGGCAAGATCAAGTTCCCGATCAACGAGCCGGCTGAGGGCAAGCGCAAGAGCCAGATCGAGGAGTACCTGGAGTTCAACGGCTCGCCGGGCGTGCAGCACATCGCGCTGCAGTCGACCGACATCGTGCGCACGATCGAGGCGCTGAAGGAGCGCGGCGTCCTCTTTCTCGACACACCCGAGACGTACTACGAGGAGGTCGAAGCCCGCGTCGGCACGATCGAGGAGGACTACTCCGACCTGGAGCGCCTGCGCATCCTCGCCGATCGCGACGACGACGGCTACCTGCTGCAGATTTTCACGAAGACCGCGCAGGACCGGCCGACGCTGTTCTTCGAGGTGATCGAGCGCCATGGCGCGACCACGTTCGGCGAAGGCAACTTCAAGGCGCTGTTCGAGTCGATCGAGCGCGAACAGGCCCTGCGCGGCAATCTCTGACGTTTGCCGTTCGGGCGACGTGACATACTCGCGCCATGGGCTTGGGCGCAATTCTCCTCGTCATCGGGATCGTACTTGCGGTCACCGGCCGGGTTCTCCTCGGATTGATTCTGATCATCCTGGGTCTGCTCCTCGGCGGCTTCCGCCGCGGCCGCTGGTACTAGCCTCGGCACATGTCCCCGCAGCGGCGCACGGCGCTCCTCTCGGTCGCCGCGGCGGCCGTGCTCGTCGTCCTGAAGCTCGTGACCGGCCTCGCGAGCGGCAGCCTCGGGCTCGTCTCGGAGGCGCTGCACTCCGGGACCGACCTCGTGGCGGCGCTGCTCACCTTCTTCGCCATCGGCGTCGCCGGGCGGCCGGCAGACCAGGGCCACCAGTACGGCCACGGGAAGGCGGAGCACCTGGCCGCGCTCGCGGAGGCCTTCGTGCTCGCGCTCGTCAGCGTCGCAGTCGCCGGTCTTGCGGGTGCTCGGCTTTCGGGCGCGCTCGAGACGGAGGTCGAGACGCCGTGGTGGACGTTCGCCGTCGTCGGGATCGTGATCGCGATCGACCTCACCCGCACGCTTGCCTCCTATCGCGCGGCGAGACGCTACGCCAGCGAGGCATTGCTCTCGAACGCGCTGCACTTCGGCAGCGACCTGGTCGGCACGCTCGCCGTGCTCGCAGGGCTCGGGGCCGCTGCAGCCGGCTTTCCGGAAGGAGACTCTCTCGCGGCGCTCTTCGTCGCTGGCCTCGTGGTGCTCGCCGCGGGCCGACTCATCCGCCGGAACGTCGACGTGCTGATGGACCAGGCACCGGCGGACGCCGAGGACGCGGCGCGCCACGCGATCGCCCGCGTCCAGCCGCCGGTCGAGCTGTCGCGCCTCCGGCTACGGCAGGCAGGTGGCCGCACGTTCGCCGACGTCGTGATCAGGGTCGCGCCGGGGGACGCCGTCGGCCAGGGGCACACCGTCGCTGACCGCGTCGAGGACGCCGTCGAGCGCGTTCTGCCCGGGAGTGACGTCGTCGTGCACGTCGAGCCGGCCGCCAGGGACGAAGCGCTGCGCGAGCGTGCGCACGCCGCGGCTCTCTCAGTCCCGCGCGTCCGTGAGATCCACAACCTGAGCGTCGTCTCGATCGACGGTGCCGTGGAGCTGTCGCTGCACCTGAAGCTCCCAGGTGACCTCCCCCTCGAGGAGGCGCACGAGATCGCCGAGCAGGTGGAGCGGACGATCCGTGAGGCCGTCCCCGAGGTGGGTTCCGTCCAGACACACCTCGAGCCCCTCGCGGAGCCGAGCGATGCCGTGGAGCTCGAGGCCGGCGACGTGGAACGGATTGTGCGGGCGGCTGTCGGCGTCGCGCCGCGGGCGGTGCGCATCTTACGAACCGAGGACGGGCTGGTCGCGTTCCTGACGCTCGGGCTCGATCCCGACAGCTCGCTCGCCTGCGCGCACGCGCGCGCGAGCGAGATCGAGCGCCGGCTCCGGGCCGAGCACCCGGAGATCGCCGACGTGATCATCCATACCGAGCCTTGACTTTGCGCAAGATGAGCATCCGCGGAAGCGGATGCTCACCGCGCGGAAATCCCTAAAGGGGCCGCTTCGCGGCCCAAGGGCCACGACGATCAACGTATCGGAGCCGAGCGGACGGCGCTCAGGACGGCGTCCCAGGCGAGCTCCGAGGCCACGATGCCCAAGCCGATGCTCTCGAGCTGCGGGCTCTCGACCTCACTCGTCGTGACCGCGTAGAGGACGTCGCCGTCGACGAGTGCGTGGAAGGGATGGATGGCGCGAGCCATCGACGCGTGCACCTGCCGGGCGAGGGTCCTCAGCTCGCGCTGCCCGAGCCGCTGGTTCGTGACCACCACCGTCAGCGTCGTGTTCCCCGGCAGGGGCCGGATCGGAGCTCCCGTCGCAAGACGCGCCTCGACCCCCGGCACGAGCGCGCGGCGCTCCCCCGTCGCCGCGTCGAGATGGCCGCGCACGACGGAGCCGTCGCGATCGACGATCGCGCCTACAGCGTTGAGGACGGTGAAGACTGCGATCCGCGTCTCGCCGATCCGGCGGAAGGCAGCACCCTGTCCGGCCGGTTCTCCCTCCTCGTAGGCGAACGTCTTGCCGACGGTGGCCGAGCGCCCGGCGCCGCGCGGGCCTAGCGGGAAGACGCCCTTTCGTGCAGCGCGCAAGGCTGCCCGGCCGAGCGCCTTGTCCGGGTAGACGCCGTTGTCGCGCGGCCCCCAGTCGAAGACGATGGCGCCGGCGACGAGTGGGATGTCGAGCCATCCCGTCGCGTACTTCCGCCGCGCGAAGATCTCGGCCGCAACGCCGGTCGCAGCCTCGAGCCCGTAGAGCGAGCCGCCGGCGAGACAGATCGCGTGAACCCACTCGTAGTCTCCCAGGACGCCGGGAGAGCCGCCGCGCACGTCGGTTGCGCAGGCGACGCCGTCCGGCAGGAACGAGAAAACGGTACAGCCGGTCGGGCCTTCCTCGTACTCGGCGCAGCCGATCTCGAGCCCCGGCAGCTCGAACTCGAGCGCGGGCCCGTCGAAGCTCGTGCGCGGAGTCAGGTCGGTCGTGTCGTTGGTGAGTCGCGGCACGAGGCGAGTCTAGGCAGGATGCGCCGGTGCGCCTGTGCATGTTCACGCCGCTGGACCGCGATCTCGAGCGTGGCTGGCCCGGGCGCATCGAGGGCGATCGCGTGATCCAGCTTGCGGCGCAGACGCTGCAGTCGTTCTTCACCGCCGGTTCGCAGGCCAGGGAGCACGACGAGTTCCGGCTCGAGGACGTGCGGCTGCTCGCGCCTGTGCTGAACCCGCCGTCGGTGCGCGACTTCTACGCGTTCGAGCAGCACGTGCGCACCGCGCGCGCAGCGCGCGGGCTCGAGATGCCGCCGGAGTGGTACGAGCAGCCGGTCTTCTACTTCTCCAACGCGGCCGCGATCTTCGGCCCCGGCGAGGAGATTCCCTATCCGGATGGCACAGGAGAGCTTGACTTCGAGCTCGAGGTCGCCGCGATCGTCGGTGCCGAAGGCCGGATTGCCGGCTTCACGGTCATGAACGACTGGTCCGCGCGCGACCTCCAGCGGACCGAGATGAGCGTCGGCCTGGGGCCGGCGAAGGGAAAGGACTTCGCCACGTCGCTCGGTCCGGTGATCGTCACCGTGGACGAGTTTCCGGGCACCGAGGCGGAGATGGTCGCGCGGGTGAACGGCGAGGAGCGCTCGCGTGGCAACCTGCGCGACCTCTACCACTCGTGGGAGCGCATCCGCGACCACGCTGCGCGGAACACGCTGCTCCGGCCCGGCGACGTGCTCGGCTCCGGCACAGTTGGCACGGGCTGCATCCTCGAGCTGGGCGACGGGCGCTGGCTTCAGCGCGGCGACGTCGTGGAGCTCGAGGTGGAGGGGATCGGCATCCTCCGCAACACGATCGCCTGATGTCTGCGCCGCTCGGGTTGCCGGTGCGTCAAGTGCGACGCAGCGCAAGTGCTGCGCCCACCAGAGGCGGCGTCAGCGCGCCGGAAGTGACCAGCAGCAGCTGCCACGACGGCGGGGAGCCGGCCACGAGCTCCGCATGGCGGAACGCGTGCAGCGCGAGGAGCAGGACGGTGACCGCGAGCGTTGCACAGGCGGCGAGCGCATCGACGCGGCGGCCGCGGAGGAGCGCCGCGAGCACCAGCGCGATCGCGATGAAGACGCCGGAGGTCGCGAGCGTGAAGATCGTCTCGAGGTTCGCGGGCGCGGCGTCCTCCGGCCATGGTGCGGGTGGAATGTGGCGCTCGAGCCCCTGCACCGCCCCGAAGACGACGACGATCCCCGAGAGGACGGCAAGCGCCGCCAGCCGAGGGCGGGGCGGAGGTTGAACCTCGTTGAAGCGTGCGGCGACCTCTGCCGAAGTACCGAAACGAGCGATCGCATCCTCGTCGCCCCCCGCGTCGAGGAGATGCGCCTCGACCTCGGCCAGGATCCTCCGCCGGCGCAGCCGCCCGACCCGCAGCTGTCGGGACAGCTCCGCAAGATAGCGCTCGATCACGCGACCACAGCTCCCACCGCCACGACAAAAGTGCTCCACTCGTTGCGTCGGCGCGCGAGATCGCGGCGGCCGCTCCGCGTCAGCGAGTAGACGCGACGCCTGCGTCCGGACTCCGCAGACCACCGGCTGTTGACAAGGCGGGCCGTCTCGAGCCGGTGCAGCGCGGGGTAGACGGTTCCCTCAGGCAAATCGAACCCGCCGCGAGCGCGGAGCTCCTCGATCACGGCGTACCCGTGGAGAGGCGAGTCGCCCAGAACCGAGAGCAGCAGCAAGTCGACGTGGCCCTTGAAGAGGTCGGCTCTCATACATAGCCATGCTAGGTATTAAGCGTCACGGCGTCAAGGTATCCTGCCTCCATGCCCTTCTACCAGCGCCTCGGGAATGTTCCGCGCAAGCGCCACATCCAGTTCCGCGAGAACGGGACCCTGCTCACCGAGGAAGTGATGGGCCTCGAGGGCTTTACCGGCAACGAGTCGATCCTGTACCACCTCCAGTCGCCCTGCCGGGTGAAGGAGATCGGCGACTTCGAGCCGATCGAGCGCGAGGAGTGGGTACCGGACACGCATCAGCACCGGCTCATGAACACGAAGGAGCTTCCGGCCGAGGGCGATGAGATCAGCGGCCGCCGTCTCCTGATGTGGAACTCGGACGTCGAGATCTCGATCTGCCGTCCCAGCGAGTCGATGGAGACCTTTTTCCGGAACGGCGAGGGCGACGAGGTGATCTTCGTGCACGAAGGTTCCGGCACCCTCTCGACGATCTTTGGCGACGTGCCGTACAAGGACGGCGACTACGTCGTCATCCCGCGCGGCACGACCTATCGCTTTGTCCCGGAGGGTCCCCAGCGCTACCTCGTCTTCGAGACGCCTGGGCTGATCGAGATCCCGCGCCGCTACCGCAACCAGTACGGGCAGATCCTCGAGGGTGCGCCCTACTACCACCGCGACATCCACCCGCCGACCCGGCTGAACACACATCGTGAGCGGGGCGAGTTTCCGGTCAAGGTGCGTGTCCGGGACGGTTATCAGACCTACGTCGTCGACTACCACCCGTTCGACGTCATCGGCTGGGACGGCTACCTCTATCCGTGGACGTTCTCGATCCACGACTTCGAGCCGATCACCGGCCGGATCCATCAACCGCCGCCCTCGCACCAGACCTTCGCCGGACGGAACTTCGTGATCTGCTCGTTCTGTCCGCGCAAGCTCGACTTCGACCCCCTGGCGGTACCGATCCCGTACCACCATTCGAACCTGCAGTCCGAGGAGATGATCTATTACGTCTCGGGCAACTTCGGCTCGCGCAAGGGCGTCGACGTCGGCTCGATCACCCTGCATCCGTCCGGCCTGCCGCACGGGCCGCAGCCGGGACTGGCGGAGCGCTCGATCGGGATGCACGAGACGGGAGAGCTGGCAGTGATGTGCGACACCTTTCATCCACTCAAGCTCTCGACGCTCGCCCGCGCGCTCGACGACGGCAAGTACGCGTACTCCTGGTACGAGACCGGCGACGAGACTCCGTCCGACGCAGGTCTGACCTCGCACCTCTAGGGCACTGCTTGCGGCTTGTCCTCGACTGGGACGGGACGGTCACCGTCCGGGACTCGCTCGTCCAGGTGATCGAGCGGTTCGGAGATCCCGCGTTGCTGAGCGAGCTGGAACCCCGGGTCGGCGTCGACCTGACGCTGCACGAGGAGATCGCGCTCGAGTTCGAGCAGGTGAGGGCGCCGCTCGAGGAGGTCGTCGCCTGGGTGCTCGAGCATGTCGAGGTGCGCCCTGGGCTGCGGGAGCTGGCAGAGCGCTCGCCGCTCGTGATCTCGGCCGGCTTCCACGAGCTGATCGAGCCCGTGCTCGCGCGAGAGGGCGTGAAGCTCGAGGTGCTCGCAAACCGGGTCGAGCCCGGCACCGCCGGCTGGCGCGTGCGCTTTCGGGACGAGGCGGCGTGCGCGTCGTGCGGGGAGGCGTGCAAGCGGGGCGGTCTCGCCGGCGGGCGATACGTGTACGCGGGGGACGGCTACTCCGACCGCTGCGCCGCGCTCGCCGCCGAGCGTGTGTTTGCCCGAGACGGGCTCGCGCACTTCCTCGAGGGGCAGGGCGTGGCTTTCGAGCCGTTCGAGGACCTGAGTGACATCGCGGCCACTCTCGACCAGCCGAGCATGAGAGAGGGCGCCTCCGCGGAGACGCCCTCTCGACGAAACACGCGCTGAGTGTGAAACTTAGCGGAGGTTCTTCTGCTTGGCGATTGCGCCGGAGAGCAGGTCGCCGGTCTTGAACATGTGGCTGTAGGCCTGGCGGTAGAAGCCGGTGGCCTTCGTGTAATCCCCGCTGGCGTAGGAGTCGAGCTGGTTCTTCAGCTCGAGGACGTGGCCGAGCAGGTCGTTCTGGACGGCGAGCTTCGGGAGACCGGTTGCCTTGGCGAGGAAGGCGCCGTGCTCCTTCGTGTACCGGGTCAGGTTCGCGACGGCCTTTGCCTGGCCCGCCTTGTCCTTCTTGGCGAGTGCGACGGTGTAGTCGACGAAGAACTTGATGTGGTCGCGCCACTGGAACTTCCCGTTCAGGAAGACGCCGCCGGCGTTCTTGCCGTAGATCGAGGCGATCGCCTTCGAAAGCTCGACGGAGTTACGATCGAGGCTCTTGGCGGCTGCGGGGAAGCTCTTGGAGCCGGTGACCCCCTGGTTGGTGGCGTTCATGGCAAGCACGGCGTGCTCGCCGAGCAGACGATCGAGCGCCACGCGGAGGTCGGCGCCGGCGAGGCCTGGGAGGCCCGAGACTGCATGGGCCGGGCGGCTTCGGTGCTGGTCGAGTTCCCGGCTGTCGCCGAGAGGACGCCGATGCCGGCGGCGATCAAGCCGCCGAGGACGAGAACGAGTGCAATGGACCTTTTCATCGTTTTGGACTCCTGTACGTTGGAATGGCCCTGATTCGGGCGCTCGCCCGAACCCGGTTCATTCGCGGGCGAGCCCTCTAATCGCGGGCGAGCCGGGGGCGCCGTCTTACGTGAGCCCAGCCTCGCGAAGCGGTCGGCGCGCCCAGGCGAAGCGCTCGCGGTACCAGCCGTCGAGCGGATGCAGCGTCGTGCCGTAGCGCGAGGAGTGGGCGAACCAGCCGCCGCCGAGGTAGATCGCGGCGTGGCCAACCTGGCCGGGTTCGGACCGAGCGCCCAGGTCACCCTGAAAGAGCACGTCGGCGGGCTGCAGGCTGGAGAGCTTGCGGATGCGCTTGGCCGGGCCGACCTCGCCCGCGAGCTCGAAGGTCGAGCGGCCGCGGAGGACGGTCGCGAGGGCGGAGGCTCCCTCGAACGGCTCCAGCTTGAAGACGCGCCAGATGAAGCCGGAGCAGTCGAAGCCGCCGGGTGTCGGCCTGCCCAGCGGCTCTTGTGGAAACTCGGAGGTGCCGCCCCAGACGTATGGGTAGCCGATGAAGGACACGGCTCGCTGCAGGATCTGGCGCTGCCAGTCGGTGAGCTCGGGCAGCGCGAACCCCGCCACCTGCTGCTGAACCGTCTTCGTCTCCCACTCGGACAACAGCAAGACACGTGCCAGCGAGTAGGCGGCTTCCGCGCGCGTGGCCGGGTCGTTGGGGCCGAGCTCGAGAGCGTCGCTGCCGTCCGGGTGGTTGTAGCGCAGACCGAGCAGCCGCGCGACGGTCTCCGTCCCCGCCCCTGGCTTCGGCGCCAGGCCGGCGGTGCGGAGCTGCGTGCTGATCGCTCGGGCCGCCTCGCCGAGGCCGAGAGAGCCGACCAGGGCGGCGTTCAGCTCGCGAATCGTGACGGGCTGCTCCGGAGATTGGAGCGCGTAGCGATACGCCGTCGTCTGCCCGAGCCGCAGTGCGAGCGCCGGGAACACCGCCGCCAAATCGTTCCGAGCGAGCGGCTGCTCCGGCCGAAAGCTGTTGACGGGAGTGGCGAAGAGGCCGGCCGCGACGACCTGCTCGATCTGTGGTTGCGCCCACGAGCGCTTGGCCGCTTCGGCGGTCGCCGGGGAAACGGCGGCGCAGAGAACCACGGCGAGTGCGGCAAGTACGGCAAGGACGCGCATGCGACCATCATCGGCAGGCATCCCGTACTGCTTGACAGCATGGCCCTCGTGTCGCTGCTGCCCGTGCCCCAACCGTACGACTTCTCGCTCTCGACCGAGCGCTTCCGCGTCTTCGGGGTCGATCGAGCCAATCTCTGGCACGAGGGCGGCCTGCATCGCATGATCACCGGGCGCGGAGTGCGGATCGAGGCGGCGCCCGGCGGCGTGGAAGTGAACCCACTCGACGAGGCGATCGCCGCCGAGACGCGCACACTACTGGGGCTGTCGTTCGACCTCCAGGGCTTTTCGGAGTGGGCGCAGGCGGATCGGGTGCTGGCACCGTTGGCAACGGCTCTCCTAGGATTCCGGCCCCCGCTCGCGCCCGACTCCTTCGAAGCGCTCGTCACCTCGATCACGGCGCAGCAGGTCTCTCTGCAATCGGCGTTCGCGATTGGTAGCCGGTTCGTCGAGCGCTTCGGAGTGCCCGGTGAGCTCGCGTACTCGTTTCCCACCAGAGAGCGCGTCGCGGCGGCAAGTGAGGAGCAGCTCTACGCAGTCGGGTTTTCCCACCGCAAGGCCGAATACGTGGTCGGCCTTGCCCGCTGCGATCTCGACCTCGACGCGCTCGACCGCCTTCCGGATGATCAGGTCGTGGAGCGGATCGTCTCCATCCGCGGCCTGGGGGAGTGGACCGCGGACTGGTATCTCGCGCGCCACCTGGGCAGGCCCCACGCCTGGCCGGCGGGCGACCTCGCGCTTCGGAAGGCGGTGCGGATTTTCTATGGTCAGGTCGAGGATGTGCGAGCGTTCGGCGCGAGCTTCCATCCGTTCCAGAACCTCTCCGCCCAGTATCTCCTCGCCGGTCTCCGCCTGACGCCCCCGCAATGACCGTCCGCCACGCCACCGACGCCGATCGCGAAGAGCTCCGGCGGCTCTGGGAGCTGTGGCGGTCAGAGACGGACGACCTCCCACCGTGGGCGGACTCGAGCTGGGAAGCGAACGAGCCTGAGCTCCGGCGCGCGCTCGACGCCAACGCGCTCTTCGTCGCGGAGCACGAGGGCCGCCTCGTCGGGTTCGTCTCGTCCTGGCTCGAAGGTCACGTTGCGCGCATCGGCGACCTGTATGTTGCCGAGCCCGCTCGCGACACCGGCTGCGGGAGCGCCTTGGTCGAGACGGTGGTCGAGAACCTGCGGGCGCGTGGTGCGACGCACCTGCTGCTGAACGCGCATCCGGGCGCGCTCCGCTTCTACGAGCGCCTCGGCTTCCGGGAGGAGTCACGGAACCTCGTGCTCGATCTGGAGGTGCGGGAGGTGGGCACGGGGCGGTCGTTCGGCGCGATCCACGTGCAGACGGACGACCTGGGCGCTGTGGAGCGTGCAGTACGGCAATTCGTCCCACGGCTTCCGGGCGGCTCGCGCGGGAGCCTTGTCTCGCCCGTCCGGAACGGCTGGATCGCCGTCTACGACGACGTCTGCGACCGTGACCCGGCGATGCTGCGACGCCTCGCGACCGAGCTCTCGGAACGAACCGGGGCGGTGGTGCTCTCACTCGGCGTCGAGCACGACGAGGTCGTCCGCTTCGTGCTGCTCGAGGCGGGCCGCATCGTCGACGAGTACCTCTCGGTGCCGGAGCACTACGGGGCGCTCCCGCCCGGCGACGCCGTGGCGCTGGCGGCCAACCCGCGGGTTATCAGCCGGCTCACGGGCGCAGAGCCGGGCGCCGTTCGCGCCGTCGCTCGAACCGCCGCCTCGCCGCCGGAGCTGCCGCCGGCACGCGAGCTGTTGGCCGAGATTGCGCGCGTCATCGCGATCGAAGGATGGGAGCACGGCTGGGGCGACGCGCCCGAGCTTCCAGGCGCGGTGCGGGTGGAGCGGTGACCGCGCAAGATCGTGGCGTCCCCGTGCCGGAAGACCTCGTAACGGAGATCGGGAAGGACGAGCTTGCGGAGCGGCTGGACGACCCAACGCTGACGATCCTCGATGTGCGGTCGGCTGGCGAGTACAGCGGCGAGGCCGGCGCACCGTGCGACCGACGCCAGGGGCACATCCCGGGCGCGCGGCACATCGACGTGCAGGAGCTGATGCAGCTCCGGCGAGACGAGATCCTGGAACGGCTCGGGCCGTCCGACGCGGAGATCGCCGCCTACTGTCACTCTGGGTCACGCTCAGCCGTCGCCGTCCAGATCCTGCGCGCGGCCGGCTACGCGGCGCGAAACTACGCCGGGTCGTGGCACGAGTGGTCGCGCGACGGTTCGCTTCCGGCCGAGGCCGGTACCCCGCGGCGCTGAACCCCGGTGGGCGCACCCAAGCTATGCAAACATATGTTCGTGTCAGGCGAGGCGACGATCCTCCATGCCGACCTCGATGCATTCTTCGCATCGGTCGAGCAGCGCGACGATCAGCGGCTACGCGGGCGGCCCGTGATCGTCGGCGTGGGGGTCGTGCTCGCCGCCAGCTATGAGGCGAAGGCACACGGGATTCACTCGGCGATGGGTGGCGCGAAGGCGCGCAGGCTGTGCCCGCAGGCGATCGTGGTGGAACCGCGGATGTCAGCGTACGCCGAGGCGAGCAAGGCGGTGTACCGGGTGTTCGACGATACGACGCCGCTGGTCGAGGGCCTCTCGATCGACGAGGCGTTCCTCGACGTTCGCGGACTGCGGCGGCTCGCGGGCACGCCCGCCAAGATCGCCGGGCAGCTGAAACGCAACATCCTCGAGCAAGTCGGCTTACCGATCACGGTCGGGGTGGCAAGGACGAAGTTCCTCGCGAAGGTGGCGAGCGGCGTGGCCAAGCCCGATGGGCTGCTCGTGGTGCCGCCGGGCGGTGAGCTGGCCTTCCTCCACCCGCTCGCCGTCGAGCGGCTCTGGGGCGTCGGGCCGGTGACTGCGAAGAAGCTCCGGTCCAGGGGGTCACCACGGTCGGCCAGGTCGCACAGCTTGCGGAGTCGGCGCTCGTTTCTATGCTCGGCCGAGCGTCCGGCCGGCACATCCATGCCCTCGCCCACAATCGCGATGCGCGGCCTGTGCAGGGGGGCCGCCGCCGAGGCTCGATCGGGTCGCAGCGTGCGCTCGGCCGCTCGCCGAAGACGCCCGGCGAGGTCGACGCCGTCCTCGTGGCGCTGGTCGACCGCGTCACCCACCGCTTGCGGGCCGCGGGGCGGGTCGGTCGTACGGTCGTGCTCCGGTTGCGCTTCGGTGACTACTCGCGGGCGACGCGGTCGCACACCCTCCCTCACGCAACCGCCCACACGCAGACCATCCTCGTCACGGCGAGAGGGCTGCTCGCCACCGCGATGCCGCTGATCGAGCGGCAGGGCCTCACGCTCGTCGGCGTCGCTGTCGCCAACCTCGCCAACGACCTCCCGGCCCAGCTCGCGTTGCCCTTCGATCGCCACAGCGGCGGCGCCCTCGACGCCGCACTCGACGAGGTCCGAGCGCGGTTCGGATCGAGCGCCATCACTCGTGCCGTGCTCATCGGCCACGAGCGGGGCGCGTCGGCGCCGCTCCTCCCCGACTGAGATGTGTGTTCCGCCTACGTCGACACGGACTCGAGGAAGCGGCGGCAGAGATCACGGCCGAGCCTGTTCCACGCTGAGATGCGCGCGGCAGTCTCGCGGCGCAGCTCGTCCGCGTCGCTCACGTCGGCGCGATCCTCTGCCAGCCAGCTGGCCACCGTGGCGGACGTGACCTCAGCGTGGAACTGGATCCCGAGCGCCGGTCCCAGCCGGAAGGCCTGCGAGGAGACCTCGCTGCGCGCCAACTCAGTTCCGCCGTCGGGAACGTCGTAGGTGTAGTGATGCCACTGGAAGGCGTCGAAGCGGCGGGGGAAGGCGGCGAGTACGGGATCGTGGGCGATCTGCTCGACCGGCAGCCACCCCACCTCCGGCTTCGTTGCCGGATGAACCGACGCACCTGCCGCCTTCGCGATCAGCTGGGCGCCGAGACAGACGCCGAGGAGCGGCGTGCCGCGCTCGAGCAGCTCCTGAAGGAAGCCGTGCTCGCGGCGGAGCCACGGATGCTGCTCGTCCTGGTCGGGATGCATCGAGCCGCCGAAGACGAGTACGGCGTCCGCCGGACCCGGAGGCGCCCCGCCGAGCGGCGCGCACCACGTCTCGAGCTCGTGCCCGGCCGCCAGGACCGACTCGCCGAAGACGCCGGGGCCGACCTTGGGGCCGTGGGTGACCGCCAGGACCCTCATGCGCCGGAGCTTAGAGGCTCGCGTCGTGCGACCTGTAACCCTCGTAGAATCAGCGCATGGACGAGCGGCCGATCGGAGTCTTCGACTCCGGCGTGGGTGGGTTGACGGTGCTGCACGAGTGCCTCGTCACCCTTCCGCACGAGGATTTCGTCTACCTCGGTGATCACGCACGGCTCCCGTACGGCCCGCGGCGCCTCTCGGAGTTGCGACGCTTCGCCCGGGAGATCGGCGGCTACCTCGAGGCGCAGGGGATGAAGCTCGTCGTCGTCGCCTGCAACTCCGCCACCGCAGCAGCTCTACCCGAGCTGCAGACGGAGCTGCGCGTGCCGGTCGTAGGCGTGATCACGCCCGAGGCACATGCCGCGGTGCAGGCGACCCGAAACCGCCGGATCGGCCTGCTCGCCACCCAGGCCACGGTCGCAGCCGGTCGCTACGCCGAGCTCGTGCGCACGCTGGACGCGGGCGTGGCGCTCGTCGCCGTCGCCTGTCCAGACCTCGTGCCGCTGATCGAGAGCGACGACCCCTTCGGCGAGGCGACGACCGCGGCCGTTCGCCGGTACGCGGCACCCCTCCAGGAAGTCGGCGTCGACACCGTCATCCTCGGTTGCACCCACTACCCGCTGATCCGGCCGATCCTGCAGCGTGTCTTCGGCCGCGGAGTCACGCTCGTCTTCTCCGCGGAGGAGACCGGCCGCGAGGTGGCGGAGACGTTGGCGCGCAAGGGCATCGAGAACGATGCGGCGCGGGAGGGGACGTACCGCTTCTTGACCACCGGCGACCCCGAGACATTCCGGCGGATGGGCCATCGCTTCCTGCAGCTTCCAATCGGCGAGGTCGAGCACGTGGAGATCTCGACGCTGGAG
>Ga0136621_1000162_pt1 | contig 24075 bp, 23 predicted proteins | sample AntDryUQ445A2306_FD_104673 | JGI IMG/M metagenome (GOLD analysis project Ga0136621, IMG submission 104673) | Polar desert sand microbial communities from Dry Valleys, Antarctica - metaG UQ445A (23.06) | ecosystem: Environmental > Terrestrial > Soil > Desert | place: Antarctica: Dry Valley...
ATTCCGCGCTCCTCGCAGGCAGCTCGAATCCGGCGTTCCTCCTCGGCGTCCGGCGTGATGACGTGATGCCGCGCACCGCTCGCCGCGAACACCATCGTGCTCGCCCCGGCGCCGGTCTCGAGCGTCGACATCCCTTCCTGCACGTTCTCCTCCAGCCACGCGAGCGCCTCCCACGCCAAGCCCCAGTAGTCCAAGCTGTCGTGCAGGCTTGGCGGGGAACGCTTGAGCGACTCGGTCAGTGGCGCTTTCACAGCGACATCATCGCCCGTGAAGCTCCTCGTACACGTCGTCGTGCGCCTGGGCGGTCTTCTCCCAAGTGAATCCGGCGGCGCGGTCGAAGCCGCGACGGCGCCAGGGATCAGGGTCGGCGAGAACGTCCTCGACCGCGGCCACGATCTCCTCGGTCGACGACGGATCGAAGAGGCGGGCGGCGTCGCCGACGACCTCCGGCAGCGACGCAACGTTCGAGCACGCGACCGGGCAGCCGCACGCCATCGCCTCGAGCGGCGGCTGGCCGAAGCCCTCGTACAAGCTCGGAAAGACGAGCGCCGCAGCTGTGCGATAGAGCTGGACGAGCTGCTCTCGCGAGACGTGGCCGAGCGAGCGCACTCCGTCGGGCGCGCGCCCTTCGTATGCGGTGAGGACGAGCTCGAGGCCCGGATGACGACGCCGCAGCGCGGCGAACGCCGCGAACAGGCGCTCGTGGTTCTTGTGCGGCCAGCTGCGGGCGGGATAGAGAAGGAACTCTCCACGTGACTCGTCGCCGGGCCTGAAGACCTTGTGGTCGATCCCGAGGTGAATCGGGCGGACCCGATCCTCGGGCAAGCCGAGTCGCTCGACGAGCGTCCCCGCCGCGTGCTGGGAGATCGTCACGACGAGGCGGCTTCGCCGAGCCGACCAGCCGTAGACCTTGCGCCGGTATGCGAGCTCGGCGCGCGAGAAGAACTGCGGAAGGAGCTCGTGCTGGACATCGAGGATCGTCGTCGCCGCGGAACGGCTCTCGACTGGCGGGACCATGATGCTCAGTGGAAAGTGGAGCACGTCGAGATCCCCAAAGCGTCGCTTGATGCTCCGTCCCGCGATCGAAGCCTGTGTCATCCCGGCGATCCGCCCTCCGGTCGTCCGGGAGGCGCGGTACTCGGGCACGAGCTCCGTCGGAAGACCATCCACGTCGGCTGCGATGGAGGGCAGGAAAACGCGGTACTCGAAGCGCCCAACGCGACCCAGCGCGCGGACCAGCTCTCGGGCGTATGTCTCGCTGCCACCCGAGACTCCCGGCACGAGTGTCAGCAGACTCAGGCCAACTCGCACTACTCGTCCGCAAGACCGGAACTCGCTCGCGCGAGTTCCGGTCGCGGGAGAATCCCTAAAGGCGTCCGCTTCGCGGCCGCGCCAGTCGACACTCCCATCAAGCTCCGGCCCTGGCCGCAGCCAGATACGCGTCTTCGTGGAGACGCGCGGTCTCGTTCCAGGTGAATGTGGCCGCGCGCGCGAGACCCTTCTCGCGAAGCTCCTCCGAGCGCGAGTCTGTGTCGACGATGCCGGCTGCGATCGACTCGGGATCCATCGGATCGAAGAGGACGGCGGCATTGCCGCAGACCTCCGGAATCGCCGCGATGTCGGCTGCTGCGACCGGGCAGCCCGAAGCCATCGCCTCGAGCGGCGGGAGGCCGAATCCCTCGTACAGGCTCGGAAAGACCGTGACCGCGGCTCGCCTGTAGAGCGATGCCAGCTCCGCGGCCGGGACGACGCCCCAGCGCTCGACTCCGTCCGGGAGCGTCCCGAGGCGCTCGAGGCCGCCTCCGGTGAGGACGAGACGCAGCTTGGGCTGTTTCTTGCGCATCATCGCGAACGCTTCGAAGAGGCGGGCATGATTCTTGTGCGGCCAGGGCCGCGCGGGATAGAGGATGAACGGCTCGCGTTCCTCGTCCCCGGGCCTGAAGAGCGTGTGGTTGATGCCGTGCGGGATTACGTGGACGATCGCGGGGTCGAGCTTCAGGAGCTCGAGCGCTCGCCCTCGCACGAACTCGCTCGTCACGATGACCACTGAGGCCGACTGGGTCGCGCGGTCGTACGCGATCCGCCTAAACGAGCGGCGAGCCGGCCCGAAGAACTCGGGGAGGTCGCGGTGCTGGACGTCGTGCAGGGTCACGACCGTCGGCAGCTTGGTGGCCGGCACCGGCACGGTCAACGCGTAGTGGACGACATCGACCGTCTCCAGCTCGCTCCGAACGGCGCGCGACCGGAACGCCGAGAGCGCCATGCCAAGAACGCGCGCGGGGCCGCGGCGCCCTACAGGAGGCTCACCGACCTCCGTCGCCGGAAACACTCCCGCGGCATCCTTCGCCCGAGACGGGACGAAGACGGTGTAGTCGAGCCTTCGCACAGCCGGCAGCGCGCGCACGAGCTGGCGCGCGTACGTCTCGGAGCCGCCGAGATCGCCCGGGGCCAAGGTGAGCAGCGAGATTCCTACGCGCACCGGCTGATCGTAGTCGCGTCGTGGGTCGGCCTCGTGCCCCGGCTAGAGGCTTGATGTGGGTTAGAAGTGCGGCTGGGGAGGGTCTGGGCCAAGGAGCGGGTTCGATTCGGGCGGTGGCAAGGCCGGACGCCTTGGCGCCGGCCGAAGCGGGCGCGATCCGCCGGTCCAGGCCCCCATCCAGATGTGCTTCTAACCCACATCAAGCATCTAGAATGCCGCGATGCCCTCTGGCGAAGCCAAAAACGGCGAATCTGCAGGGGGTTCGGTCGACGTCGACGAGCTCTTCCAGCGCCTTCGGGAGGAGGTTCGGAGGTCGGGGTCGGATCCGGGCGGGGCGATGCCGAGCGAGGGTGACCGTCAAGCTGCGCGAGCCGAGGCCGAGCGTCTCTGGCCCGTCTCCGCGGATCGCTCGCTGCGCCTGCGGCCCGGAGTGCGCGGCGGGGTCGGAACCCCGGTCAAGGGCATGCTGCGCAAGCTGATGCGCTGGTACGTGGAGCCTCTGGCCTACGACCAGCGCTCGTTCAACGCCGCCACACTCCGGTTGATCGACGACCTCCAGCGACAGGTCGAGCAGCTGCAGGGAGAGCTCGACGAGCTCCGAAGCGGGCGACGATGAGGATCCTCGTCACTCGGCCCCAGATCCCGTTCGCATGGGGCGGGACCGAAGTCATGACGGACAGGCTGGTCGCCGAGCTCCGTTTGCGCGGGCACGAGGCCGAGCTCGTCACGATTCCCTTCAAGTGGTATCCAGGGACGCGCGTCCTCACCCAGTCGTTCTTGTGGCGGATGCTCGACCTCGACGAGGTGGACGGGGCGCCGGTGGACATGGTCGTCGCGACGAAGTTCCCCTCGTACCTCGTCCGGCACCCCGAGAAGCGCGTCTGGCTCGTCCACCAGTTCCGGCAGGCGTACGAGCTCGACGGAACCGACCTCGGGCAGTTCGACGAGTCACTCGAGGATCGAGCGCTGCGTCGGAAGGTGCACGCGCTCGACCGGGTCGCGCTCGGAGAGGCGACCCGCCTCTTCGCCATCTCGCAAAACGTCGCCGATCGCCTCGAGCGCACCACGGGACTCCACGCCGAGTTCCTGCCGCCTCCACCCCAGGAGCTCGCGTATCGCTGCGACGGGTACGGCGACTTCGTTCTGTCGGTGAACCGCCTCGACCGCGCGAAACGCATCGATCTCCTGCTCGAAGCGGCGGCTCTCGACTCCTCGCTCGAGGTCGTGATCGCGGGCGACGGTCCCGATCGGCGCCGACTCGAGGAACTCGCTCGCGCCCGCGGGCTCGACGGTCGCGCTCGCTTCGCCGGCCGCGTGTCCGACGCCGAGCTCGCCGATCTCTACGGTCGCTGCCTCGCCGTGTACTACGCCCCGATCGACGAGGACTACGGCATGGTGCCGTTCGAGGCGTTCCTCTCCGAGAAGCCGGTTCTGACTACGACGGATGCCGGAGGCCCGCTCGAGATCGTGTTCGACCACCGGACGGGCCTTGTCGTGGCGCCGGACGCCGCCGAGCTCGCGCAGGCGGCAGGCTGGCTTCGTGAGCACCGCGAGGAGGCGGCCACGTTCGGGCGCGCAGGAAAGGCGATCGCGGACGAAGTGACCTGGGACCGGGCAATCGAGCGGCTGCTCGCATGAAGTTGGCGTACTTCTCGCCGATGCCGTCCGAGAAAACGGGCGTGGCGGACTACAGCGCGCTACTGCTGCCGGCCTTGCGCGAGCGCCTCGATGTGACCGTCGTCAGGAAGGGGAGCAAGCGCGCTCCGCGCGGAACGGATGCCGCGCTCTACCACGTCGGAAACAACCCGGATGCGCACGCGTGGATCGTCGACGCGCTTCGCCGGCGGCCGGGCGTTGTCGTCCTGCACGACTTCGTCGTTCACCATCTCGTGGCCGGAATGACGATCGGCCGCCGCGATGGCCACGGCTACCTCGACACGATGGAGCGCGAGCACGGAGTCGTCGGGAGGCTGCTCGCCCACGGCGTTCTCGACAAGCGCATCGCGCCACTCTGGGAGTCCCGGCCGGAGGAGTTTCCGCTCGCCTGGTTCGTGCTCGAGCACGCGACCGGGCTGATCGTGCATTCGCATACCGTGCACGGGCTCGTCCGTGCGGCCGGATACGAGGGCCCGGTGTGGGTAGTTCCGCATCCAGCCTGGCCAGTGCCGGCGGTCGAGTCTCAGCGCGTCGCTTCGGGGCCGGTCGTCGGATGCTTCGGAGTCGTAAACGCGAGCAAGCGAGTCCCGGAGCTCCTGCGCGCGTTCGCCGACTTGCGGGAGGGCAATCCCGAGGCGGTGCTGCTCCTCGTCGGGCCGACCTCGCCCGGGTTCGACCTCGACCGCAGGCTCCAGCGCCTCGGCCTGGACGACGAAGGGATCGTGCGCGAGGGGTGGGTGGACGAGAGCCGGCTCTGGGAGCTGATGGCGGGTGTCGACGTCACGGTGAGCCTGCGTCATCCGACGATGGGCGAGACCTCGGGCGTGGTGATTCGCTCGCTTTCGCTCGGCAAGCCGCTCGTCGTGAGCGACGTGGGGTGGTTCTCCGAGCTTCCGGACGCGGCTGCTCTCAAGATCCCTGTCGACTCTCACGAGGTCGAGACCTTGACCGCGGCGCTCGAGCTCTTGGTGGAACGGGAAGACGTGCGCGCGCAGATGGGCGCTGCCGCGGCTCGGCTGGCGCACGAGCAGCACGATCTCGCACGTGTGGCGGAGCTCTATGTCGCCGCCCTCGAGGAGGCCGCGGGCGGGGCGGCGGTGGGTGACGCGGTGCTGCGGGAGGTGAGCCAGGCCGCGGCGGATGTCGGGATCTCTCCGGAGGACGCGGAAGCGGGGGAGATCGCCCGGCGTCTCGCCGAGGTCGAGCTTGGGAGGTAGAGCTTCTGACGTAGTGATCGCCCGTCGCGAGGCGGATGCTGGAGGCTGTGAGGCAAGGACGCAGGGAGTGCCCATATTCGCAATATGGGCGCGACTGAGGACGCCGCAACACGGCGTCCAGCGCCGCATCGCGACATGGCCGTTCATTGCGTCAGGAGCTCTGGCCGTTCGGCGCGTACCGGCGTGGGCATGGTTGGTCGCGATCGTCGCCGGCTCGTTCGTCGTCAGGGCTTGGCTCGCGCGAGGCATGCTCGGCCCATTCATCATGGTCGACGAGCTCATCTACTCGGAGCTCGCGCGCAGTCTCGCGGACAGCGGAGAGCTGCTCGTGCGAGACGTTTCGTCTCCCGGCTACGGCATCGTCTACCCGCTGCTGATCAGCCCCGCCTACGCCGTGTTCGAGGGCCTGACCGATGCCTATGCCGCAGTGAAGACGCTGAACGCGCTCGTGATGTCCCTGGCCGCGATCCCTGCGTATCTGCTCGCGCGTCGCGTCGTCGGCCCAGGGCTCTCCCTGCTCGCAGCGGTGCTCGCCGTCTCGCTTCCCTCGCTCGTCTACACGGGATCGGTGATGACGGAGAACGCGTTCTATCCCGTGTTTCTCGTCTGCGCACTGCTGCTCACCCTCGTCCTGGAGCGGCCAACGGCTGCCCGTCAGGTCGCCCTGTTGATCGCGGTCGGGCTCGCGGCGGCGACGCGCGTGCAGGCCGTTGTCCTCGTCCCCGCGCTCCTCACTGCGCCGCTTCTTCTCGTCGTGTTCCGTGGCGAAGGAGTGCGCGTCGCGCTCTGGCCGTTCCGTTGGCTGTACGGAGTCGTGCTGGGCGCGGGAGCGCTCGTTCTTGTCGCTCAACTTGCCCGCGGCAGGTCGCTCTCGGATCTCCTCGGCGCCTACAGCATCGTGGGGGAGTCGGACTACGAGCTGGGCGAGGTGCTTCGGTACGCGCTGTACCACGTCGCCGAGCTCGATCTCTACCTGGGCGTCGTGCCGGTCGCGGCGACCATCGTGCTCGTGGGGCGGTCCCGCTCGCTCGACCGGCCGCTGCAGGCACTGCTGGCGACCGCGCTTGCGATGACGTTCTGGCTCGTGCTCGTCGTCTCCGCGTTCGCCTCCGTGTTCGCCCAGCGCATCCAGGAGCGGAACCTCTTCGTCGTCGTGCCGCTCTTCCTCGTCCTCCTGCTCGCCTGGGTCGACCGCGGCGCGCCGCGACCCCGAGTCCTCTCGCTTTTCGCCGCCGCCGCCGCCGCCGTGCTCGTTCTGCTGATTCCCTTCGAGCGCTTCATCGACACCTCTGCGCTCTCGGACACGCTCATGCTACTGCCGTGGTGGTCGGTGCAGGATCACGTGGGGCTCGAGTGGGTCGCGGAGCTGGCCTTCGCGCTCGCGCTCGTGCTCGCGGTGGCGTTCATCCTCGTCCCCATGCGCTACGCGCTCGCGCTGCCGCTGGTGGTTCTGGCGTACTACGCGGCGGTCTTCTACCCGATCTGGGCCGGCGAGCACGGGGTGAAGCAGGCATCCGCCGGCGCGGTCTTCCAGGGCATCCGGGGCGTCCCGCGCGACTGGATCGACGCCGCGCTGCCCGACGAAGCCCGGGCAGCCGTTCTGTGGACGGGGCGCGCGGACCGATTCACGGTCAACCAGAACGAGTTCTTCAATCGCACGGTCGGTCCGGTCTTCTACCTGCGACAGCCGACGCCCGGAGGAGTCGGGGAGACGCAGGTGCGCATCGACCCTCGAGACGGTCTCGTGCGCGTTCCGGGTGGCAAGCCGTTCGCGGTCGAGTACCTCCTCACCGATGGGTCGGTCACCCCTGACGGTGAGGTGGTCGTGCGCGACGATCTCCTGGGCACGACGCTTTGGCGGGTCGGTGGCGATGTCGTCTCGACGACCTCGGTCAGAGGTCTCTACCCGAACGACTCCTGGTCTGGGGAGACGGTGACCTGGAAGCGGCGCCGCTGTCGAGGCGGGGAGGTGATCGTGTCGTTGTCGAGCGACCCGTCGCTGTTCGAGTCGCCCCAGACGGTGCACGCCTCGGTCGGTGGACGGCGTGTTGCTCGCGCGCTGCTAGCCCCCAACACGCAATCGAAGCTCCGGGTGCCGCTCGAGCAAGGACGGGACACGTGCGTCGTGACGTTCCGGGTCGCTCCCACAGCGGTACCCGCCGATGTCCGGCCGGGAAGCACTGACCGGCGCGAGCTCGGCGCGCACTTCAACGCGTTCGCCTACGAGCCCGCATCGTGAGGGTAGCGTTCGACGTGTCGCCACTCTCCCATCCGCCGCTCGGGATCGGGAACTACATTCGCGGCTCGCTCGGTGGACTCGTCGAGGCCGCCGGGAAGGAGCACGAGATCGTCGCCTTCGCGCCGACGAGTTTCCGTGGCCCGGAACAAATCCGCGCGGCACTCACCGGGATCGACGTCGAGCTCCGCACCTGGCGCCTGCCGTTCTCCCACGCGCTGCGTACGGCCTGGAGCAGTGCGGGACGCCCCGCCGCCGAGCGGCTTCTCGGGAGCTTCGACGTACTGCACTTCTCGGACTGGATGTTCCCTCCACAGGGCGCGGGAGTGAGAGCGACGACGATCCACGACCTTGTCCCGCTGCACCATCCAGAATGGACGACTCCGCGGACGCGTTTGATGCATGCTCGCAAGTACCGGAACACGGCCCGGACGTGTGACGTGGTGTTCGTGAACTCCGGCTACACCGGCGAGGACGTGATCGCGACTCTCGGTGTCCCCGCCGATCGCGTCCACGTGGCGCATCCAGCGGCGCGGAGCCAGTTCCGCCCTGACGGGCCTGTGGCCGATCTGGGCGCGCCGTACGTCCTCACGGTGGCGACGCTCGAGCCGCGGAAGAACCTCCAGACCCTCGTCGAGGCACACCGGCTCCTGGGCGGCGAGCTCTTGCTCGCGGTTGCCGGCGGGGAGGGGTGGGGTGCTCAGCCCAAGCTCGACTCGGAGAAGATTCGCCGCCTCGGCTTCGTTTCCGATGACGAGCTCGCGCGCCTCTACCGCGGGGCGGCAGCGGCGGTCTACCCATCGCGCTTCGAGGGCTTCGGCATCCCCGTTCTCGAGGCTATGTCCTGCGGATGCCCGGTCGTCGTATCGTCTCACCCCTCGCTGAACGAGGCGAGCGGCGGTGCGGCAGTGCGCGCAGATCCTGACGACCCGGCCGCGCTAGCGACAGCGATCGAGCGCGCGCTCGGCGAGCGGAAGCGTCTGGGGGAGCTCGGCCTCGCGCATGCCGCCCAGTTCACTTGGCGGAACGCCGGTGAGACCTTCTTGCGCGGCTACGAGGAGGCCGCCGGGCGATGAGGGAGCGCGAGGAGGTTCTGCTTGTCGTGTACCGCCCGGGGCCGAGCTTCCTCGTCCTGCTCCGCTCGCCGGAGAGCCACGGCTACTGGCACCTGGTCGCGGGCGGGATCGAGGAGGGAGAGGCACCGGACGCGGCGGCGCTGCGCGAGCTCGGCGAGGAGACGGGGCTGCTGCAGCCCGTCAGCTTCGCGCCGATCCCGCTCGAGCTCGGCTACCGGCCGGCTGACGACGACGCTACGGTCACGCTCCATCCCTACTCAGTCGAGGTCGAGCCGGACTGGGAGCCCGTGCTGAACGAGGAGCACGTGGAGTACCGCTGGTGCTCGCAGGCGCAGGCCGAGGAGCTGCTCGAGTACCCGGAGCCGGTGGACGCGCTCAGGGCCGTGTCGCGGCGGCAGCTCGAGGACGACGCGTGAGAGTCGGCGTGGACACGTCGCCGCTCGTGCAGACGCGCGCGGGGACCGCTCGGGTCGTGCGCGGGCTGCTCGGCGCGCTCCGAGACCGCCCGGGGCTAGAGCTCGAGCTGCTCTCGTTCGGTGGGCCGGGTCGTGCCTCGAGCGTGCTTCGCGACGCGCTCTGGTATCCGGTGAGGCTGCCTCGTCGCGCCGAGCGCCTGGATGTTCTCCACTGCACGACGTTTCGCGGCCCCCTGCGACCGCGTGTCCCCACGGTGCTCACCGTTCACGATCTGGCGATCCTGCGCTACCCGGAAACGTTCCCGCGCTGGCATGGCCTGTACGGGAAGGCCGGGCTGCGAAGGGTGTTACGAGCAGCAGATGCCGTCGTCGCGGTGTCCGAGTTCACGAAACGGGAGGTCGCGGCGCTTGTCGACGTTCCCGAGGAGCGAATTCGCGTCGTTCCGAACGGCGTAGATCCGCTCTTCACGCCGGACGGGCCCGCGGCCGAGGGGTCGTACTTGCTCGCAGTCGCGACGCTCGAGCCCAGGAAGAATCTCGATCGCGTCGTGGAAGCCGCGCGGCTGGCAGGCGTCGAGCTGCGTGTCGTCGGCGCGCGCGGCTGGGGTGAGGTCGACGTCCCGGGCTGGGTCGGCGAGATCCCCGATATCGAGCTCGCGGAGCTCTACCGCGGCGCCCGCTGCGTCGTCTACCCGTCGTTGTACGAGGGCTTCGGGCTGCCGGTGCTGGAGGCGATGGCGAGCGGGACTCCCGTGGTGACGTCGCGCGGGGGCGCCATGGAGGAGATCGCCGGCGGCGCGGCCGTGCTCGTCGACCCACACGACGTCATCTCGATCGCCGATGGCATCGCCGAGGCCGAGGCGCAGCGAGTGGAGCTCGCTCCGCTGGGACTCGCGCGAGCGAACGAGTTCACCTGGGAGCGAGCTGCCGGCGGAGTGGAGACGCTCTGGAAGGAGCTCGCGTGAAGCTCGTCACGATCGACGCCGACGTTCTCGGCCGCGAGCGAACCGGCGACGAGACGTACGTGCGGAACCTGCTCCGCGAGCTGACGCCGTTGGCCGCGGAGGCGGGGATCCGCTTCGCAGCGGTGACGCGCCGGCCGGATCTCGTCCCGGAAGGCGTGGAGCCGGTCAAGCTTCGCGCTGGATCGCAGCTCGTGCGGATGGCGATCACACTGCCGCGGCTACTCCGGCGGCTAGGTGCGGATCTCGTCCACACGCAGTACGCGCTCCCACTTCAGCTTCCGTGCCCGGGTGTCGTCACCGTCCACGACCTCTCCTTCGAGCGTGAGCCTGGGCTGTTCAGCCTGAAGGACCGGCTGGTGTTTCGCCGCGTGGTGCCGCGCGCGGTGCGGCGAGCAGCGCGCGTCCTGACGGTCTCCGAGCGCACGAAGCGCGATCTCATCGAGCTATACGGCGTCGCTCCAGACCGCGTTGTAGTCACCCCGAATGGTGTCGACCCAGCGTTCCACCCTGCGCCAAGTGACACAGTGTCACAAGGCGCCTACGTCCTTGCCGTCGGGGCGATCCAAGCGCGGAAGAACCAGCTCGCGGCGCTGGAGGCCGCGACTGCGGCCGGCTTTCCGCTCGTCGTCGTGGGGCCCGCGAAGGATGCAGCGCTCGCGGATGAGCTTCGCCGTAGCGGCGCGCGCCTCGAAGGGCATGTCGAGATCGAACGGCTGGCCGAGCTCTACCGCGGCGCCGCCTGCCTCGTGCAGACGTCTCGCTTCGAGGGTTTCGGGCTGCCCGTGCTCGAGGCGATGGCGTCAGGAACGCCGGTCGTGGCGGTGCGCGAGCCGGCTCTGCAAGAGGTCGCCGGGGATGCAGCCGTCTTCGTCGACAACGGCAAGCTCGCAGACGGGATCCGCGAGGCGGTCCAGGGACGCGAGCGGCTCTCCGCTGCCGGGCTCGAGCGCGCCCGCGCGTTCAGCTGGCGCGCGACCGCAGAGCGGACGCTCGCTGTCTACCGGGAGATACTCGGAGCGTGAAGGTTTCCGCAGTCGTCGTCTCGCACGATCATGCGGCTGAGCTCGAAAGCTCGCTTCCCGCGCTCGTGTCGCAGGTCGACGAGACGGTCGTCGTCGCGAACCTGCCCGAATCCGTAGCCGTCGTCCCCAACGGCGTTCGCGTGCTCGAAAACTTCCGGCCGCTCACCCTGGCCGCCAACGTCAACCTTGCGATCGCAGCGACCGAGGGCGAGTACGTGCTGAGCGCCAACCCGGACGTGACCCCCGAAGCGGGCGCGGTCGCGGCGCTCGTCGTCTTCGCCGATACGCACCCCCACTGCGGAATCGCGGGGCCGCAGATGCGCTGGCCGGACGGAACGTGGCAGCCGTCGCGTAGGCGCTTTCCGACAATCCGCGGCACGCTCGTCCGTCGCACGCCTCTCCGCCGCCTGCGGGCGCCGTACGAGAAGCAGCGAGACCACTACCAGCTCGACGAGCGCCCGACCGAGCCCATTCAAGCCGACTGGATGCTCGGCGCGTTCCTCCTCATGCGCCGGACCATGCTGGATGAGATCGGCGGCTGGGACGCGGGCTTCCGCCACTACTGCGAGGACATCGACCTCTGCTATCGAGCCCAGCAGGCAGGCTGGGAGCGGTGGTACGTCCCCGACGCTGTGGTCACACACGACTACGCCGCCGTGATCGACCGCCGCTTCCTCTCTCGGCACACGCTCTGGCATGCGCGCGGCATGGCCCGTTTCGTGCGCAAGCATCCCGAGCGCCTGCTCGCGCTGTGAAGTACGCGGGCCAGGCGAAGGACTGGACAGAGCGCGCCTATGCCGATGCGGCGACGTACCTGGCTCATCGGGCCGACCTCGTCGTCGCGCTGGGGCCAGAGCTCGTCCCCGGCGACGAGGTGCTCGACCTCGCCTGCGGAGACGGCGGTCTCGGAGACCTCCTTGCCGCGCGTGGCCTCCGCTATCGGGGTGTCGACTCGACGCCGGAGATGGTCGAGGCGGCGAGCCGACGGCTCGGCGACCGCGCTCCGGTCGAGCTCGGCGACCTCAACGAATACGCGCCTCCTGCCTCTGTCGCCGCGACGACCGTCTTCCGCGCGATCTACTACGTGCATGACCGCCGCTCCTTTTTCCGGCACGTCGCCGCCTTCACCGAGAAGAAGCTCATCTTCGACCTGAACCCGCGTCAGTACCGGCTCGAGGACGTGCTCGCCGACCTCCGCGCAGCCGGCTTCGCTCACATCGCACTTCGCCCCTTCTTCATGCCGCAAACGGTCGCCTTACCCACGCCTGCAGTGGCGCTCGCCCAAGCACTAGAACGCAGCGGTTCGCTTGCGCGGCTGGCCCTCCGTTTCCGCTTCACCTACCTCGTCGCCGGGTCGCCCTAGCCGCTCGCGAAGATGGACTGGAAGCCGGCTTCGAACACCGCCCCGAGCTCGCGTGCGTCGCTCCGGGACGGATCAAGCTCCCGTGGGACGAACGTGGGCTCGATGGTCACTTCGACGCGCCAGGGCGCGTTTGGAGCCGCGAGCAGCAGGGTGATGGCCTTGCATGCGTGAACCACTCCGGTTTTCGTCTCTGTCACGCGCGCGATCTCCGGGTGCTGGCGTCCGATCGTGACGGGTCCGATCCGTACCGTCACCTTGCCGGGCACGTCCTGCGGGCACCATCTTGTTCGAGAGAGCTTGACCACGGCGAAGCCAGGGCCATCGCGAGCGATGTCGTATCGCGTGTACGCCGCGCTGCTCCCCATCCAACCGTCGGAATAGAGTCCTTCGACGGCCGCGCCGAGTTTCAGGGGCTTCCCGTCGAGCCGGTACAGCGTCGCCGTTCCTCCGGTTCCGACGACCGGGGCCTGCAGGGTGACTCCGTTCAGGGCGAGCGCAAACTCGGTGCCTGGCGGGGGAGTCAGGGTTCCGTCCGACGCGGCGAGGTCGGGTGTCAGGATTGGCCCGCCCACAACTCTTGCCGAGCCGTCGATACTCCAGATCTTCCGGACCGACGGGTTGAAGAACTCGGTCAACCAGATGCCGGTCGGGTCGGCTATACCCTGGCCGATCACGACCACCGAGCCGCCGTCGGTCAGGCGGTCGACCCAGTCGTACGGCTTCGTGAGGTTGCCGTCGACACGTTCCGACAAGATGCGCTCGCCCTCGGCGGCGTACACCTCGGTCGTGAGATTCCAGGCCAACACGGCAACGGCTGCCGAACCCGCTACGGCCGCGAAAACGACTGATCCCCGTCGGAGCAGTCCGAGCGCGACCACGATCGCCACAGCAATCACCGACGCCACGAGGAGGGCACGCTCGATCGTGCCCTCCGCCCATCCCAGCTCGCGGTTTGCGAACGCGGCCATCGAGAGACCGCGCGCTTCGTAGTACGGGTATTGATCGAGGCGAAGCGGCGTCTCGCTGACGAGATAGACGGTGAGGGCGGCCCCTCCGGCGATCGCCCAGCCTCGCCCTACCCCGCGCTCGAACGCGAGCGCGGTCGCGGCGAAGAGAACCGGGCACAGGTAGATCAGGTTTCGCTCGACGATCAGCGTCGAGAAGATGGTCGAGATGTACGCCCCTTTGATCCCCGTGTAGATGAGGAACACCGTGAGAGCAGCGACGCTCGTGACGACGAAAGCGCGGGTCTCGGTGTCGCGTGGCTCGTCCTTCGGCCGGGCGAGAGCGGCGATCCCCGCGACCACGGGAAGAATCCCGATACCGATCGCGAGCGCTCCCGCAGCCCACGTCGCGTGCTCGAGAATCCGGTCGCGGTAGAAGCCCGTCGTTTCGCGCCAACTCTCCGACAGGTGGCCCATCGCAGCCGAGAAGCCCACGGCGAGTCCGACGACCAGCACGATCGCGCCGAGCCAGTCCCAGCGCGTCCAGGACGAGCGCCAGGCGCGGATACGCTCGGACTCCCAAGCGAGCCAGAGCAGGCCGAGCGCGAGCACCGCGAAGAGGATCGCGAGCTGTGTTCGCGTCAGCATGGCCGTCGCAGACGCGAGCACAGCAACGCCGACGCGAGTCCAGTTGGGCTGAACGAGCGCCCGCGCGATCAGCCAGAGCGCCACCGTGGCCAACGGATACGCGAATGGCTCCTCGACGAAGATCGGGGAATACGCAAGAGCGGGAACGGCGGTCGCCCCTCCCGCTGCCGCGACGGCGTACCACGGTGAGACGACCAGTCGCGCGAGGGCGTACGCGGGGAAGATGGTCGCGGTCATGGCGAGCACGAGCAGGAGCTTTGCGGCGGTGTATGCCGCCGACGTCGACCCGAGCCACCAGACCGGAGCGAGAAAATACGCCGCCAGAGTCGCCAATCCGTACGGCTCCCCACGTCGGGCGGGCTCCCCTGTTTCTGCAATCGAGCGCGACAGCTGAGCCAGCTCGATCTCGTCGGTGAATATGGTCGGGACCGGGTGTTGCGACGCCTGCCACGCGTAGAGCGCTGCCAGCCCGAAGTAGAGGGTCAGCAACGGGATCGCCGCCTGTAGGCGGTTGAGTAGGACCGGCCGCTGTCTCACGGAAGCGTCGCCTCGACCGGCTCAGGCGCCGAGAACTCGGTCATGCGGCGGACGATCCGGCAGGGAATCCCAGCCTCCGCGGCTGCCCGGACGACGGAGTCGAGTCGCTCCTGGGGCGCGCCGGGGATCGTGACGAGCACCTCCTCGGCTCGTGCGCCTGCTATCGCCCGCGACGCCTCGTCGAGCGCTCCGACGACGCTGATGCCGAGGATCCTGCGACGCCGCACGCGGGGGTTGTCGTCGAGGAAGCCGACGACGCGTGCCTCGTGCGTGTCGCGCAGCTCGCGGGCGAGCCCTCGGCCTGCTTGTCCTGCTCCCACCACGAGAACCCTGGGCCGGTGACTTCCGCGAGCGCGCGCCTCCGGCAGAAGCCGCAACGTGAGCCGTGACGCGCCCACGAGCAGCGTGCACAGCACAGCGTCCACAACCAGTACCTCGAGGGCCGGGAACGGCCCGATATCTCGTACGGCGACGAGCACGAGATACGCGATCGCCGCCGAGCCCACACACCCGGCGGCGATCGGCACGACGTCACGCGCGGTCGCGAAGCGCCAGACGCGCCGATAGACGCCGAGCGCGACGAAGAAGACATACCTCGTCGCGAGCAGGATCGGGAGCGCGGCGAGGAAGACCGAGCGCTCGAACTCGCTCCCGAGCCCGCCGATCACGAGCAGGTACGCGGCGAGGAACGTCGCGCAGATCACGACGAAGTCGACGACGACCTCCACGAGGCGGCGCGGCTCGAAAACGAGCGCCTGCCAAAGCGGGACCTCGGCAGTCGCCTCGCCTCTTCTCGAACGCTCCTCGAGGTCACTCAGGAAGCTGCCGAACTGTACGAGGAGCACGAAGGTGAGGAGCACGCCGAAGGCGGTCAGACGGCTGTTGTCGAGCACGTTGTAGGCAAGTGCGGTCGCGCCGATCGCGGCGGCGACGAGCGCCAGCAGAAGGACGGCGTTCGCCTCCGACAGCCCGTAGTAGACGAGACGGTGGGACGTGTGGTCTCGGCCTCCCTGGCTGACAGGCCTGCGTTGTGCGAGCCGTACGAGAGTGACGAATGTCGTGTCCAGGATCGGGATCGCGAGGATGAGCAGCGGGAGAAGCACCGTCGCGACGGTGGTTCCTGCGACCGTCCAGCTCGAGGCAAGCGCGAGGGACGCAAGCGTAAAGCCGAGGACCAGGCTGCCCGAGTCGCCCATGAACACTGCGGCTGCGCGTCCGGGTCTCAGGTTGAACGGGAGGAACCCCGTGCAGGCAAGACCGAGCGCGAGAGAAAGCACGAGAACTGTCTCGCTCGGATGCTCGCTGACGGCGTCGATCGCGAAGTACGCGCAGGCGATCACGGCGAGCGTCGCCGCGAGCCCGTCCATGTTGTCGAGCAGGTTGAAGGCGTTCGTGATCCCGACCAGCCACAGGATCCCGATGCCCCAGGCGAGCACGTCGTTCCCCACGATCTCCACCTGGAGGCCGCTCGCGAGCGCGATCACGGCGGCGCCGATCTGGACGGCGAGCTTGACGAGCGGGCTCAGGTGGCGGAGGTCGTCGAGAAGCCCTGCGGTGAAGAGGAGCGCGGCGCCGCCGAGAATCCCGCCGAGCTCACCGCTCCACTCGACCGCGCCGGTCGCCAGCGCGACACCGACCCCGGCGGCGAAGCCGGCGAAGATGCCGACCCCGCCGAACGTCGGCGTCGTCTCGGCGTGCCAGCGCTCGCCGCTCGGGTGCGCGATGAGGCGCCCGCCGAGCGGCGTCCGCAAGAGGGCCCAGAGAACCGCGAAGGTGACGGGGAACGCGGCGATCGCGACGATCGCATCCACAGCCTGGAAAGGGTAGTGGAGCCACCAGCCGCCCTACGCTCTTTCGCCATAACCGTTTATCCCGACGCAATCCTCTATAGCGAGCTCTTCTCGGGGACGTGTCTGTGAAGACCAGTCCAACGCGAGGCGTTAAGCCCATGCCTAGAGGGTGCGCTCGTCTTGGCACTCGTCGGGGCATCCATTGAATACCGAATCACGACCTACGTACCGGAACTGCGGGAGCCGTTCGAGAAGGCCGATTCGTGCAAGGAGCTCGACGCCCTCGGATCCGACTGACCAGCGACCCCTCCGCGGAAACGATCACATGTGTCGTGCCGGTGGCTGCCGATCGGGGTTTGCTGACCGACGATATGCGCCGTGGCGCTTACGGCGGCGCGGCGGCACCGTGACTCGTGTCGGCTCAGGCGCGTGATCAAGCATCAATACGATGAGTCTCGTGACAGGAACGATCAAACCGTGAGCGGTCTGCCGCGTGAACTGCGAGACCTGATCGCGTCCGGTCCCATGGCCCACCTGAGCACGATCAACGCCGACGGGAGCCCGCAGGTGACCGTCGTCTGGATCGGGCTGGACGGCGATGATCTCGTCAGCGGTCATATGTCGTGGCTGGCGAAGTTGCGCAACATCGAGCGGGATCCGCGGGTCGTGTTGTCCTTCGATGCGCCGCGCGTGCCCGGCGTCTTCTTGAACGAGCACGCCGCGTTGCGGGCGCGGGCCGCCGTTCAGCCGAGCGACGACGCATGGAACTTGCTCAACCGCTTGGCGAAGGTCTACATGTCCCCTGACGCCGAGTTCCCGGCGCCGAAGGGACCCGGCTACGTCGTGCGCTACTCCGTCGAGCGCATCGGCGGCGTTGGCCCTTGGGCGTCGACCTCGAACTGAGCCTGTGAACTCTCGTTGACCGTCTACGCCGACGTCATCCGCTACCGCGAGCTCTTCGGGAGCCTCTTTCGCCGCGATCTCCGCGCGAAGTACCGCGGCTCGGTGCTCGGGCTCGCGTGGTCGCTCCTGCACCCGCTCGTCCTCATGGCGGTCTACCTGCTCGTGTTCTCCCTGCTCTGGCGAGTTGCCGAGGTCGGGAGCGGCGACTACTGGCTCTTCCTGCTCTGCGGCCTGCCGGCGTGGGTGTTCTTCGCCACGGCCGCCCAGGCGTCGTCTCGGAGCCTGCTGGAAAACGCGAACCTCATCCGCAAGGTGCGCTTCCCGCGGCAGCTCGTCCCGCTCTCGATCGTGGCCACCCATCTCGTCGGCTTCGCCGTGATGCTCGTGGTGGTCGTCGTCCTGAGCCTGCTTCGAATCCCCGAGGCGCGCGACACCGTCTGGCTCGCGTTTCCGTTGGGGGCGCTCTTCGCGTGCATGGTGGCCGGGGTCGCGCTTGCGATCGCCTCGCTGAACGCGCTCTTCCGGGACGTCGAGCACCTCCTCACGGCGTTGTTGCTGCCGTGGTTCTTCTTGACGCCGATCCTGTACAGCCTCGACCAGCTCCCCGGTGTGGCCGACTATCCCGTGGCCGAGTTTGCGATCCACTGGGTGAACTTCCTCACTCCGCCGATCGAGGCGATGCGGGACGTGCTCTTCTACGGAGAGCTTCCGCGGCTCTCCGAGGCGATCTACGTCGTGGTGTCAGCGGTCGTATCGCTCGCGACGGGAGCGTTCGTCTTCAGCCGCTCGGACGACCGGATCGCCGTCGAAGTCTGACCACTGCCCGACCCTCGAAGAGGGCATCGGCGCCGGCGAACGACGGCAGGCCCTCGTGAGTCTGCGGCTCGAAGCCGACGAGAAGCGAGGGGAGGAGGAGCGGCTCGGGGAAGCGCGGGTTCCGACCGCCGCCGGGAGTCCAGGGAGCGAACTGGCGCCGTTCGGCCCGCGAGACCTCGACCGCGGGACCGACCGCGGCGTAGCCCTCCTGGTGCGCGTTCAGCAGCAAGCGAGACCAGTCCGGGGCGGGCACGGCTCCCCAGACGAGGTGCGCGAAAGCGAGGGCGTCCTCTGACACGAGCGGCTCCTCCTGCGCGGCGAGAGCCGAATTCGTCTCCGGATCCGGCTCTCCGTGGAGGACAACCTGGAGGCGACGCTCGGCGATCCGCGGCTCCACCTCGACCGGGATCTCGAGCGGACTCGAGCCCACCTCCTCGAACCAGAAGCGGTACTCCTCCACGAGATCGAACGCGAGCCGATAGCTCCCTTGGGGGCGCGGGGCAGCGACCCTCACGTCGAGCTCGACCTCTTCGCCCGGCTCGACCACCCTCGGCAGCGGCGTGCGAACGCCGTCCCACACGATCGGATTTCCGAGCGGATCGAGCCAGTGATAGGCGAGCTGGACTCCCTCCTGCCCGCGCGAGCGCCACGCGGCCGAGCCCGCGTTCTCGAGCCGCACGCGCGCCCGTACCTCGACACCCGCACGCGCGTCCTCGAGCTCGTAAGCCAGCCAGCGGACGGCGAGCGGCCCCACGGGCACGGCGTGCTCGCCGACTCGTTCCATCCCGGGGGCTAGTCTAGGTTGCAGCATGGACTCAGGCGCGATCAGCGTCGAAGGCGTCTCGCGGCGGTTCCGCATCCATGCTCGAGACGCCCGCACGCTCAAGGATCTCTTCGTCCAACGCGGCCGGGCGGAAGCGACCGACGTGTGGGCCCTGCGCGACGTCTCGCTCGACGTCGCGCGCGGCGAGGCCGTCGGCCTGATCGGTCGGAACGGGTCGGGCAAGACGACCCTGCTTCGTATCGTCGCCGGGATCATCAAGCCCACGACAGGACGCGTGCGCGCGGAGGGCCGGATCGGGTCTCTACTCGAGCTCGGAGCTGGGTTTCACCCCGACTTCACGGGACGCGAGAACGTCTTCTTGAACGGCGCGATCTACGGGTTGCGCCGAGCGGACATCCGCCAGCGCTTCGACGAGATCGTCGCCTTTGCCGAGCTCGAGCACGCCATTGACCGGCCCGTGCGCACGTACTCCTCGGGGATGACCGTTCGGCTCGGCTTCGCCATCGCCGCGTTCCTGGACGCGGATGTCCTGCTGCTCGACGAGGTCTTCGCCGTCGGCGACGAGTCGTTCCAGCGCAAGTGCTTCGGCCGGATCGCACGGTTCAAGCAGGAGGGCGGGACGATCGTCTTTGTCTCGCACGACGCGTCGGCCGTCGAGCGTCTGTGCGAGCGGGCGGTGCTCCTGGACTCGGGCAGCGTCGCGTTCGACGGGCCGACGCGAGAGGCGATCGCACGCTACCGACGCTCCCTTGCCGACGACATCGATCCGGCCGAGCGCGGGGCGGGTCTGCGTGAGTGGGGCTCCGGCGAGGCGACGATCGCCTCCGCGCAACTCGTTGGACAAGAAGGGGCGGAGCGGCTGCAGTTCCTCTCGGGGGAGCCGTTCGCGCTCCGTGTCGCCGTCTCTACCACAGACGGTGTTCCCGCTCCCCGGCTCCAGCTCGAGCTGCGCGACGATGCGGGGACGCTCGTCGCCGGCCAGGCCGTCGATCTCGGTGAGCTCGGCTGGGCCGCGGGCAACGGAGAACGAGGGGTTCGCTTCGAGATCGGCTCGCTGCCGCTCGCGGACGGCCGGTTCCACCTCCGGCTCGGCTTGACGGACGAGAGCGGCGAGCATCTCTACCACCAGCTCGACGACGCGCTCGCGTTCGTCGTCTATCCCGGCGGCGACGAGCGTGGATTCGTCCGTTTTGCAGGGAGCTGGGCGATCGAGGAGAAGTAAGCCGCGCGTGACCGCCCGCACCTGCCCCGATTGGCCCGAGCTCATGGAGCTCGATCCCGACCTCCAGTTCAAGCACTACATGGTCTCCGAGGTCGGGCTTCCGTCGGAGTCACTCACCCGCATCTCGCACGTCTCCCTCGGCGACGTCGAGATCTGCTGCGATGTCGAGCACCACGTCTTCAACCCGGCCCACACCGATCCCCAGGTGTGCAGGGCGCTGCACGAGACACACTGGTTCGACGTGCACGAGTGGGCGACGTCCGGCCCCGGCGCGGACAGCACGTCCTCGAACGCAGCCTGACCGAAACGTCGAGCGGCCTGTGGAAGGATCGGCGCGCTCTTTCCACGCTCACAGGGACAGGCACTGTTAGAGCGCCGCTGACTACCCTTCGCGGCGTGCCGACGATCGTGATCCCCTATCGCGGCGACGCGAAACGACGGCTTCCAGCGGCAATCCGCGCTGCTGCCGCCGTGGCGATGCTCGGAGACGTCGTCTCTGCGGCGCTCGAGGTCGGGAGAGTCCTCGTCGTCACCGACGATCCGGACGTTGTCCCGCCCGGTGTCGAAGTCGTGCCCGATCCAGGGGAGGGCATGGGCGCGGCCGTAGCGCTCGGACTGGCCAGCGTCGAAGGACACGCTGTGGTTCTCAACGCCGACCTTCCGTGCGCCACGCCCAGCGCAATCACGAGGCTCGCCGCGGCCGGCCTTGCCCTTGTCGAAGCCGAGGATGGGACGACAAACGCGCTGTCGCTTCCCGACCCGTCCGTGTTCGCTCCGCTCTATGGGCCCGGAAGCGCGGCTCGGTTCCGCGCCCATGCGCCGTTCGCGACCGTAACGAGCCCGGAGCTCGAGGCGGACGTCGACACGGGAGACGATCTCGAGCGCTACGCGCCGCTGCTCGGCATCCGCACACGGTCGCTGCTCGCCGTACCCGCGTGAAGGTCGTCCTTCTCTCGGGCGGCGGCGGCGGCGCTCGCTTCGCCCGCGGGTTGGCGGATGCGCTTCCGGCGGGCAGCCTCACGATCGTGGGAAACGTCGGCGACGATCTCGAGATCCTCGGGTTGCACGTCTCACCCGATCTCGACAGCCTCATCTACACACTTGCGGGCCTCATCGACCAGGAGCGCGGCTGGGGTCGGGCTGGGGAGACCTGGAACGCGCTCGCCTCCGCCGGGAGCTGGGGAGGCGAGGATTGGTTTCGGCTCGGCGATCTCGACATCGGGCTCCACCTCGTCCGCACCGAGCTGCTTCGCGCGGGGGTGCCGCTATCCCACGTTACCGCTCAGCTTGCCGAGAAGACAGGTCTTGGCTCGCGGATCCTTCCGGCCACGAACGACCGGCTTCGAACCCACGTTCACACGGCTGCAGGCGAGTTTCCGTTCCAGGAGTGGTTCGTCGGTCGTGCGCACGAGGATGACGTGGACACGGTTCGCTACGAAGGCGCCGAGGACGCGAGTCCCGCGCCTGCGGTTCTCGAAGCTCTCGCGGGCGCGGCGGCGATTCTCATCGCGCCCAGCAACCCGTATCTCTCGATAGCGCCAATCCTCGCCGTGAACGAGATTCGCGGCGCGCTCGAGTCGCGACGCGTCCGCTGCGTCGCCGTGAGCCCGATCGTCGGGGGCAAGGCCATCTCCGGCCCGCTCGGCCGTATGCTCTCGCGCATGGCGGGGGGCACCACACCAGCCCATGTAACAGACTGTTACTTGGGCTTGATCGACGCGCTCGTCATCGATGAGACCGACGCTCCGGCCCAAGCGGAGGTCGAGCTGGTCGCCACGCAGACGCTGATGTCCGACCGCGATGCCGCGCGCCGGCTCGCCGAGAAAGCTCTGGAAGTCGCGTGCGGATAGCGATCGTCGGCGGTACGGGACCCTTCGGGTCCGCCCTCGCGACGCGCCTGCGGCAAGCCGGCCACGAGGTCGTGCTCGGGTCCAGGGATGCAGCCCGCGCCGCCGCCACTGCGGCCGAGCTCGAGGTCGAGGGCGCCACGAACGAGAAAGCCGTCCAGCCGGCCGATCTCGTCATCCTCGCCATGAAAGCGGATGCAGCCCTCGACACCGCGCGAGAGCTTCGGGAGGCGATCGGCACGACACCCGTTCTCTCCGTCGCATCTGAGCTCCGCTTCGCGCCCTCAGGCGTTCTCCCCACGCCCGACGTCGCGTCCCTGGCGGAGAGGGTCCAATCCGAGCTCGCAGGACCGGTCCTCGCCGGCCTCCACTCCCTGGCGGCCTCCACCCTGGGCTCCGCCGAGCCTCCGGACGAGGATGCCTTCGTCTGTGGAGACGACCTCGAAGCGAAGGATCTCGTGCTCGGGGTAGCCGACGGGCTGACCTCGGGCAGGGCACTCGACGCCGGCCCGCTCGCAAGCGCCCGGGCGCTCGAGGGCATGACCGCAGTCATCGTGAATCTGAACAAGCGCTACCGCGGCCATGCCGGCATTCGCGTGACCGGGATTCCTGGGAGCTCCTAACGCAATGAACGGCCATGTCGCGATGCGGCCCTGGACGCCATGATGCCGCGTCCTCGGTCGCGTCCATATCGCTGCGGATATGGACACTCCCTGCGTCCTTGCCTCACGGCGTCCAGCATCCGCCTCGCGACGGGCGTTCATCACGTTAGAAGCTCTTGAACGAAATTCGCGTCATCCCGCTGCGCGGGATCCCGGAGCTCGAGGAGGGGGACGACTTGGGCGCGCTCCTTGTCGAGTCGGCGGAGACCACGGCAGGGTTGGAGAGCGGCGACATCGTTGTCGTCGCGCAGAAGGCGGTCTCGAAGGTCGAGGGCCGCGTGCTGCATCTCGACCAGGTCCAGCCCTCAGACCGAGCGCGTGAGCTGGCGGGAGACGAGGACGCACGCCGCATCGAGGTGATCCTCCAGGAGAGCCGTCGGATCGTCCGCATGAGACCGCCGACGCTGATCATCGCCGAGACTCGTCATGGGTTTGTCTGCGCCTCCGCGGGGGTCGACCGATCGAACGCGAAGGGGCCGAGTACGCTGATCTTGCTCCCGCTCGATCCAGACGCGTCGGCTCTCCGCCTCCAAACGCGCATCAGGGAGCTCTCGCGCGTCGACGTGGGCGTCATCGTCAGCGATTCCTTCGGACGTCCCTTCCGGCGCGGCACGACCGACGTCGCCCTGGGAGTGGCAGGAGTCATCCCGCTCCTCGATCTCAAGGGAACGCGAGACTCGATCGGATACGAGCTACACGCGACCGAGATCGCAGTGGCCGATGAGATCGCCGGCGCGGCCGAGCTCGTGATGGGGAAGACCGACGGCGTTCCGGCGGCGATCGTGCGCGGCCTCGCCCTGCCCGGTGACGGCAGTGGACAGGATCTGCTCATGCCCAGCGAGCGCGATCTCTTCAGTTAGGCGGTCACCAACTAGACTCGAAGCGTGCGCAGGTACGCGATCTGGGGAACGTCGACCTCCCCGGCCCACGAGGAGTGGGTGGCGAGGATCGGCAAGCAGTTCGAGCAGGACGACTTCGTTCAGGTCGACGACGTCGCCGACGCGGACTTCGTCCTCAACATGTTCGATCCGGCCGACCCGAAGGCATTCAGGCGCGCCTCGCGAGGCACCTACTCGGCTGCGTTCTATGAGCTCCCCGATGCGCCCGAGGACGCGCTCAAGGAGAGCTACCCGATGCTCGTCCGCACGCTCTCGAATGTCGTCCTCCTGCGCGTCCCCGGCGAGGGCGTCTGGTTCACGACGATGGAGCGCGGCACGTATCACGTCGCCGACGACGCAGAGGAAATCTACGAGCGCCTCGAGCCGCTCGCGACCTCGCGGCTCGTCATCGACAACGAATGGATCCCCGACCTCGAGCCGGAGCTCTGGGATGGCGACGAGATCACCGCGGACGTCAGCTCAGCCGGACGCCGGCTGGACGAGCTCGACCTCCTGCCCTCACCCTTCCCCGTCGAGGATTACCTGTCCGGACGCGACCTGCGCCACGTGATGCGTCTTTACTCGGTGGGCGGGCTCTCGTACGGGAACCTGTC
>Ga0136621_1000163_pt1 | contig 23999 bp, 22 predicted proteins | sample AntDryUQ445A2306_FD_104673 | JGI IMG/M metagenome (GOLD analysis project Ga0136621, IMG submission 104673) | Polar desert sand microbial communities from Dry Valleys, Antarctica - metaG UQ445A (23.06) | ecosystem: Environmental > Terrestrial > Soil > Desert | place: Antarctica: Dry Valley...
CCTCCTTGGCTTCGGAGCCATGGCGCTCCTCCTCAGAAGAAGGGCTCTCGAGCAGCGGTCGCGTGCCCGCCCACGCCGTAGGTCGCCCTTCGACGGCCCAGTGGCCGCAGAGCTCCTGCCGCTCGTCGGGGCGAAGACCGACCACGCTCCCGAGCTGCGCCGGCTCGAGGTCGTCGAAAGGGTGCGCCGCGACGGTGGTTCGCTGCGACACCTTCCCGCAGCACCGTCGGAACGCCGGGCCGACCGGATCCCGGTCTGAGGATCTCGGGCTTGGCCGTCTATCGCGGAGACGCCGGTGATCGACCGGCGTCTCCGCATCCGCTTCTAGGCGGGGGGCTTCCTATGATGGTCGCGTGAACGACTCGAGCACGTCACGGCCGGAGCGAATCCTCGTCGCGGTGGCCTGGCCGTATGCCAGCGGCCCGCGTCACATCGGCCATGTGGCGGGGTTCGGCGTCCCGGCTGACATCTTCGCGCGCTACCACCGCCTGCGTGGCAACGACGTTCTCATGGTCAGCGGGACCGACGAGCATGGGACGCCCGTGATGGTCACGGCCGACAAGGAAGGCCGGACGCCTGCTGAGACCGCCGAGCACTACAACAGGCTGATTCGAGAGGATCTGCGCGACCTCGGGCTCGCGTACGACCTCTTTACGCGCACCACGACCGCGAACCACCACCGCGTCGTCCAGGACGTCTTCAAGACCCTGTGGGAGAAGGGTCTCATCGTCGAGCAGAAGATGCTCGTGGCCTTCTCCCCGACGACAGGGCACACGTTGCCCGACCGATACATCGAGGGGACCTGCCCCGTCTGCGGCTTTGCGGAGGCACGGGGGGATCAGTGCGACAATTGCGGCCACCAGCTCGACCCGGTCGAGCTGATCGACCCACGCTCGAAGGTCGATGGGTCCACCCCGGTCTTCAGGGAGACCGAACACCTCTTTCTCGATCTCGGAGCCTTCGCCGACCGGCTGCGGGGGTGGGTAGCGGAGCAGCGCCACTGGCGCCCGAACGTGCGCAACTTCTCGCTGGCACTGCTCGACGAGCTCCGGCCGCGCCCGGTGACGCGCGATCTCGACTGGGGCGTCCGGATCCCGGTTCCCGGCTACTCCGAGCAGGAGAACAAGCGGATCTACGTCTGGATCGACGCAGTGGTCGGCTATCTGTCGGCCGCCGTCGAATGGGCGGCGAGCCGCGGCACGCCCGAGGCCTGGCGGGACTGGTGGCAGAACCCCGAGGCCCGCCACTTCTACTTCATGGGCAAGGACAACATCGTCTTCCACACGATCATCTGGCCGAGCGAGCTGCTCGGATACGGCACGGGAGGGGAGCTTGGCGCGGGACGCGAGTTACAGCTCCCCTACAACGTGGTCGCGAGCGAGTTCCTGACCATGGAGAGCCGGCAGTTCAGCACGAGCCGCAACGTGGGCATCTACGTTCGCGACTTCCTCAGTCGCTACGAGCCGGATCCGCTTCGCTACTACCTCACCGCCGCGGGGCCCGAGACGCAGGACGCCGACTTCACGTGGGCGCACTTCGTCCGCCGGACGAACGACGAGCTCGTCGCGACCTGGGGCAACCTCGTCAACCGGACACTGACGAGCGCCTACCGCAACTTCGGCGCGGCGGTGCCGCAGCCCGGCGAGCTGACGGCGGACGACCGAGGCGTTCTCGACGAGCTCGAGGACGGATTCGCCTTGGTCGCGGAGCAGATCGATGCCGCTCGCTTCAAGGCGGCACTGGCCGAGGCGATGCGTCTTGCGAGCCGGACGAACGGGTACCTGAGCGAGCAGGCCCCCTGGAATGTGCTGGGGGAAGATCGCCAGCGCGCGGGGACGATCCTCTACGTGGCCCTCCGCTGTATCGACAGCTTGAAGATCCTCTTCACACCGTTCCTCCCGTTCACGAGTCAGACCCTCCACGAGCTCCTCGGCTACGAGGGATGGCTCGCGGGGCCACTCGTGTTCGAAGATCGCAGGGATGCCGACGGGAAGGTGCACACCGTGCTGACGGGGGATTACGCCAGCTGGGTCGGCAGCTGGCGTCCGAGCGAGCTGCCTCCGGGACAGTCTCTCCGCGAGCCGAAAGCGCTCTTTCGCAAGCTCGATCCCAAGCTCGCGGACGAGGAGGTCGCTCGGATGAGCTCGGAAGGCGCTTCCTAGCACCCGGTGATCGACACCCACGCGCATCTCGACGCCTGCGAGGCTCCACCGGAAGAGCTGCTCGAGCGCGCTCGCTGCGCGGGCGTCGACCGTGTCCTCGGCATTGGCTCCGGGGTGGAGTCCTGGCGGGCGACGCTCGCGCTGGCAGAGCGCTACGACCGGGTGTTTGCGGTCCTCGGACTCCACCCCCACCAGGCCGGGGAGAACGAGGCGAGGCTCGAGATTCTTCGGGATCTGCTCTCGCACGAGCGGGCCGTCGGGGTGGGGGAAACCGGGCTCGACTTCTATCGTGACTACGCCCCGCGCGAGAGCCAGCTCGAGTGCTTCCGGGCCCAGCTCGCCCTCGCGGCCGAGCTCGGCAAAGCCGTCGTCGTGCATTCTCGGGCCGCCGAGATGGCGACGGCCGAAGCTCTCGCGGCCTTCGGGGGCACCGTTGTGCTCCACTGCTTCTCGTCGCCGGCGCTGCTCGAGACAGCTCTCGAGCGTGGCTACTACGTCTCGTTCGCCGGCAACGTGACCTACCCGAAGGCGGAGGAGTTGCGGGCGAGCGCAGTCCGCGTTCCGCGCGACCGGATCTTGGTCGAGACGGACAGCCCCTACCTGGCGCCGCAGCCGCGCCGAGGTCGTCCCAACGAGCCGGCAAACGTCGTTCACACGGTCGCCGGTCTCGCGGCGGCCCGGGGAGAGAGCCTCGACGAGCTCGCGGAGCTGACCACCAGGAACGCGAGCGAGGCGTTCGGCCTGCCGTGACCAGATTTCCGGTCGCGCCCAGGCGCGAGCTCGGCCAGCACTTCCTCGTCGACGAGAACATGCTCGGTGTCATCGGGCGGTTGGGAGAGCTCGCCCCGCAGGACGTCGTGCTCGAAATCGGGCCAGGTCTCGGAGTGCTCACGCGCTACCTCGCCGAGCGCGTCTCGCATGTCCACGCGGTCGAGCTCGACCGTTTGCTCGAGCCCCACCTAGCGGAGGGGCTGAGGGGGCTCTCGAATATCGACCTGCACTTCGAAGACGCCCTCCGGCTCGACGTCTCCCGGCTGGAGCCTCCACCCGGCAAGCTCGTCGCCAATCTGCCGTACTCGATCGCGACGCCGCTCGTCGTCGAGAGCCTGCAGCACGCACCCCGCGTTGCGCTGTGGTGTGTCCTCGTGCAGCGCGAGGTGGCCGAACGGTTCTTCGCGAGGCCTTCGACGAAGGCCTACGGTGCCGTCTCTGTGCTGATGCAGCTCGTCACGAAGCGAACCGGGTTCCATCCAGTCGGGCGGACGGTGTTCCGGCCGAAGCCCAACGTCGACTCCGCTCTTCTTGCCTTCGAGCGGATCCGCATGCCCGACTCGTACGTTCGCGTCAAGGAGGTGGTCGAGGGGGCGTTCTCGCACCGCCGGAAGACACTGCCGAACTCACTCGAGCTGGGCGGCGTAGCGAGCCGCGCACGAGGCGCGCACGCGCTGCGGGAGCTCGGTCTGGCGGCCGACGTCCGGGCAGAGGCGCTCTCGCCGCCGCAGTTCGTTGCGCTTGCGGCAGCTCTCGGGTGAATCGGCGACCTGCCTGCGCGAAGCTGAACCTCGCCCTCGTGGTCGGCGCGCGCACGCTTCCCGCCGGACGCCACGAGTTGACGACGGTCTTTCAGCGCATCGACCTCACCGACCGCATCACCGTGGAGCCCGCAGCAACGCTCTCGGTGCATGGCTTTCCGGCCGATACCCTGGTCGAGCGGGCGCTGAGGTTGCTCGCCCGCGAGGCTGGAGTCCTCCCGCGCTTTCGAGCTCGAATCGAGAAGGCGATCCCGGTAGCCGCGGGATTGGGCGGTGGTAGCTCCGACGCAGCCACCGCACTGCGGCTTGCAAACGCGCTGCTTCCCTCTCCGCTCGACCCTGCGCTGATCCGGCGGCTGGCGACCTCAATCGGAGCAGACGTGCCCTTTTTCCTGGAGGCCGGGCCGCAGCTGGGAGAGCGCGACGGAAGCACGCTGAGCCCGGTGCGCCTGCCGCAGGACTACTGGGTCGTGCTGGTCCTTCCTGCGGGCGCGAAGAAGCTCTCGACGGCGGAGGTCTATGCCGCCTACAGCAGACGCGAGGGAGCTGCCGGATATGCAGACCGCCGGCAAACGCTGCTCGAGGCCTTGACGAGAGTCGAGCGTGCGGCCGACCTCGCGGCGTTGCCACCGAACGATCTCGCGTCCTCGCCGCTCGCCGGAAGGCTTCGACAGCTCGGTGCCTTCCGAGCCGATGTGAGCGGCGCGGGGCCTGTCGTCTACGGGCTCTTCGCGAACCATGGTGCAGCCCGCTCCGCCGAGCGAGCGCTACGCGCCTTCGGTTCCACGTGGTTGACGGTGCCAGCGTGGTACTTTTGAGCGCGGTGGCCGAGCTCCGGCACGCATCGATGATCGAGCATGGGGCAAGCCGGGGTGGCCGCTGGCTGCGCGCGCGGCGAGTCCGGCTCGCTCTCTGGATCGCTGTGGTCGAGGGCCTGCTCGTCGTCCTCCTCGACGTGATCCCTTGGTGGGTTGCGCTTGTGATCGCCGCCGCGGCGCTCGCCTTCTACCTCTTCGTGGGGCGGGAGCAGCGGTCGGAGACCGTCCGGCAGGTGAGCTGGATTGCCGCGGCCTCCCAGGTCCTCGTCGTCCTCGTGCCCATCCTCGTTCTGATCGTCGGCACCTTGGCGCTCGTGGCGGTCGGCATTCTCGCGCTCGTCGCGCTCATCGCCCTCTTCGCCGACCGCCGGTAGCGCGGCGCGGCCGAAACGTGGCAGACTGGCAAACTCCCAATCGACCGACGCTGGGGCGTAGCCAAGCGGTAAGGCAACGGGTTTTGGTCCCGTGACCCCAGGTTCGAATCCTGGCGCCCCAGCCATTTGAGCGCAGCCGTGACCCAGAGCGATCTTGCAGCCGTTGTCATGGCCGGGGGCTTCGGCACGCGCATGCGCTCGGAGCTCCCGAAGCACCTGCATCCGCTGCTGGGACGCCGGATCATCGACTGGATTCTCGAGGCAGTGCGCGGGCTCGAGCCGGATCCGCTCGTCGTCGTCGCCTCACCGGCGACGAAGGATCGTTTCGAAGGTGTCGAAGTGGCGGTCCAGGCGGTGCCCCGGGGAACCGGCGACGCGCTGGCGAGTGCGCGCGATCTCCTTGCGGGCCGGGCGCGCTCCCTTCTCGTCCTCTCCGGTGACACGCCTCTCCTCACGAGCGAGCTCCTCGGCGAGCTCGTCGCAGCGCACCGAAGGAGCGACGCTCGAGCCACGCTGCTTTCCTTCTGCCCGCCCGATCCCCGCAGCTATGGGCGCATCGTCCGGGACGACGCCGGCCGGCTTCTGGCGGTCGTCGAGGTTGGCGATGCGACGCCCGGGGTGCTCGCCCTCTCCGAGGTCAACTCCTCCGTCTACGTCTTCGAGGCCGAAGCCCTCTGGCCGGCGCTGGATCGCCTCCGGCCGGCGAACGCGCAGGCGGAGCTACAGCTCACCGACGCCATCCGCCTGCTTGCCGATCAGGGAGAGGCCATAGCGGCACACGTCGCTTCCGATCCGGCGGAGCTCGAGGGTGTCAACACGCGCGTCGAGCTTGCCGCGGCGGCCGGGACGCTCCGAGCCCGGATCAACGAGCGGCACATGCTTGCCGGAGTCACGATCGTCGATCCCGGCTCGACCTGGATCGAGCCGGAGGTGTTGCTCGAGCCAGACTCGGTCGTCCACCCCTTCACGCTCCTTCGCGGCCGCACGCACGTCGGCGCCGGAGCGGAGATCGGGCCGCACGCGGTCGCGATCGACGCAACGATCGGGGAATCGGCGATCGTAGGGCCGTTCTGTTACCTTCGCCCTGGGACCGTCCTGGAGGACAGGGCGAAGGCAGGAACGTTCGTGGAGATCAAGAACTCGCACGTGGGCGAAGACTCCAAGGTGCCTCATCTGTCGTACATCGGCGACGCCGAGATCGGCTCGGGTACGAACATCGGAGCGGGCGCTATCACGGCCAACTACCGGCCGGAGCTCGGCCCGGGAAAGCAGCGCACGAAGATCGGAAGAAACGTCCATACCGCGAGCCACAACGTCTTCCTCGCTCCGGTCGAGATCGGCGACGATGCGGTCATCGGTGCCGGCTCGGTGATAACCGACGACGTTCCGGCAGAGGCGCTCGCGATCGCCCGTGCCCGGCAGGTCAACAAGGAGGGCTATGCCCGACGGCGTCACCACTGAGCTGACCCGGCTGCCGGGCCTCGAGGTCGCCGAGTCGACACCGGAGCCGAGCTCGAATCGCTACATCGAGCGAGGTCCCTCGAAGCGCCTGATGCTCTTCGCCGGTCGCTCGCATCCCGAGCTTGCTGCCCGGATCGCCGAGAAGATCGCGGTCGAGCTCGGCGCGGTCACGCTCGACACCTTCGCGAACGGGGAGACGTACTGCCGGTACGAGGAATCGATCCGCGGCGCCGACGTCTTTCTCGTCCAGACGGGCTCACAGCCGGTCGACCGCCATCTCGTCGAGCTGCTCGTGATGATCAACGCGGCAAAGCTGGCCTCGGCGAAGCGGATCACGGTCGTGATGCCGTGGTTTCCCTACTCGCGCCAGGACAAGAAGTCGAGGCCGCGCGAGCCGATCACGGGCAAGCTCGTTGCGGACATGCTTCAGGTTGCCGGTGCCGACCGCGTGCTCACGATGGACCTTCACGCCGGCCAGATCCAGGGGTTCTTCACGATTCCGGTCGACCATATGACGGCGGTACCGATGTTCGCCCAGTACTACATGGACAAGGGTCTGCACGGTGACAAGATCGTCGTCGTCTCCCCCGATGCCGGGCGCACGAAGCTCGCCAGCCGCTTTGCCCAGATGCTCGAGGCCGACCTTGCGATCATGAACAAGAGCCGGCCCGCCCACGACGTTGCTGCGGTGACCGAGGTCATCGGCCACGTCGACGGAAAGGTCGCGATCCTGAGTGACGACATGATCGTCACGGGTGGATCGCTGATCGGGGCGGCGGAGGCGCTGGGGGAGGCGGGCGCGCGCGAGGTCTACGCGTGCGCGACGCACGGGCTCTGCCCCGGGCGGGCGTTCGAGCGCCTTGCCGAGAGCGAGATCACGGAGATCGCCCTGACCGATACGGTGCCCGTGAATCCGCTCATGAAGCCGGACAACGTGCACCTCCTCAGCGTCTCGCACATTCTCGCCGAGACGATTCAGAACGTCTTTGCCGACGACTCGGTCTCGGCCATCTTCCAGGGCGAGAACCAGCTCTTCTAGCGCTTCTGGTCGGGGTCGCGAGGTGGTGTGCCCGGTTCGTCGTCTCGAGCTAGGAAGCTCGGGCTCGAAGCGGCGGGCTCGCTACACTCTCGGCCGTGGCTGCTGAGAGGGAACGACTGGTGGTGCGCGACCGCGACGAGCTCGGCTCCGCGGCCACGCGACGCCTGCGCAAGCAGGGGTTCATCCCCGGCGTGCTCTACGGCCGAGGCAACACACCGCACGCGATCGCGATTCCCGAGCGGGAGTTGCGCCGCGTCCTGACCGGCTCGCACGGCCTCCACCAGATCCTCGACGTCGTGCTCGAGGGGCAGAAGACGACGCACGCCTCGGTGCTCAAGGACTACCAGCAGGACGTGATCCGCGGCCACATCTCGCACGTCGACCTCCACGAGGTCCGGCTCGATCGTCCCATCCAGGCGCAGGTCGTCGTGGAGCTCGTCGGCGAGCCCGTCGGCGTCAAGGAGGGCGGCGTTCTCTCCCAGGTGAGCCGCGAGATCAACGTCGAGGCGCTCCCGATGGAGATTCCCGATCGCCTCGAGCTCGACGTCAGCGCCCTGGCGATCGGCGATTCGCTCCGTCTCGCCGACCTCGGCGAGCGGGAAGGGGTCACATACCTCGACGATCCCGAGGAGACCGTGCTCGCGACCGTCACCGTGCCCACGCGCATCGTGGAGCCCGAGATCGAGGAAGTCGAGGAAGGTGAGGTGCCAGAGGGCGAGGAGGCACCGGAAGGCGCCGACGGGGCGCCCGCCGAGCCCGGGGCCGAGTCGGCCCGTGGGCCGGGTAGCGCCGAGGAGTAAGTGCGCCTCTTCCGCCGTCGTGGCGACGACGCCCCGACGCTGGATCTGCTCGTCGCGGGACTGGGGAACCCGGGAGCGCAGTACGCCCGCACGAGGCACAACGTCGGCTGGCTCGTGGCCGACGAGCTCGCGCGCCGCCACGGAGGTTCCTTTCGCTCGAAGTTCGCAGGGTCGCTCGCGCAGGTCAGGGTCGACGGGCGCCCTGTCGCCCTGCTGAAGCCGACGACCTACATGAACGAGTCGGGGCGCTCGGTCGGGGCAGCTGTACGGTTCTTCAAAGCGCCGATCTCCTCCGTCTTGGTGGTCCACGACGACGTCGACCTCGAGCCCGGACGTCTTCAGGTCAGGCTGGGCGGAGGGCTTGCGGGCCACAACGGGCTGCGCTCGATCGCGCATGAGCTGGGCTCGCGGGACTTCGTGCGACTCAGGATCGGCGTCGGGCGACCGGGACGCGGCGACCGGAGCTCCGTATCCGACTACGTGCTCTCGCCCTTTCGGCCGGACGAGGACGTCGACGCGGTCGCGGGTCGCGGCGCGGACGCTGTCGAGTCGATCGTGACGGAGAGCCTCGACGTGGCACAAGCCCGCTTCAACTGAGCCGCGTGTGGCACTGTGGACGAGGCGATCCGCGCAGGATCGGCATGCTCTCGTCTCGCACGGGTGCGGATTTTCGGGTTAGGCTCGAACTGGTGGGTGGTCCGCGGACGGCCCCGAAAATCCCCGGCGTACACTGTCCCGCGCGGAACCGCGGTTCCGCCTCTCGCCATGGACCATCCTCCACTGCATGCATTCGTCGGTGAGCTTCTCGAAAGCGACCGTCTTCGCGCGTTCGCCGAGGCGCTGCCAGCACCCGCCCGTGTGTCCGAGCCTGCCCTCCCGCTCGTGCTCTCGGCACTGCACGCGCAGCTCGGCCGGCCGCTTGTCTGCCTTCTGCCCGAGGACGCCGACGCCCGCGATGCGGCTGAGGCTGCCGGCTGGTTTCTGGGAGAGAACGAGGTCGCTCTCCTGCCGAGCAGGGGCGTACGCTGGGGCTCCGGACTCGAGCCGCCGCCGCACCTGGTAGGCGAACGGGCACGCGCGCTCGAGGTTCTGGAAGCGGGCGGCCTCGTCTGCGCCTCGGCTGCTGCACTCGCCGAGGGAATGCCCCCGCCTGGGGCCAGGCCGCGAGCCCTTCGCGCTCGAGTCGGAGAAGAGCCGGGGATCGAAGCGATCGCCGAGCACCTGGCGCTCGCGGGGTACGAGCGCTCCGAGCGCGTCGAGGAGCGTGGGTACTTCGCCGTTCGCGGCGGCATCCTGGACGTCTTCCCGACGACCGGCCGAGAGCCGCTGCGGATCGAATTCTTCGGCGACGAGATCGAGGCCATCAGAGCCTTCTCGCCGTTCACGCAGCGAGCCCTGCGCCCCCTCGATCGCTGTGTCGTGTACCCAGCCGCGGAGCGGCGTCTCGATCTCGTGGAGGTCACGCTCGCTGACGAAGCGCCCTCGGCGCCTGCCGACCTCGTCCTGCCGCTTCCGAACGGGCCCACGGTTCTATGGCGCTCAGACGAGATTCTCCGCGTGTGGGAGGAGGAGAAACTCTCTGCTGTCCCCCTCGAGCAGGCGGCCCAGCTCGATCCTTTCCCGCGGGGACAGCCTTTCGCCTTCGAGGCGCAGCGCCCCGCGCTCGCCGCGCGAGGGCTCTCGGAGGCGGAGAACGAGCTCGCAGCCCTCGTCCGCGCGGGACTTCGAGTCGTCGTCGCCTTTCCTCACCGCGGCGAGGCGCTCCGCACGCAGGGGCTGCTCCGGCGCATCGGTGCCCGCATGCTCTCGGGCGGCGAGGAGTCCCTGCCTTCCGAGGCTGAGCTTCTGTTCGCCGTGGCGCCCGCCCGGCGAGGCTTTGTCTGGCGCGAGCTGGGCCTCGCGCTCCTGCCGGACACCCAAGTCTTCCGCAAGCGCCTCGCGCGGCAGTCGCGCTTGCGTGCAGCGGGCCGGGCGCTCCAGTCGTTCGCGGATCTGCGCACCGGCGACTACGTCGTCCACGAGGATCACGGCGTCGGGCGCCTGCTCGGCTTCGAGACGCGCGAGGTGGCCGGCGTCACGCGCGACTACCTCTTCGTCGGCTTTCGAGGCGAAGACCGGCTGTACGTCCCCCACGAGCAGCTCGGCAAGATCTCGCGCTACGTCGGCGTCGACGGCAAGGCGCCCGCCCTCTCGAAGCTCGGCGGGCGAGCCTGGCACCTGCTCAAGACCCGGGCGCGGGCGAGCGTGCGCGAGCTGGCCGGGGAGCTGCTCGCGCTCTACGCGCGTCGCCAGAGCGCGCCCGGCGTCGGGTACGACCTCGCCAACGAGTGGCTCGAACGGCTCGAGGCGGCGTTCCCCTACCGGGAGACCGAGGATCAGGCGCGGGCGATCGAGGCCGTCAAGCAGGATCTGGAGGCCTCGCGCCCGATGGACAGGCTCGTTTGTGGCGATGTCGGCTTCGGGAAGACCGAGGTGGCGGTCCGCGCTGCTTTCGCGGTTGCCGTGAACGGGCGCCAGACCCTGCTGCTGGCTCCCACGACCATCCTTGCCCAGCAGCACTTGGGCACGTTTCGCGACCGCTACCGCGATTTCCCGATCCGGGTCGAGATGGTCTCGCGCTTCCGAGGCCCCGGTGAGGTGAAGGCCGTGCTCCGCGACTACGCCGAGGGGAAGGTCGACGTCCTGATCGGCACGCACCGCGTGCTTTCACGCGACGTCATCCCGAAGCAGCTCGGCCTCGTCATCCTCGACGAGGAGCAGCGCTTCGGCGTAGCACAGAAGGAGCTCCTCCGCTCGCTGCGCGTCGAGGTCGACGTCCTCGCGCTGTCCGCCACGCCGATTCCCCGAACGCTGCACATGTCCCTCTCGGGCCTCCGCGACATCTCGGTGATCGAGACGCCTCCGGAGGGGCGGCGGCCGATCCGCACCCACGTTGGCGAGTACGACGAGGAGCTGACCCGTACAGCACTCCGTCGCGAGCATGTTCGCGGTGGTCAGTCCTTCTACTTGCACAACCGAGTCGAGACGATCGAGGAGGCCGCCGAGAAGGTGCAGCAGCTCTGCCCAGAGCTGCGCGTCCTGGTGGCGCACGGGAAGATGCGGGAGCGGCAGCTCGAGGAGCGGATGCTGACGTTCCTGCGCGGCGATGCCGACGTTCTGGTCTCGACCACGATCATCGAGTCGGGGCTCGACATCCCGCAGGCGAATACGCTCATCGTCGAGCGCGCCGACGCGCTCGGACTCGCTCAGCTCTACCAGATTCGCGGGCGGGTAGGGCGTTCCGACGCGCTCGCCCACGCCTACCTCTTCTACCCGGACTCCACAGAACTCTCGCCCGAGGCGCGGGCGCGCCTGGCCACGCTCGCAGACCACACCGAGCTCGGGGCCGGTTTCGCGATCGCGATGCGCGACCTCGAGATCCGGGGAGCCGGCGACCTGCTCGGTGCCGAGCAGTCCGGTCATGTCGCGGCCGTCGGCTTCGAGCTCTACGTCGAGCTGCTCGACGAGGCAGTCGCAGAGCTGTCCGGGCAGCGGCGCGCAGCGCCACGACCGGTGCGGGTGGATGCCAGAGTAGACGCGTACATCCCGGCCTCGTACATCGGCTCGGAGGCGCTGAAGATCGATCTGCACCGTCGACTCGCCCTCACCGAGACGGAGGACGAGTTGCGTGAGCTGGAAGCGGCCACCGAGGACCGGTTCGGGCAGGTGCCCGAGCCGGTCGGCAACCTCTTCGCGATCCAGGAGGCCAAACTGAAGCTCGCTCGGCTGGGGGCCGACTACCTGGTCTTTCGCGGGGATCGCGCGACCGTGGGACCCCTCGTGCTCGGCTCGGACGAGCTGAGACTCCTCCGTGGACTCGTCGATACGGCGGTCTACACAACGGTGCGCCAGGAAGTCTCGTTGCGGACAGCGTCCTCGGGGAAGCAGGGCGACGGGTTCTCAGGAGCGCTGTCGCTCGTCGATGCTATACTCGACGTGCGCCGGGCAGCGTGAGGTAAAACCGCTGCACTTGGCGCTCTTTCTATGAAGAAAACGCGCTATTTCATCCTTCTGGCCCTCCTCCTCGCCCTGGCCGCGGCCGGCTGCGGCGGCGACGAGAAGGGCTCGGTGCCGAGCGACGCGGTCGCCGTCGTCGGCGATGACGAGATCACAAAGGCCGAGTTCGACGCCGTCATCAACCAGGCCAAGGGCGGCTACCGCCAGCAGAAGCGAAAGTTCCCCTCGGCCGGCTCGGCCGACTACGAGCAGCTGAAGAAGCAGATCCTGCAGTTCCTGGTGCAGCGCTCGCAGTTCGAGCAGAAGGCAGACGAGCTCGAGATCAAGGTTTCCGACAAGAAGCTCGACGCGCGACTGAAGCAGGTCAAGCAGCAGTACTTCGGTGGCGACGAGAAGAAGTACCGTGCCCAGCTCGCCCAGCAGAACCTGACCGAGGCCCAGCTGAGCTCCGACATCGGCGCGCAGCTGATCTCGGAGGCGATCTTCAAGAAGGTGACAGACGAGGTCAAGGTCTCCGACGCGCAGGTCGAGGCCTACTACAAGCAAAACAAGAAGCAGTACACGCAGACCGAGAGCCGCGAGGTGCGCCACATCCTGGTCAAGCGCAAGGCGCTCGCCCAGCGCGTCCATCGTCAACTCCAAGACGGTGCAAGCTTCGCCGCGCTCGCGCGGCGCTACTCCGAGGACCCCGGCTCCAAGGCCCAGGGCGGCAAGCTGACCGTGCAGAAGGGCCAGACGGTCGCGCCCTTCGACCAGACCGCTTTCCTGCTCGGCAAGGGCAAGATCTCCGCCCCGATCAAGACGCAGTACGGCTACCACATCATCCAGCCGCTCTCGGCGGTGCGCCCGCCCAAGGTGACGCCGCTTGCCCAGGTCAAGGAATCGATCCGCCAGCAGCTGCTGCAGACGCGGCGCAACAAGGCGATGACCGACTGGGTCGAGTCGACGCGGAAGGAGTTCGCCGACGACACCTCCTACGCAGTGGGCTACTCGCCGCCGCCGACCGGCACGACCGGTACCACCACCACCTCGAGATAAGTGACGCTGGCCTCGGCGCTCGTCGAGCTCCAGCAGCTGACCGAGCGACTGCGCCGCGAGTGCCCCTGGGACCGCGAGCAGACCGAGCGGACGATCGTCCCGCATACGCTCGAGGAGGCCTACGAGGTCGCTGACGCGGCGCTCGCCGAACGCCCAGACAAGCTTCTCGACGAGCTCGGCGATCTGCTCTTCCAGGTCTACTTCCTCGCCTTGCTCCTCTCCGAGCAGGGCCAGGGTGGATTGGAGGAGGTTGCCCGCGGCGTCCACGCGAAGCTCGTCCGCCGGCATCCGCACGTCTTCGGCGAGACCCAGGCGGAGACGCCCGGCCGGGTGCGCGAGAACTGGGAGCAGGTCAAGACCGCGCAGGAGGGCCGGAAGGGCATCTTCCACGACGTTCCGGCGGCGCTCCCGGCGCTCTCCTATGCTCGCAAGCTGCAGCGCCGTGCAGCCGCGATCGACTTCGAGTATCCGGACACCGAGGCCGCTCTTGCCGACCTCGACGACGAGCTGCTCGAGCTCAAGGAGGCGCTCGCCGCCGACGAGACTCCCCCGGAGGGGAAGGCGGACCCGCATGTGTTCGAGGAGCTCGGCGACGTGCTCTTTGCCACCGTCAACGTGGCGCGGCGGTTGAACGTCGACCCGGAGCTCGCGCTCCGAACGACGGCCAGGCGCTTCGCCGCCCGTGTCGAGCGGGCCGAGATCATCGCCGCCGCCGAGGGCCGTGCCTTCGCAGAGCTCGAGCTCGCCGAGCAGGATCGCTACTTCGACATGGCGAAGGAGGTGCTTCGTTGAGAAGCGCTATCGCGCGTGTCCACGCACGCCAGATCGTCGACTCGCGGGGGAACCCGACCGTGGAGGTCGACGTCAGGCTCGAGTCCGGAGCGCTGGGCCGTGCTGCAGTTCCCTCCGGCGCCTCGACCGGCCGGTTCGAGGCCGTCGAGCTACGCGACGGGGGGGCCGAGTGGGGCGGCAAGAGCGTCATGCAGGCCGTGAGGAACGTCGAGACCGAGATCGCCGAGGCGGTTCGGGGGCTCGATGCCGCGGACCTCGCCGCCCTCGACCGCACCCTGATCGAGTTGGACGGTACGCCGAACAAGCGCCGGCTGGGCGCGAATGCCCTGCTCGGAGTGTCGCTCGCATCCGCCAAGGCCGCCGCCGCGGAGGTCGGCGTGCCGCTCTACCGCTTCCTCGGGGGCGACGGCGCTCACATCTTGCCCGTACCGATGATGAACGTCATCAACGGCGGGGCCCACGCGCAGAACTCGATCGATTTTCAGGAGTTCATGGTCGTCCCGGTCGGTGCGGAATCGTTCTCCGAGGCGATGCGAACCGGAGCGGAGACCTTCCACGCTCTGCGCGAGCTGCTGCACGAGCGGGGACTCGCGACGGCGGTCGGCGACGAGGGAGGCTTCGCGCCCGACCTGCAGTCGGCCGAGGTTGCGATCGAGGCAATTCTCGAGGCGGCCGAGCGGGCCGGTCACCGCGAGCGCATCGGGATCGCCCTGGATCCCGCCGCGACGGAGCTCTACGAGAGCGGTCGCTATGGAGTCGAGGGGCGGTCACTCGACTCCGGAGAGATGATCGAGCTCTTCGCCTCGCTCGCCGAGCGCTTCCCGATCGTCTCGGTGGAGGACGGGCTGGCAGAGGAAGACTGGGAGGGCTGGAGCACCCTCACACGACGGCTGGGAGGGGAGCTTCAGCTCGTCGGCGATGATCTCTTCGTCACGAACCTCGAGCGTCTTCGACGCGGCATCGAGACGGATGTCGCGAATGCGATCCTCATCAAGGTGAACCAGATCGGAACGCTCACCGAGACGCTCGCCGCGATCTCACTCGCCCGGGAGAACGGGTATGCCGCGGTGATCTCAAACCGGTCGGGCGAGACCGAGGATACGACGATCGCCGATCTCGCCGTTGCGACCGGAACGGGTCAGATTAAGACTGGCGCCCCTTCCAGAACGGATCGGGTTGCGAAGTACAACCAGCTCCTGCGAATCGAGGAAGAGTTGGGCGATTCGGCCCGCTATCCGGGCTGGGAAGCCTTTCCGAGGGCATCGCAAGCCAAGCGAGAGGGCTGACCCCCAGCCCGGGAGAAGCGACTAACCTGCTCAACGAAACCCCGTCCGCATTGTCGGCCAAGATGGATCCGCGTCGAACGAAGATCATCGCCACGATCGGGCCGGCCACCTCGTCACCCGAGGTGCTGGAAGCGCTCGTACGCGCAGGCGTCGACGGCGCCCGCCTGAACTTCTCGCACGCGACTCAACACGAGCACGCCGAGCGCGCGCGAGCCGTTCGCGCGGTGCAGGAGGAGGTCGGCCGCCCGCTTGCGCTGATCGCCGATCTGCAAGGGCCGAAACTCCGGATCGGCGAGCTGCCTGCTCCCGTGCGGCTCGTTCGCGGGGAGCGCGTCGTCGTGGCGAGCGAGGAACGTGCGAGTGGGAGCGAGCTGCCGATCGCGCCCGCTGTCGTCGGCGAGGTGCTGCACGCCGGCCACGACGTTCTGATCGACGACGGGCTGGTCCATCTTCGCGTCGAGGAGGTCGAGGACGGCCGGGCGAGCTGTCAGGTCCTGGTCGGCGGGCTCGTGAGCTCGAACAAGGGCGTCAACCTGCCTGGCGTCCCGTTACCGATTCCTTCCCTGACGGACAAGGACATCGATGACCTCGAGTTCGCGCTCGAGCTCGGGGTCGACTTCATCGCCCAGTCGTTCGTCCGTTCCGCCCAGGATGTTCGCGACCTGCGGGCTCGCGTCGAGGCGATCGGCTCGTCCGCTCACCTGATCGCGAAGATCGAGAAGGCCGAGGCGGTCGAGGTACTCGACGAGATCCTCGTCGAGGCCGACGCGGTCATGGTCGCGCGGGGCGATCTCGGGGTCGAGATTGGGCCTGCATCCGTCCCTCTGCTCCAGAAGCGCATCATCCTGGCCGCGCTCCAGCGGGGGACACCAGTGATCACGGCGACGCAGATGCTCGAATCGATGATGCACCAGGCCGAGCCGACTCGAGCCGAGGCTAGCGACGTTGCGAACGCCGTTCTCGACGGGACTTCCGCGCTCATGCTCTCGGGCGAGACGGCGGTCGGCGAGTATCCCGTCGAGGCGGTCGCCTACATGGATCGGATCGCCCGTGCGGTCGAGCCCAGCCTCGGTTACCGGCACCAGCTTCCGGATGCGGCCGAGCAGCCGACGATCGGTCGTGCGATGTCCAACGCCGCGTGCGACCTCGCCGAGGTGCTGAGCGCCCGTGTCATCGTCGTACCGACCTCGAGCGGTCGGACGGCCTCGGCTGTTGCCCGCCTTCGCCCGCATCGTCCCATCCTCGGCCTCACCCACCACCGGCACGTGCTCCAGCAGATGGCGATCGAATGGGGCATCACGCCGATCGAGATCCGCGAGTGCACCGACGTCGAGGATCTCTGGGCGCGCTCGCTCGAGGCGGCACGCGCGAGCGGCATCGCGGCGGAGGGAGAGCGGATCGTGATCACGGCCGGGACGGCAGTGAACCTTGCCGGCTCGACCAACGTGATCAAGGTCGAACTCGCGTAGAAGCGCAGGAACGCGCCGCCGGCGCTCGAACTGGCGGAAGGATGGGCAAGTCCAAGCTCGAGACCCGCAGGCGCGGCCCTCGACGCTCGAGCGTCGCCGTGCGGCTCGTTGTTCTCGGCGTCGCCTGCCTGATCGGGCTCCTCTACCTCCAACCGATCCGGAGCTACGTCAAGACCCGGGACGTTCTCGCCAGCCGGCAAGCCGAGGTTCACGCTCTCCAGCTCGAGCAGCGAACGCTCCGGCGGCGCGTGGCGGAGTCGACGAACGGCGTCGCCCTCCTGCGCGAGGCTCGCCGTCTGGGCCTCGTCCGCCCCGGTGAGCGGCTCTACATCGTCAAGGGCATCGACGCGTGGCAACGCGCTACCGCACGCCGGGCTACGATCGCGAAGGATGAATGATCGAGCGCTCGTGGAGCGGCAGCTGGGCCGTCCGCCGCGTGCCTTCCGCCGTGTCGTGCGTCGCTGTCCCTTCGGCCGGCCGGCCGTCACGGAGCAGCATCCCTACGACGACGCCGGGGAGCCGTTTCCCACCACCTATTACCTGACCTGCCGGTACCTGGTGTCCGCGATCTCGCGGCTCGAGGCCGCCGGTGGAGTCGAGCGCTGGAGCGCTGAGGCGAGAACGGATCAGGAGCTCGCCAGCAGCCTCGCCCGGGCGTGCGACGAGCAGCGCGAGCTTCGCCAGGCGCTCGCGCCGAGCGAGCCCGGACTGGACGGGGGGTCGTCGCTCGAGCTCGGTATCGCCGGCTCCTCCGAGCGCCAGGGGCTCAAGTGCCTCCACGCGCACGTCGCGTTCGCTCTCGCCAGGACCGGCTACGAGCTCGGCGAGCGGATCTTGGCGGAGCTCGATCCGGTATGGCCCGAGAGCTGCTGCACAGCGACCGTGTAGGCCGCGGCGCGACGGGAAGGGCGCAGAACGCGGGGATATGATCGTGCCCCGTGGCCGTCTTGGTGGAGACCGCTCGTCAGGAATGGGAGGAAGGTCTGCGTCGGCTCGAGGCCGAGCGGGGCGACCCGGCGCGGTACGAACCGCTCCTCGCGCAGGTAGAGGCAGTACGCGAGGAGCTCACGCGCAGGGTGGGCGGCGCATTCACCCTCGCCGAGCTGGCCGAGGCCTATCGTCAGGCCGACCGCTGGAGCCGCGAGGCCCTATCCGGGCGCGCTGAGGTGCGCGGGTGGGCTGGATGGCTCGCGGCCGTTCAGGGTGCTGCCTTCGAGCTGTACTCGCACGCTGCGAGTGACTACAAGCCTTGAGCCAACCGGGCGCGGAGGAAAGGGCCAAGCGGATCCGTCCACCGCGTCGCCGGCGGACGGGCGTCGCCGGCTGGGCCCTCCGCCTCCTTCTCGCAGGGGCTGCGTTCGCGATCGGGATCGCGGTTGGGCAGGCGCTCGGCGAGAGCCCCGAGCCGGACGGCCGTGCAACCTACATCCGGACGCTCGAGCCCGGCTCGATCGACCCGCCGGCGCCGACGGTGACGGTGACGGTGACGATCACGGCTCCCTGATCGGCCTGAAGAAAGCTCAGCTTTTGGTAGAATCGTAGCGGCATGGTTTTCAGGAACACAGGCGGTGTTCGTCGGGGTGGGGAGCCGACCGAGTGGCTCACGCTGGGCCAGGCGGCGAAGTACCTTGGAGTGGCACAGAGCACGATCCGAAAATGGTCGGATCTCCGCCGTGTTCCCACGTTCTACACGCCTGGAGGGCACCGGCGGTACCGCCTCGGAGATCTCGAGGCTTTTCTGGAGCATTCGGGTCCGGCCGGCCAGAGCGCAGCCGGCCCGCTCGTCCTGATCGTCGACGACGACGATCGCGTGCGGGAATACGTCCGCGTCAATCTCGAGCTCGAGGGCTACTCGGTGCGTGAAGCGGCGAGCGCGGCTGAGGGGCTCGCGGCGCTCGAGGAGGAGCCGCCGAGCCTGATCCTGCTCGACGTGACGATGCCGGAGATGGACGGCTGGGAGATGCTCCGGCGCGTCCAGGAGCGGCACGGCATCGACTCGATCCCGGTGATCATGTTCAGCGGCCAGGTCGAGGAAGGATCGGCGAACTCGGCCGCCTCACGGGGCGCCAAGGAGTTCCTCGGCAAGCCGTTCGATCCCCAGCAGCTGATCGCCTCCACCCGCCAGCTCCTGCCGTTGTAGATCGCAGGAGCGCGGCGCCGGGACCGAGCTAGAGCTCCTCGCTCGCCTGGGCGAGGCCCGCGACGACGACTGCGACGGCAGCGACGAGGGCGACCCAGATGCCTGCGCCACGGCCCGTTGCCGGCAGGAACCGATCCGGGATCGAGATCAGCTGGATCAGCACGAAGATCGTCGCAAGCGAACCGATCGCTATCACGACGAGGCTCTCGGGGACGCTTGCCGGCAGCTCGATTCCCGCCTCGCGCAGCAGCACGATCACGAGCAGGGCAAGACCGAGAAAGAAGACGAGCTTCCCCGGTGTCCCGGTATGCCACCCGATCACGGCGATCCTGATCCCCTCGCCGGACCCCGCGTACCAGCCCATCAGCGCGGAGAGCATGAGGACGAGACCGGCAAGACCGCTGAGCCGCTCCCCCGAGAGGCCGAACGACCCGACTTGCGGGAAAGAGTGGAGACGCGGCCGAGAGGGGCGCGGGCCCTCGGTCGGGGGCGGGTAGGGATCCGGGCTCTGCACGGCGCCAGTATGGCCTAGAGGCCGAACAATCGCTCGACCTGGTGCCAGATCGTCAGGCCGAGGAAGAATGTCAGCGCGAGCAGGACGGCCACGACGGCGACGAACCGAAGCTGCGCGTGGCGGCGAGCTCGACGGCGGTCGATTCGCGCCTGTCGCTTGAGCCGGTGCTGGTAGTACGCTCGCCGGACGGCGAAGGGATCTGCCTCGGGGACCTCGTCGGGTCGCTCGTGAGGCCTGGCGGGCTCGACCATTCCAGAAGTTTAGAGGCCGGTCGCCTCCACCAGCGAAGCTCGAGTCCGCCCCGTCGCGATACTTTTGGCCTGGAGCGATGACGATTGCCTCACAAACGCGAAACGAGGGGCCGGGGCCGGACGAGGCGCGGCTCCTGGATGCGGCAGGCCAGGGCTTCGCCGAGGTGGGACGTCAACTCGCCGAGGGGGCGCCGCTGGCCGAGCTCCTCCAGAGCCTGGCGAAAGCAACAGCGGTCGCCACGAGGGCCGAAGTAGCCGTCGTTCGCATCGCGGCAGCCGCCGACGACTGGATGGTCTCGCGGGCCGTCTACGCAAGCTCGCCGGCGCTCTAGGCGCACATCGAAGGCTCCCGGATGCGCCGTGACGAGCTTCCGCACGTCGAAGAGACCGATCTCGCCGCGCTGAGCGCCGCCGTGAGGGCGCTCGCCGAGCGGATCGGTGCCCAGACCGTCCTCCAGGTTCCGGTCGTTCTGGCAGGAGAGTCGCTTGCAAGTCTGGAGCTGCTGAGACGCGGGCGGCCCTTCACGGAATCCGAGCGTCTGCTCGCCCGGCTGGGCGCCGGACAGCTCGCCTTCGTCCTGCGGGCACTGGAGGGCGAGCTCCGCGGCGAAGAGTCGAACGGCGCTCGGCGTACCGCCCTCGAGCTGGCCGGCGATGCCTTGGTGGCCGGTTCCGAGGATGCGCACACGGCCGAGGCGATCGTACGTCTCGGCTCGGAGGCTTCGGGAGCCTCGGCCTGCCTGCTCTGGCGCGTTGTCTCCGGCCGTCCGCCTGTGCTGAGCGCTTTCTCGGGGCCACGCATCGAGGCGGAGCAGCAGGCAACCGCGCGGCGCAGCGCCTCCATTGCCCTGGGCGAAAGCCGTTCGGTGAGCCTCGAGCGCGGCGTGGCGAACCTGCCTGGTGACGCGGAGCTCGTCGTCACGATTCGGCTCGGACGACCGGCAGCAGGCGCCCTCCAGCTCTTCTTCTCGGAGGAGGATGCACCGTCGCACGCCGAGATCCGGTCGTTCTCGCTCTTCGGCGTCCGGGCTCTGCACGCCCTCCGCTCGACGGCGAAGGGTCGCCGCCGCTCCGCAGAGCTGGAGCGCACGCGGGCGCTTCTGGGGGTGATCGCACAGGCGATCGCGGAGCTCTCGCTCGCCCATACGCTCGAGACCGCGATCGACCGTGTCGCGGAGCTCCTCGGCGTCGAGCGCGTGGCGGTGTACCTGCAGGAGGAGCGCGGACTCCAAGCAGCGGCCGGCCGCGGCCTCTCCGGGTCGCACGAGGTCCTGGCCGAGCGCCTGCTCGAGCTCGCGCTCGGGCCCTTTCGCGGCCGCGGACTGCTCGAGGTACCCGACGTGGCGGGAAGCGAGCTCCTCGCCGGTATCTCTCTGGCAACTGCCGATGCGGAGATCGAAGCTGTCCTCGCAGTGCCGCTTCGCTCTCACGAGGACGTGATCGGACTTCTCGCGGTCTACCCCCCTCGGGGCCACGTCGTGGCCGAGGAGGAGAAGGCGCTCGTGAGCGCGCTCGCAACGCAGCTCGCGGTCGCGGTGCAGAACGCCCGGTTACACGAGCACTCGACGCGCCTGGGCTCCGAGCTCGAGCAGGCTCTCGCCTCCGAGCGCAAGTCAGCAAGACAGCTCGGGGCGCTGTACGAGATTTCCCGTTCCTTTGCCCAGAGCCTGTCGCTCGAGACGACCCTGACAGCGGTTGTCCGGACGGCGGTCGAGCTGCTCGACTGCGACGCGGCCGTGATCAGGATGCCGGACGAGCGGCGAGACTTCTACGTGGCGCGGGCAATCCACGTGGGCGACCGGCAGGTGAGCGAGCCGCTCCGACATCTGCTCACCCGACCACAGCCCGTCTCGAAACTCCCGGGCCGGCGTCTCTTTCGCATGGGGAAGCCTTTGCTTCTCGACGCTCGGATCGCGGCGAGCCTGGGCTCGTCGTACGAGTTGCTCGTGCCGTTCTTCGAGCGTGGCTCGACGGCGGCGGTTGTCCCGCTCGCGACCTCGGACGAGGTGCTCGGCACCCTCACCATTCTGTCGCTCGACCCTGCTCGGCCGATCAAGCAGGAAACGGTCGACCTTGCGGTCTCGGTGGCGGGACAGGCGGCCTTGGCCGTGGACAACGCTCGGCTCTACCAGCAACAGAAGGGTTTCGCGGACACGATGACCCGCTCGCTGCTGCCGCGCTCGAAGCCAGAGCTGCCGGGGCTCGAGCTCGGCGCGGTCTACGAGCCCTCCGCCCGATTCGACGTCGGAGGCGATGTCTACGACTACCTCGAGCTCGACGACGGCCGGCTGGCCGTCGTCCTCGGCGATGTGACCGGGCATGGAATCGAGGCGACCGCCGACATGGCGATGACCAAGTTCGTCTTTCGCTCGCTGGCACGCGAGCACCCCGAGCCGGGAGATCTGCTCGCCTCGGCCAACGAGGTCGTGCTCGACGAAGTCCCCGTCGGGAACTTCGTGACGCTGACCTCCCTGACCATCGACCCTGAAAGCGGCGCGGTTGTCTGCGCGAATGCGGGTCATCCGCCGCCGCGCCTCGTCACTCCAGACGGGTCGGTCGCTCCGCTCGCCGCCGGGGGGCTCGCTCTCGGGATCGAGAGCGGCCAGGCCTACCCGGAGGCACGAGCCGTGCTCGAGCCCGGCTCTTCGATCGTCCTCTACACCGACGGCGTCGTAGAGGCTCGGCGGAACGGGGAGCTCTACGGCCTCGAGCGCCTCGACGCCCTACTCGCGGCACACCTCCACGCTCGACCGGAGGAGCTTGCAGAGACCGTCGTGGCCGACTGCAGGGCCTTTGCCGGCGGCGAGCTGCTCGACGATTGTGCGGTCGTCGTGATCAGACGGACGCCTCGCTGATGGCGCTGAGCGCGACTGCGCCCGCTCTTGCGGAGCGACGGCCGGCGCTCGCGCTCTCCGGGCTCGTGTTCTTCGCCGGGATCGGCTCGATGGCCACGGAGATCTCGGCCGCGCGACTGCTCGCGCCCTATTACGGGTCCTCGACCGTCGTCTGGGCGAACATCATCGGACTCGTGCTCGGCTCGCTCTCGCTCGGCTACTGGCTGGGGGGGCGCATCGCCGATCGTCGACCGAGCACCCGCACCCTCGGGATGATCGTCGTCTCGGCGGCACTGCTCGTGGCGGCGACGCCGTTTATCTCGCGGCCGTTTCTCGACCTCTCGGTCTCGGGCCTCGACGAGCTCTCGGCCGGCGCGGTGATCGGGTCCTTCTTCGGTGCGCTCGCGCTGTTCGCGCCGCCCGTCGTTCTGCTCGGGATGGTTCCGCCGTTCGCGATCCGCCTCGGGATCACCGATGTGAGCGCCGCAGGGGCGGTCGCCGGTCGCGTGTTCGCCCTCTCGACCGCGGGCAGTCTGCTCGGGACGTTCGGGCCGGCGCTCGTGACGATTCCACTGCTCGGGACGCAGCGGACGATCCTGGGCGCCGCCGCGCTGATCGCGCTCGGTGGATCGCTCTTGCTCGGCGCTCGGTTCCTTGCCGTTGCCCTGTTGCTGGCCGTGCTTCTGCTGATTCCGCCGGGTGCCGTCAAGGCCCAGCAGGGCCTCCTCTACGAGCGCGAGTCGGCGTACCAGTTCATCCAGGTCGTCGAGCGGCGCTCGGCTCGCTACCTCTATCTGAACGAGGGGGTCGCGGTGCACTCGATCTGGCGCCCGCGAGAGGTGTTGACGGGTGGCGTCTGGGACACGTTTCTCGCAGTTCCCCCGCTGCTCGGGCGGCCGGGAGCGCGTGTCGCGATCCTCGGCAACGCCGGCGGGACGACGGCACGCGCGTTCGGGCGCTACTACCCGGATCTCCGGATCGACGGAGTCGAGCTCGACCCGGCAGTCTCGGCGACGGCGCGGCGATTCTTCGGTCTCGCCGACAACCCACGCCTGCGTGTCATTGACGCCGACGCACGGCCGTTCCTGCGGCGGACGAATGCGCGCTACGACCTCATCTTCGTCGACGCGTACCGGCCGCCCTACGTCCCCTTCTACCTCGCCACGCGCGAGTTCTTCCAGCTGGCTCGGGATCGCCTGGCGCCGGGTGGCCTGATCGCGATGAACGTCGCCACCGTTCCCGGCGACGACCGGCTCGCCCGGGGGATCGCCGCAACGCTCGCAGCCGAGTTCCCACAGGTGCTTGCCTGGCAGCCGCTGCGCTTCAACCAGCTGATCGTCGGGCTCACGGAGGCGGCGCCGCTCCGGGTGCTCCGGCGACGGCTGGCAGCCCCCTCGCAGGCTCCGCGCGTCCTGACACGGCTGCTCGCGCGCGATCTGCGGTTGCTCACGCCCGCTGCCGAGCCCTGGACCGATGACCGGTCACCCGTCGAG
>Ga0136621_1000164_pt1 | contig 23936 bp, 22 predicted proteins | sample AntDryUQ445A2306_FD_104673 | JGI IMG/M metagenome (GOLD analysis project Ga0136621, IMG submission 104673) | Polar desert sand microbial communities from Dry Valleys, Antarctica - metaG UQ445A (23.06) | ecosystem: Environmental > Terrestrial > Soil > Desert | place: Antarctica: Dry Valley...
GGGCCGCCCGCTACTTCGAGGGCGTGGTCGTGGCCGTCATTAGAAACCCTTCCAAGAACCCCATGTTCACGCTCGAGGAGCGCATGGCGATGTTGTCCGACGCGTTGTCGGGACTCGACAACATCGAGATCTCGTCGTTCGATGGCCTCCTCGTCGACCATGCCCACACGCTCGGCATCAGCCTCGTGATCAAGGGGCTGCGAGCGGTGTCCGACTTCGAGTACGAGCTGCAGATGGCGCAGATGAACTCACGACTCGCGCCTGAGCTCGACACGATGTTCGTCACCGCGACCCCCGAATGGGCGTTTCTGTCCTCGAGCCTGGTCAAGGAGGTCGCGCGCTACGGGGGCCGGGTGGAAGGCCTCGTCCCCAAGGGAGTTCAGAGCGCGCTCGAGCAGATACTCGTAAACGGGCCTTGAACATGGCAGTCTCTTCGTGAGGAGCACGGTGGGCCGCTCCGTTACAACGCAGCTGGGGACAGGAAAAGCGGGAGAGGGGAACGATGGACATCGTTGAACGTCTGGAGGAACTGCAGGTTCTTGTGGAGGAGGCCAAGTCGGTCCCGTTCTCTTCCAGCGCGGTTATAGATCGAAATGAGTTTTTGGAACTGATCGCACAGCTCAAACAGGCGGTCCCCGATGAGGTGAGGCAGGCCCGGTGGATGGCACGCGACCGGGATGAGCTCCTGGCGCGCGCTCGTAAGGAGGCGGACCGCCTCCTGGTCGAGGCCCGCGAGCAGCGAGACCGGCTGCTGTCGCGCTCGGAGATCGTCCACGCGGCCCAGCGCGAGTCTGAACGCCTGATCGACGAGGGCAAGGCGAAGGCCGCCAGGACGCGGCTGGAAGCCGAGGACTACATCGACCAGAAGCTCGCCGGTTTCGAGATCCTGCTCAACAAGACCCTGTCAACTGTCGCCCGCGGCAGAGAGCAGCTAGTCGCTCCCCGAGGCGATGAGGGGGAGGAGTCGAGGGAGCAGGACCCCTTCGACGGCGCCCACCTGAACGAGCCCGCCCTCTGACCACCGCTAAGTGGTGGAGGGTGGCTGCTACGTGGCCTTTAACCACCAGTCGGCGCGCTGACTTAGCCAAATCCTGGCAAAAAGGCGGCCTCTGATATCATTTCACTACCTCGCGGGCCGCATGGAGAGCCCGCACTGCGCGCAAAAGGGGCGACTCGTTTCAGTGCCTTACCTAGTCTTCTCGGTCGCCGACATCCTCGGTCAGCCCGGCCGGCGCCGGGACATCGTCGTGGCAGCGCCTGTGCCCGATGCCGGAGTGGGGCTGGCGCGTCTCAGCGACAGCCCGGTCGATGCGGAGCTGTGCGCTCAGAGCGTCGTCGAAGGAGTCCTCGTTACCGGTCGCCTGCAGGGCTCCGCCGGTGCGGACTGTGCTCGCTGTGCGTGCTCGGTGCCGCTCGACATCGCGCTCGAGCTCTGTGAGCTCTTCGTCGAGCCCGGCCACGAGATGGCCGACGAGGCCTATGAGATGTCGGGAACAGACATCGATCTCGAGCCCGTCTTTCGCGACGCCCTGACACTTGCCCTGCCCCTCAATCCCTTGTGCGATGCCGACTGCAAGGGGCTCTGCCCCCATTGCGGCCGGGACCTCAACGAGGGGGTGTGCTCGTGTCACGTGGAGAGCTCAGACTCGCGCTGGGCGCCCTTGGAGGAGCTCAAGGTGAAGCTGTCCCAGGCAGGTTCAGAGGGATCAACCTAGAACAAGAAAGGCTCCGGAGAGGGCGAGATCGAGCGACGAACGCCCGTGCCGGACGGCGAGGAGGAAGCAGTGGCCGTACCCAAACGAAGAAAGACGAGATCGAAGATGCGCATGCGGCGCGCCCATTGGCGCGCCGAGGCCCCCACCTACTCGTCCTGTCCCCATTGCCGGCAGCCCAAGCTGCCCCACCGTATCTGCCCCAATTGCGGCTACTACGCGGGTCGCCAGGTTGTCGAGACGGACTAGCTCTTCAGCCGTTCTTGGGGCGCTGGGGCTGCCGGCTCCACCGGGGTCCATCTATGAGCAGGCGCTGACTCACCGCTCGTATGCATTCGAGCGGCCCGAGCCGGGCGAGCACAACGAGCGGCTCGAGTTTCTCGGGGACGCCATCCTGGGGGCGTTGGTCACCGATCTCATCTATCGCACCTGTCCGGAGTTGGACGAAGGGCATTTGGCGAGGTTGCGGGCGTCACTGGTAAGCACTCAGGCCCTGGCGTCCCTCGCCCGCCGGCTGGGGCTCGGAAACCACATGTTGCTGGGCCGGGGAGAGCGGGCGTCTGGAGGGTGCGACAAGTCTTCTCTTCTGGCCGATACCTTCGAGGCTCTGGTGGCAGCGGCCCACATCGACAGGGGCAGCGAGCATGTCGCCACGGTTCTGGTTCCGCTGTTCACCGCGCGCATAGTCGAAGTCGCCGCCGAGGGCGGTGGCCACGACTCGAAGACCGCGCTGCAGGAAGTGATAGTGCGCCTGTACGGCACCAGGCCGCTCTACCGGGTTCAGTCCAGTGGGCCCGACCATGACAAGCATTTCACCGCCGACGTCTTCGTCGAGGATCGGTCGTGCGGCAGCGGGTCGGGGCACAGCAAGAAGGAGGCGGAGCAGAACGCGGCCCGCCACGCGCTGGGCGGGATGGCGGAGTGGTCCGTGGAGGGAGATTCTGGTGCTCGAGCTAGTTGAGGCTTGTCCTCAGTCCGTCGTGATGTCCGGGAGGTCGAGCGTTGGAAGATAGAACCAGAGTGCACGTGTTCGTCGACGGTGAGCTCGATGCCAGCGACTTTCCGAAGGCCGTCGCCGACAAGGCCTCCGAGCTGGGCGTCACGGGCTGGGTCCGCATGCTCCCGGACGGCCGTGTCGAAGCCGTGCTGGAGGGGCCGCGCGACGAGGTCTACCGGGTCGTCGGTCTGTGCCGAGCCGGCCCCAACGGGGTCAGGGTGGCGGGGGTCCAGGTCGACCGAGAGTCCCCCCAGGACGAGGAGACTTTCACGATCAAGTAGGCTCGCGGTAGGCCTTTTGTGCCGAGTGGTGGATAAATGTCGCTATACAACATCTGATGACCATTCGACGAGCCCGGCCCCCAAAGCCGGAGCCTCCCCAAGGGCCGCTGTTAGGTTGACGCCATGTTCGTGAGGTTCCTGCGGCTGTCCGGGTTCAAGTCGTTCGCCCACCCCACCGTGCTCGAGCTGGAGCCCGGCATCAACGTCATCGTGGGCCCCAACGGCTCCGGCAAGTCCAACATCGCCGACGGGCTCTCCTGGGTGCTCGGCTCCCAGGCCCCCTCGAGCCTGCGGGGTGCATCGATGGAGGACGTCATCTTCGCGGGCTCGGCCGAGCGGGAGGGCCTGGGTGTGGCCGAGGTCGAGCTCACCCTCGACAACGGTTCGCGCACGCTCGGGCTGGACCTGTCTGAAGTGACCGTCAGCCGCTTCGCCGACCGCACGGGGAGCTCCGAGTACCGGATCAACTCCGCCCCCTGTCGCCTCCTCGACATCCAGGAGCTGCTGTCCGACGCGGGGGTGGGGCGCAGCCTCCACACTTTGGTGGGACAGGGCCAGCTCGACCAGGTTCTGCACGCCCAGCCCCTGGAGCGGCGCGCCTTCATCGAAGAGGCCGCCTCGATCGGGAAGTACCGCAAGCGCAAGGATCGCTCGCTCCGAAAGATTGAGCGAGTCGACGACAACCTGATGCGCCTCGCCGACGTGCTCTCGGAGCTCAGACGGGCGCTGCGGCCGTTGCGGCGCCAGGCGTCGTCGGCGGCCCGCCACTCGGAGCTTGCGGCCGAGCATCGCGAGATCAAGCAGCGCCTCTGTGCCACGGACCTGCGTGCGCTCGAGCTCGAGGACGCCGAACACAACCTCCACATGCAGACCCGGCGGACGGAGCTGGCCCGCGACGAGCTCGATGGTGTCCGCACGCGCCTCCAGAGCGTGTGCGCCGAACGAGAGGCGGCCGCCGAAGGCGCCGAGCAGGCGCTGGGCTGTGCCCACGGCGTGAGCCGGGTGACCGACCGTCTCGAGAGCCTGAAGCGGCTCGCCGCCGAACGTGCCGCCCGGATCGAGTTGCGTTTGCGTGCCGAGACCGAGGAGGGCTACCGAGAGCGCATTACCCTGCTCGAGGCAGAGTTCGAGCGCTGGGGCGGGCGAGCCGGCGAGCGAGCGGTGGAGGCGGATCGTGCCCGCGAACGCGCTCGTGAGCGGCACAGGCAAGCCGCCGCCGCTGCGCGCGCGTTGGTGGAGAGCCAGAGGGCGGTCGCCGAGGGCCGGGTTCGTGAAACCACGGCCGCTCAGGCTGTGGTGCGGGCCGAGGGCTCAGAAGCTGCGGGGCGGGCCACGATCTCCTCATACGAGGCGCGCACGGCCGCCGCCCAGCAGCGGCGCAACAGCGCTCAGGGCGCGCTGGAGGAGGACGCGGGCGCCATCCGTCGAGCCCGGGACGAGGTGATCTCCTCCGAGCAGCGCCTGGACGAAGCCACCGAGGCGGCGGCGAGGGCCGAGTCTCTACTCGAGGAACAGCGCCAGGAGGAGGAGCGTCTGCGCGATGCGCGGGGCGCGTCTGGCTCCGAGCGGGCCGCCGCCGATGCCCGCGTCGAGGCGTTCGAGCAGGTCCAAGCGCTGTTCGACGACCACCCTGAACTCCAGGATCGTCTGCGGCCACTGCTCGAGGAGGCGCGCACACGGGCGCGTCTGGCGTCGGCCGGTACGGAGGAGGCGAGCGCGATCCTGCACCAGGCCCGGGCTCGCTCCGAGCAGCGCTGGGAAGAGGTGGCCTCCCTTGACGAGCAGCTCAGGAATCACGATGCGCTTCTGGCCGCCGCCACCGACCGGCTTGCGGCCGCCCGCCGCCGCCACGACAAACGTGAGACCGAGCTTGCGACTCTCGACGAGGAGCTCGCCCGGGTGTCCGACGCTCTGGCTTCGGCACAACGTGCGGCGCTCGACGAGCGGACCGCCTTGCCGGCCCACCGTTCGGCGCATAGCCAGGCGGCCGAGGACCTCGAGCTGCTCCTGCGCTCGGCCGAGGACGCGGCCGGGCAGAGCCGGGCCTTGACGATCGAGGCCAACGAGGCGGAGATAGAGGCGCGGGGGGCCGAAGAAAGAGCGCTGAGTGCCCATCATCGTGTGGAAGAGGCGGAGGCGGGCATCGTCGATGCCAGAAGCTCCTTGAGCGGGCTGGCCGAGGTGCGCGACCGGCTCGAGCGCGAGCGTGAACGGGTGCTACTGCTGGCAGAGGCGGTGGCGGAGGTGGCCGGTAGGGCGGCGTCGTGGTCGGAGCAAGCCCAGGGCCGGGCGCAAGAGGCGCGTGAGCAGGCCCGAGCCTCGGAACGACGGGTGGCCGAACTGCGCGCCCGTGAGCTCGAGCTCGACCAGGGCCTGGGCGCCTCCGAACGCCTGCGAACAGAGCTGGACGTGAAGCGGGCGGAGGCGCGCGCTCGCGCCGAGGCGCTGGCCCAGCGGGCGCTCGAGGAGTGGGGGCTCACGGCCTCAGAGCTGGGTGCGATGGACGTTCTCGGCGAGGACGAGGTCGACGCCCGGAATCGCGCCCAACAGTTGGAGTCACAGATAAGGCGCCTGGGCCCCGTCAACCCTCAGGCGTCCGAGGAGTGCAGTCAGGCCGAGGAGCGCGAGCGGTTCCTGGTCGCACAGATGGAGGACCTCGAGTCCTCGAAGAAGGACCTGCTGAAGATCGTGGCCGAGGTCGACGAGACGATCGTTCAGGTCTTCTCCGAGGCCTTCGAAGACGTCGCTCGTGAGTTCGAGGTGGTTTTCGAACGCCTCTTCCCCGGAGGCAGAGGCCGCCTGGAGTTGAGCGAGGGGCAGGACCTCCTGGGCGCGGGGATCGAGATCGAGGCGCGGCCCCCGGGCAAACGGGTCAAGAAGCTGTCGCTCTTGTCCGGAGGCGAGCGCTCACTCGTTGCCCTTGCCTTCCTGTTTGCGATCTTTCGGGCCCGGCCGTCGCCCTTCTACCTGCTCGATGAGGTCGAGGCGGCGCTCGACGACATCAACTTGCAGCGCTTCATTTCGCTGGTGCACGAGCTCGAGGAGCGAGCGCAGGTCCTGATCGTGACCCATCAGAAGCGGACCATGGAGGCCGCCGACGTGCTCTACGGGGTCACGATGCGAGCGGACGGAGTCTCCGAGGTGATCGCCCAGAGGATGCAGGAGTCGCCGGTTCTCAGTCAATGACCGGTTCTCGGTCAATCAGCAGGGCGGTTTAGCCTGTGAGGATGCTCGAAGAGCTCCTCCCCCAGATATTGGTCGGTCTTGCGCTGGTCCTGATAGTGGTCGGCGTGATCGTGGCGCGTCGTCGCCGTCCCTCCGGACGCCGCGGGGCCACCCGCATGAAGGACTTCGAGGCGATGGAGCGGGCCGGGCGCGCCGCGGTCGAAACACCCACCCGAGCGGAGGAAGAAAGGCAGGAGGAAGGGGAAGACGAGGAGGCAGAGCCGCTCCCGGAAACTGCGGAAGCCGAGTCTCCCCCCCAGGCTCCATTGCAAGAGGCCCCCCCTCGGCCCACCCTGCGCGACCGCCTGGTCAAGAGCAGACGTTTCTTCGCCGCGCGGCTTTCCGAAGCCTTCGGAGGCGGGGTCGACGAGGACACCTGGGAGGACCTCGAGGCGGCACTCATTGAGGCCGATGTCGGCGTCGAGACCTCCACCAAGATCGTGGCCCGGTTGCGCCTGGCGGCCAAAGAGCGTGGATTGACCGACGCCGCCGAGCTGAAAGGCCTGCTGGCCGAGGAGCTGGTAGCCCTGTTCGAGTCGGTCGACCCCGGCCGTGACCGGGCGCTTGCGTTCGCCCCGGAGCCGCCCACCGTATGGCTCGTCGTGGGCGTCAACGGCACCGGCAAGACAACGACCATCGGCAAGCTGGCCTCTGACCTCGCCGCTCGAGGCCATGGCGTTGCTCTGGCGGCAGCCGACACCTTTCGTGCCGCCGCCGACGAGCAGCTTCAGGTGTGGGCGCAACGCTCTTCGGCCCACCTCGTCAGGCACCAGCCGGGGGCCGACCCCGGAGCTGTGGCGTTCGACGCCGTCCGCTTCGCCCGCGCCCGCAAGCTTGATGTGCTCCTCATTGACACTGCGGGGCGGCTCCACACCAAGACCCCGTTGATGGACGAGCTCTCGAAGATACGGCGCGTGGTCGAGAAGGAGGGCTCGGTCACTGAGGCGCTTCTGGTCCTCGATGCGACCGCGGGCCAGAACGGCCTCGCTCAGGCGCGCAAGTTCACCCAGGCGGCGGGCGTCACCGGAGTGGTGCTGACCAAGCTCGACGGCAGCGCCAAGGGTGGGATCGCGCTCGCCATCGAATCCGAGCTGGGGCTGCCGATCAAGCTCATCGGAGTGGGGGAGGGCATCGACGACCTCGAGCCCTTCGACCCCAAGACCTACGTCGACGCCCTCCTCTCGTAGTGTTCGACACCCTGCTCGCATAGATGTTCGACACCCTGTCGGGCCGCCTCGACGAGATCTTCACCCGGCTGAGAGGGCGCGGGCGCCTCAACGAGAAACAGGTCGACGAGGTCCTGCGTGAGATCCGCCTTGCCCTGCTCGAAGCGGACGTCTCGCTGCGGGTCGTGAAGGCGTTCGTGAAAGACGTTCGAGAGCGAGCCGCGGGGGCCGAGATCCACAAGAGCCTCACCCCGGCGCAGCAGGTGATCAAGCTCGTCCATGCGGCCCTCATCGACATGTTGGGCAAGGAGGCGGCCGGCCTCGCCCATGCCGACCGGCCGCCGCGCACCATCCTGATCGCGGGCCTTCAGGGTTCGGGCAAGACCACCGCGGCCGCTAAGCTCGCCCGCCTTCTGAAGTCTCAGGGCCGACGCCCGCTGCTGGCCGCCTGCGACCTCCAGAGACCCGCAGCCATACGCCAGCTTCAGCTGTTGGGGGACCAGGCCGGGGTCCCGACCCACGCCGAGCCCGACGCCGCGGACCCCGTGGAGGTCGCCGGGCGGGCTCTCGCCTATGCCCGCGACGAGGGCTACACCGACCTGATCGTGGACACCGCCGGGCGCCTCAACGTGGATCGCGAGTTGATGGCTCAGCTCGCGCAGCTACACGACGCACTCGATCCCACCGAGACGCTGCTGGTATGCGACGCGATGACGGGGCAGGACGCAGTCAACGTGGCCGAGGCATTCAGCAGCGAAGTCGAAGTTACCGGGGTCATCCTCACCAAGCTCGACGGCGACGCACGCGGCGGGGCGGCGCTGTCCATGACATACGTCACCGGACGCCCGATCAAGTTCGCAGGAGTGGGGGAGAAGCTGTCCGATCTGGAGGCCTTCTATCCCGACCGTATGGCCTCTCGCATCCTCGGGATGGGGGACGTTCTGACTCTGATCGAAAAGGCCGAGTCTGCGTTCGACACGGCCGAGGCCAAGAAGATGGAGGAGAAGCTCCGCAAGGCCGACTTCACCTTCGAGGACTTCCTCAGCCAGATGCAGGCGCTCAAGAAAATGGGTCCCATGTCGCAGGTCCTGGGGATGTTGCCGGGCATGTCAAAGCTGCCGGTCGGAGACGTGGAGATAGACGAGCAGCTCCCCCGCATCGAGGCGATCATCCGCTCGATGACGATGCAGGAGCGCAACAACCCCCATCTCATCAACGGGAGCCGGCGCTCACGAATCGCCCGAGGGTCGGGAACGAGTGTTCAGGAGGTCAACAAGCTCGTCAAGCAGTTCGACGACGTCCGTAAGATGGTCAAGATGATGTCTGGGGGCAAACCTGGGGGGCGCATGCGGCTCCCCGGCGGCCTCAAGGTCCCGCCGAACCTGGGTTTGTGAGCCCGCCCAGGACGCCCAGTTCCCGACCTAATGTCGTTCTGTGCCACAAAGGTACGGAATCCGACCCCTATGCAGCTCAGAGCTACGTGAGGGTCGGGGGTCTCGGCCCGAAGAGCGGGGGGCCGCGTCGGGAGTGCTGCTAGAATCTGGTCAATCCCTTTACAAACGATGTTTTCGTGGCGCGAAGGCGCCGTCCCCGATCGAGGAGAACCATGGTCAAAATCAGGCTGATGCGAACCGGCAAGAAGAAGAGAGCCTCCTATCGGGTCGTGGTAGCCAACGCCACCAGCCCGCGCGATGGACGCATCATCGAATCCATCGGGCATTACCAGCCCCGCGCCGATCCCTCCGTGATCGTGATCGACAACGACAGGGCGATCTACTGGCTTCGGCAGGGGGCACAGCCGTCGCCGCCGGTCCGTAAGCTGCTCGACATTTCCGGGGCGTGGGGAGAATTTTCCGGCCGTCCCAGCGTCACCTCCGCTGCCTCAGAAGGGGCCGAGGCGAAGGTAGCTCCTGCCGCGGCACGCCGGGCGACGCCTGCGGCCTCGGTGAACGAGGGCGACGAGGAAGGCTCTTCCGAGGAGTGACGCGGGCGCTGATCGAGTACGTCGCTCCGTGGCTGGTCGAGCATCCCGACGCGGTCGAGATCGAGGAGGTCGAGAACGAACGGGGCACGCTCGTCATCGAGGTCACCGTCCATCCCGACGACGTCGGCAAGATCATCGGCAAACGGGGCCGCATCATCCGCAGCCTGCGAACTCTGGCCAAGGCGTCGGGACAGCGCGATGGGGAGAGCATCACGGTCGAGGTGGTCGATTAAGGACGGCGACCCGCTCGAGTTGCTGCTGGCGGGACGGGCGGGAAAGCCGCACGGGCTTTCGGGCGAGCTCTACGTCACTCCGATCTCAGACGACCCCAGGCGCTTCGAGCCGGGCGTCGTCCTCGTCGGTGCACGAGGCGAGCTCCTTACCGTGGAGCGCTCCCGCGGGCACCACCAACGGCTTCTGGTCAAGTTCGAAGGTGTCGACGACCGCACCGCCGCCGAGACAATGCGCGGCCCCCTCTACGTGCAGCCGGGCGATGTGCGCACTCTCGAGGCGGGCGAGTGGTGGGAGCACGAGCTGATCGGCATGAAGGTGGAGGACCCGGAGGGTCAAGAGCTGGGACGGATCACGGGGGTCCTATCCAGGGTGGCCCAAGACCTGCTGGTGATCGAGACGCCGGGCGGCGAGAGGCTTGTCCCCTTGGTCCAAGCCATCGTGAGTGAGATCGACAGGGACTCCCGTCGCGCGGTCGTCGACGCCCCGCCCGGCCTACTCGACTAGTGATGCGTTAGTGAACATCGACGTCGTCACGATCTTTCCCGGGCTCGTCGAAGGCTTCGTCTCCTGGGGAGTGCTGGGCCGCGCCATCGCAGCGGGACGGCTGAACGTGCGCGCCCACGACCTCAGGGAGTGGTCGACCGATAGGCATCGCTCGGTCGACGACGAGCCCTATGGGGGCGGGGCCGGCATGGTCATGAGCCCGGCCCCCTTTTTCGAGGCGGTCGACGCGGTGCGGGAGCCGGGCGGGCACGTCGTGCTGCTGTCCGCCAGGGGACGAAAGCTCGACCACCAGGGCGCGGCACGGCTCGCGGGGCATGCTCAGCTGGTCCTTCTGTGCGGGCGCTACGAAGGCGTCGACGAGCGGGTCGCCGAGGCTTCCGACGAGGAGCTGTCGATCGGCGACTTCGTGCTGGCCGGCGGTGAGCTCGGCGCGCTGGTGGTCATCGAAGCCGTGGCCCGCCTGCTGCCCGGGGTGCTGGGCAACGAGCAGTCACTGAGCTTCGAGTCGCATGCCGCCGGGACTCTCGAGTACCCGCAATACACCCGTCCGGCCGAGTATCGAGGGCTTCCGGTACCCCCGGTGCTGCTGTCGGGTGACCACGGCGCGATCGAGCGCTGGCGCCGAGAGCAGTCCGAGCGGCTGACCCGGGAGCGCGGGGAGGCGCCGGCTCGCTGATGTGTTTCGATTGATGACCCAATGACACATAGCCCGATCGCGAGGCCGGAAACCGGCTCGATACCCACGGCTCCGGGCGTCTACCTGTTCAAGGACGTTCAGGGGAGGGTCATTTACGTGGGCAAGGCGAAGACGCTGCGATCGCGCCTGTCCAACTACTTCGGGCCCGAGCTCCACCCTCGCACGAGGGCGATGGTCGAGGCCGCCTCGGAGGTCGACTGGATCGTCACCGACAACGAGGTCGAAGCCCTTCACCTCGAGCTCAACCTCATCAAGGAGCACCGTCCCCGCTACAACGTGCGCTATCGGGACGACAAGAGCTATCCCTATCTCGCGGTGACCCTCGACGAGGAGATTCCCCGAGCGCGAGTGATGCGCGGATCAAAGCGAAAGGGAGTCAAGTACTACGGGCCCTTCGCCCACGCCTACGCGATTCGCGACACGCTCGACCTCTTGCTCACGACGTTTCCCATCAGGACCTGCTCTCAAGGGGTGTTCGACCGCTGCCGCAGGCGCAATCGCCCCTGCCTTCTATACGACATCGAGCGCTGCTCGGGACCGTGTGTGGGAGCGGTGTCTCCGGACGAACATCGCGCCATTGTCTCGGAGCTGTGCGACTACCTCGACGGACACACGCGCCCGGTGATAGACCGCCTCGAGACCGCCATGAAGGAGGCGTCGAACAGGGAAGAGTATGAGCTTGCCGCCAAGCTGAGAGACCAGCTCGACAACGTTCGCCGCGCCATCGAGAAACAGCAGATGGTGTCTTCGGAGCGCGACGACATCGACGTCGTCGGTTGGCACGAAGACGACCTCGAGGCAGCGGTGCAGGTGTTCTTCGTGCGCCGAGGCCGGGTAACCGGCCGCAAGGGTTACATCGTGGACAAGGTCGAGGACCTCGCAACTGCGGAGCTGGTCGAGGGATTCTTGGAGCGTCTCTATGCGGACTCGGACGTCCCGCGGCGCGTGTTGGTGCCGGTGCAGCCAACCAACCGACCGCTGGTCGAGGCGTGGCTGTCGGAGCTCCGAGGCGGGCCTGTGACCCTGTCCGTGCCACAAAGGGGAGCCAAGCGTTCGTTGCTCCAAACGGTTACCGACAATGCCAAGGAAGCGTTTGCCCGCCATCGGCTCAAGCGTTCGAGCGACTTCGCCTCTCGCTCCCGTCAGCTCACCGAGTTGCAGGAGGCGTTGGGGCTGAGACAGGCTCCGCTTCGCATCGAGTGCTTCGACATCTCCAACACGGGTCCCTCTGAGGCGGTCGGCTCCATGGTCGTGTTCGAGGACGGCGTGCCGAAGCGATCCGACTACCGGCGTTTTCAGATCAAGTACACGAGCGGACCCGATGATTTCGCAATGATGGGAGAGGTCGTGAAGCGGCGGTTTCTTCGCTACCGGCGGGGCGACTCGGAAGCCGAGACGAACCGGAAGTTTGCATACGCACCAAACCTGGTGGTGATCGATGGAGGCAAAGGACAACTGAGCAGCGTGGTCGAGGTCATGGAGGAGCTGGGGATCGACGACATCGCGGTGTGCTCCCTCGCCAAACGGATGGAGGAAGTCTTCCTTCCCGATCGTGCCGAGCCCATCGTCATCCCTCGAAGCTCCGAGGCACTGTATCTGTTGCAGAGTGTTAGGGATGAGGCACACAGGTTCGCGCTCACCTACCATCGCCTTCGCCGCAGCAAGAGCATGACGCGCTCCGCGCTCGATGCGGTGCCGGGGTTGGGAGACGCTCGCCGCAAGAAGCTCTTGAATCACTTCGGCTCGGTCAAGCGAATCCGGACGGCAACGGTGGAGGAGCTTTATGAGGTGCCGGGACTTCCGCGCACGGTGGCCGAAGCTGTATTCGCGCAGTTCTCAGATCCAACAGCCGTGCAGCAGCAAGCGTCATGAGCCTGAGACAGCGCGCGCAGCGCGTCGATGTCTTGGTCATAAGCGGGCTGTCGGGAGCGGGGCGCTCCGAGGCGGCAAATGCACTCGAGGACCTCGGGTGGTTCGTGGTCGACAACCTGCCGCCGGCCCTGATCAAAACGATGGTGTCCCTGGCACTGGCGCCCGGCAACGACATCGATCTCATTGCATTGGTGATCGACGCGCGCGGCGGCACCTTCTTCTCCGAGGCGATGAAAGAGCTCGAGAAGCTGAGACGAGATGTGTGCAACTACCGGCTCGTGTTTCTGGAGGCCTCCGATGACATCCTGGTTAGGCGGTTCGACGCCTCCCGTCGCAGGCATCCCCTGGCACCGGACGATCGCGTAGCCGTCGGCATCCAGCGGGAGCGCGATCTCATGAGGCCGTTCCGAGAGGGCGCCGACATCGTGGTGGATACATCGGATATGTCCGTGCGCGCGTTGAGGACTCGGTTGGGTTCCTACTTCTCGGATGTGCGTGTTTCCGAAGGCCTCAGCACGACGGTGATCTCGTTCGGCTACAAGTACGGGTTGCCGCTCGATGCCGACCTTGTGTTCGATGTTCGTTTCCTCCCCAACCCACACTGGGTGCCCGACCTTCGTCCGCTGACCGGGCTCGAGCAGTCGGTCAAGGACTATGTCCTCGGCCAAAGCGTGACGACTGTGTTTATGGACCGCCTCTGCGATCTGCTCGAGATGTTGCTGAACGGATACCAGGAGGAGGGTCGTCACTATCTCACCGTGGCGATTGGCTGCACCGGCGGGCGCCATCGCTCTGTGGTGTTGTCCGAGGCTATCGGTGCAACGATTCGCGATTTCGGCTTCCGGGCCAAGGTCGTGCATCGCGACGTCGAGCGCCCGCAGGCTTAGTTCCCCCGTCGTTGAGGGTCACCGGAGTGGGGGGCGGTCACGGCCTCGCCGCGACCCTCAGGGCGGCGCGCCTCTACGCCGACGAGGTCGCTGCGGTGGTCACGGTCGCCGACGACGGTGGCTCCTCGGGCCGCTTGACGAGAGAGCTCGGCATTCCCGCCCCAGGAGACATCCGCAACTGCCTGGTGGCATTGTCCGACGACTCGGCTCTCGCCCGCCTCTACCAGCACCGCTTCGGCGAAGGAGCGTTGAGCGAGCATGCTCTCGGCAATCTGGTGATCGCAGGACTGACCGAGATGACCGGGGATTTCGCTGCGGCGGTGCAGCAGGCAGGCGAGCTGTTGGGCGCCCGCGGGCTCGTCCATCCCGCGACCACCGAGGTGGTCTCGCTGCGGGCGCGCGTCAACGGGGAGGTGGTGCGAGGTCAGGTGGCCGTGCAAAGCGCGGGAGCCCCCATCCAGGCGGTCTATCTCAAACCCACGGACGCCGTCGCCTACGAGGGGGCGGTGCAGGCGATCCTCGAGGCCGACCAGGTGGTGCTGGGGCCTGGGAGCCTGTTCACGAGTCTCATCGCCACCGTGATCGTGCCCGGCATCAAGGAGGCCCTGAGTAGGACCCAGGCCCGCAAGGTGTTCGTGTGCAACAGCTGCACCCAGCCGGGTGAGACAACCGCCCTCACCGCCGGGGGGCACCTCGAGGCGCTGCTGGCTCACGCCGGCCCCTACGCGGCCGACGTTGTAATCGTGCAACATCCTGTGTTGGAGCCCGCCGGCGTGGCCGTCGATCGAGAGACGCTCGAGTTCTGCGGGGCCAGGGTGGTGGAGGCTGATGTGGCCGCCCCCGACGGGGGGCACGACCCCGCCCGGCTGGCCGAGGTCCTGCGGGGCCTGGCCTGAGCCCTCCGGCCCCCGCCCTCTTGGCGGTGGCAAATGACCACGGTGTGCTCCAACCCACAAAAAACCGTGGGCAGAGTCCACGGTGCACTTCTGCCCCCCTCGGGCGCCGCCCCTCGCTTAGGATGACGCCGGAACTGGGACCAACCGCTAGCTCAAACGGGAGGTGTCGTCGATGGCGACGCGAGTAGGGATCAACGGCTTCGGGCGCATCGGACGGAACTTCTTCCGGGCGTTTACCGCCACGGGCGCGGACTTGGAGGTCGTCGCGGTCAACGACATCACCGACCCGGCCACGATCGCCCATCTGCTCAAGTACGACTCGGTCTTCGGGCGCCTCGGCAAAGAGGTCAAGAGCTCCGACGACGGCTTCTCGGTCGACGGCACCGAAGTGAAGGTGCTGTCTGAGCGCGACCCGGCTACGCTGCCGTGGCGCGATCTCGAAGTTGATGTCGTTGTCGAGTCGACCGGTCTGTTCACCAAGAGGGCCGACGCATCCAAGCACCTCGACGCCGGCGCCAAGAAGGTGATCATCTCGGCCCCCGCCAAGGACGAAGACATCACGCTCGTGATGGGGGTCAACGACGACGACTACGATCCCGGACAGCACAGCATCATCTCGAACGCGTCGTGCACCACGAACTGTGTTGTGCCGATGGCGAAGGTACTGCAGGACAACTGGGGTATCGAGAAGGGTTTCATGACGACCTGCCATGCGTACACAGGCGATCAACGGCTGCAGGACCTGCCGCACTCGGACCTTCGCAGGTCGCGCGCCGCGGCCCTCAACATCATCCCCACCTCAACCGGCGCAGCCAAGGCTGCGGCGTTGTCGCTGCCGCAGCTCAAGGGCCGCCTCGACGGCATCGCTTTGCGCGTCCCCGTACCCGACGGCTCGGTCACCGACCTCGTGTGCAACTTGGGGGCCGAGGTCACGATAGAAGACGTCAACAACGCCTTCAGAGAGGCATCGCAATCGGCGCGCATGAAGGGCATCCTCTACTACACAGAGGACCCGATCGTGTCGTCCGACATCGTCGGCGACGCGCACTCATGTGTGTTCGACAGCCTCTCCACGATGACCAACGGCAACATGGTGAAGATCCTGGGCTGGTACGACAACGAGTGGGGCTACAGCAACCGCCTGGTGGACGTGACGGAGATGGTCGCAAGCAAGCTGTGAGTTAGAGACGTGGCCTACGACGCGTCGGACACGGCCGATCCGGGGCTCCCTCCAGATACACGATGTTGTCGTATCCGATCAGCTTGATCAGTCGGTTTGCGCTGTGACGAGCATCAGCGGCTCTTCGTTGCTTCCGTTGAAATGCTGGGGACCGTGTTCTTTGGAACATACATAGTCACCGGCTGTGAACTCGTGTCTGGCGGGCTGTTTGGCGTCGCGCGCGTGGTAGTTCTCCGCTATCTCGGGCTTCACCTCCCAGTGCATGCTGTAACCATGTCCTGAGATCACATATTCGATCTTGTCGAGCTCGGCGGTCACGACCCCGGCGGGCCCCGCTCGGCGTCAGGGTCTGGAGGTGTGAGCTTGCCTTCCTTCCGATCCTCCGCGGTCTTCTTCTGATGGCATCCATAGCAACGCCACTTGAGATTGGTGGTCGAGGAGCAGCCTCCTGCGACATGAGGCAGGCTATGTTCTTTCTCGTTTCGAAAGCGGTAGCCGCAATCGATGCACTTGACCCCGTCGAACTCCGGCGGCTCTCCCAGTTGCAGCGCCAACAGGACTTCGGGGGGAGTGGTGCGACTCCAGCGGCGGAGGTGACGCAGGTCGGTGCCGTCATAGAACAGCCCGGTCAAGAAGGCGTCGGAGGCGATCTCTCTGGCCCTCTCGACTGAGATGGGGCCGACTCCTGGAATCTTGCACACTTCACCCTCTTGGACGTCGTTCCAACCGCGCTTTGTGATCTCGTGTGAGACCAGCACCACCAGCTCGGGCTTGCGAGCCTTGGTCGTGGTTCCCGTGGAGAGCAAACCGGCGTAGGCGTCTGCGAGGTGGCGCTCGAAGGGCTCATCCTGAATAGACCCTGGGCGGCCGTCCTTCTTGGCCGCGCGGAACAGGCGCCCGGCCTCGCTCTCGGCCCGGTTGACGAGGGGCACCCCGACATGAGGCTCCAGGAGGAGGTTGATAGCGATCATGCCGAGGTCGTCCTGGTAGCTGCGAGCCCTGCGGGCCTCGTGCTGGCGCTCGGCGAGCCGCCGGTGCTGCTCGGCTTCCAGGACGAGCTTTCTCGACTTCTCTCTGAGCGCCTGGAAGGAGTCCTCTTGGGCCAGCTCCAAGAGTCCTCTCGATGAGCCGGGGGAGGCCTGCTCGGCCCGGGCGATCTCGCTCGCCTGGTCCACGGAGATCTCGCCCGACTTGAACGCCTCTCGAACGTCGTCGGCGCCCTTCAAGGAGTTCCCGGTGTCCACCACGGCCTTCGCCTTGCCCAAAGACACTCCGGTCGTGCGTGCCACTACCGCCGGGTCGTCGAGCTTTGCCGCCAGCATGGTTTCTCCGTAGGACACCAGCTTCTTGGCCTTTGCATAGCGAGACAGGAGCTCCCGAACCGCAGGAGCTTCCAGCACCTCGGGCTCGAGGTCGATGTTGGACTTTTCGATCTGCCTGATCGCCTCATCCATCGCAGGAAACTCCATACCTGTCACTATGACAGGGGGCTATGACACTCGAGGGGTCCAAACCGGCCTCCGAAAGACGACTTCTCAATCTTTTCTTTGGGATTTTTCGAAGCGTCGGTCATCGGGATGTGGAGAGGATCACGTGTGTGCCATCGGGCTTGTGAAACATCTCGTGCTTGCATGAAGGTCGTGGGGGTGGAGAGCGCGAGAAGGTCCTATGTACGACTGGGCCTTTTCGAGGGACGGAACATCTCGTGCCGTGTGGGGATTTCTGGTTGAGCGGTGGATTGAGGTGAGACGGGGAGGTGCCCTCGCTGTCATCGTCGTCCTGCGCGCCCGCTGCGGCCTTTGCCAACCGCTACGATGCCCGGAGCGCCGTCGGCGCCCCATCGGTGGGAGGCTCCTGAGCGGGGACCTTCGAGCCGGTCCCGCGCGGGACGCCAGATCGGCCGGACCGCAAGTCGAGGAGGACACATGGGCACGATCGAGTTAACCGCTGCGGACGAGAGCAAGGTGGAGGAGTTCGCCGGAAGCCTGTTCCTGGCGTGTCTGGCCACGATGGAGCTGGCCAACGTCGAGTTGGGGGTGCGCCTGGGTCTCTACGAGATCCTCGCCGGCGCGGGACCATTGACCGCCGGGGAACTGTCGAAGTCTGCTGGGATAGCCGAGCGATACGGGCGGGAGTGGCTCGAACAGCAGGCGACGGCCGGGGTTGTCGACGTCGACGACGTGTCCGAATCGGCGCCGGACCGCAGGTTCACGCTGCCGAACGCTCACGCCCACGTGCTGATCGATGACGACAGCGAGGCGTGCATGAAGCCGTGCAGCGCGGTTGTGCCTTGGGTCGGCAAGGCGCTCGACATCATGGTCGAGGAGTTCCGCAGCGGTGCTGGCGCCGCCTTCGGGCTCTTTGACTTGCACGACCTGCAGGCAGCCTTCACTCGACCGGTCTTCGCCAACCACCTGACACAGAACTGGTTGCCAACCCTACCCGAGGTGCAGGCCAAGCTGACGGCGGGCGATCGAGTGCGCGTCGCCGAGTTGGGCTGTGGCGAGGGCCTGGCCGCCATCACGATCGCGAAGGCGTACCCGAATGCGACCATCGACGGCTTTGACCTCGACGAGGCCTCCATCGTGGTCGCCCAGACCCAGGCCGCCACTGCGGCCGTGCAGGACCAAGTCCATTTCGAGGTGCGGGACGCGGCCGACTCCACGCTCGCTGGCGACTACGACCTCGTGCTCGCCATCGAGATGCTGCACGACGTGCCCGATCCCGTGGGCATCCTGCGGACGATGAGGCAGCTGGCCGGAGACAACGGCACCGTGCTGGTCGTCGATGAGCGCACTGACGACGCCTTCTCCGTCCCGGCGAGCGAGATGGAACGGTTCTTCTACTGCTTCAGCACCCTTCATTGCCTGTCAGTGAGCATGCAGGACAGTGGCGCCGGCACCGGCACAGTGATGCGCGCCGACACAGTGCGTGACTACGCGCTCGCCGCGGGGTTCTCGAGCGTGGACGTCTTGGATGTCGACCATCCGCAGTTCCGTCTCTACCGCCTGATGTGAACCCGAGAACGCGGCGACGTTGGATCTGCTGTTGAGCAAGCACGCCGAAAGGAACGGGGGCCACCTGGACAGCACTGGCTCCTGGGAGCAATCAGCTGCCTCGGTTACGACCGGTCGTCGCCCACTCCTCAAGAACTGGCGGTAGCGCGGGAAGTGGGGAAGTGCCTCGATCGGGGACGCCAGGAGCAAAACGTCAACCGACCAGCACCCGTGTGCTGCTTGCGGCTCGACAAACGGACGCCCGCGTATAGACCACCGGGTGTGCCCGGCTTCGGAGGTTGCCCATGTCCGAGTCATCGGATGGGAGCCTCACCACTGAGCGGTTACTGAGTCCCCTCGACCCATCGACCAAGAGGGTGTCTTAGCGACGAGCGAGGTTGTCGAGATCGGTGAGCCCGCCCCTGGTCCAGTGCCACACATAGTGTGACTGCAGGTAGCGCTTGCGATTGCAGCCGGGGAAGACACAGCCCTGGTCCCGGTCCCGTAGCTGGCGCACGAGCCAGCGCCTCACCGAGCGCGACAGGCGTCCGATCCCTATCGCCTCGGGGTCCCCTCGTCGTGGGCCACGATCTGCAGGCGGCAGTCACAGCAGGAGCGCCTCAGCGCCTCCGATGAGAAGACCAAGCCCTCCTCGTCAGAATGCAGTCCCCCCATGATGGTTCTCAAACCTTTTCTTCAGAGGCTTGAGCGCATTACCCTTCGGAATGGTGATTTGGACTGGCGTCTCGCGGAGGGTCGCCGACAAGTCACTCGGCGTTCTAGATGTATCGCGAATGATAGCCCTGGGTCGAAGATGGCAACTCTTGGATCGACATGTGACTCAATCTGCTGGATGTCGACAGTGGGGCGCAACAGCATCGACAACGCCGAACTGCCGAGGCACGCGGCCAACGCGTCGATATCTAGGCAATCGGGTTACCTAGGAGAGCTACGTCCAAACATGCCTCTTGCAGGATCCGCGTCCTCGGCGAGCTCGCCGATCATGGCGGGAGAAGTTATCGTAGCGTTCGCAAGTTAGGCAGCGTTTCAGGTCCGGATGGGGCAGGCCGATTCCCCCAAACAGATGGCGAAGGTTCACTGCAACTGTTGCGACCTCTTGTTTCGCAGGGAGCGGCGTCCTTGGCGCTGCCCAAGTTGCGGTTGGGAGCCAGAAAGCGAAGGCAAAGGCAGCTCGCCCAAGCGATCAGGAAAGCAGACTTCGAGTAGCTCGTCTCCGGAGAACCTCCCTCGGGGAGTCCAGATGAGCGGACACACAGGGCAGCGAGCAACCGAGATTCTCCGGTCGATGTTCGGGGTCGGGGCGAGCTTTCGGGACGGGCAGCTCGAGGCGATCGCGGCGCTGGTGGACCGCCGGCAGCGGGTGGTGGTGGTGCAGCGGACCGGGTGGGGCAAGAGCCTCGTCTACTTCATCGCCTCCGCCATCCTGCGCGAGCGGGGCGCCGGCCCGACGCTGCTGATCTCGCCGCTGCTGGCGCTCATGCGCAACCAGATCGAGATGTCCGAGCGCGCCGGGGTCACGTCCCGGACGATAAACAGCTCCAACCACGACGAGCACGAATCAGTCGAACGGGAGCTGCGCGCCGACGAGGTCGACCTCCTGCTGATTTCACCCGAACGACTGAACAACCCGAGGTTCCGGGCCGAGTTGCTGGGGACGGTGGCGGCGCGCACCGGTCTGCTCGTGATCGACGAGGCGCACTGCATCAGCGACTGGGGCCACGACTTCCGCCCCGACTACCGGCGCATCGTGCGGGTGCTCGACCTGTTGCCCCCGACCGTGCCGGTGCTCGCGACCACCGCGACCGCCAACGACCGGGTCGTCGAGGACATCTCCGGGCAGCTTGGCGCCGACCTGCTGATCCAGCGCGGCCCGCTCGAGCGAGAGAGCTTGCGCCTGCACGTGATCGGCGACATGTTCCCGCAGGCGCGCCGCTATGCGTGGGTTCACAGGTATCTCGAGACGCTCGAGGGCTCGGGCATCATCTACTGCCTCACGGTGGGCGACGCGGCCCGCCTCGCCGAATGGTTGAAGTCGAGGGGTCACGAGGTCGCGGCCTACTCCGGCGGAGTCGACCCCGACGAGCGTCTCTCGATCGAGGACCGGTTCAAGACCAACGCGCTCAAAGCGGTGGTGGCGACCTCGGCGCTCGGCATGGGCTACGACAAGCCCGACGTCGCCTTCGTCATCCACTTCCAGACTCCGCCCAACGCGGTCACCTACTACCAGCAGGTCGGTCGCGCCGGGCGTGCACTGGAGTCGGCGCTCGGGATCCTGCTGCCAGGGGCCGAGGACCGTGACATCCAGGCGTACTTCATCGACAGCGCGTTCCCGCCGGAGCCGCTCGCCACCGAGGTCGTCGGCTTTCTAGCGGCCGAGAGCCGCCCGCTGGCGGCGAACGCGATCCTGGCGCAAGTGAACATCCGGCCCACCAAGCTCGACAACCTGCTCAAGAACCTCGAGGTCGACGGCGCCCTCGAACGGGTCGGGAGCCAGTGGCAGCGCACGCTGCGGCCGTGGACCTACGACGGCGAGAGGGTGCGGGCGGTGACCGGGCTGCGGCGCGCCGAGCAGGGCCGCATGTGGGACTACGTGGGGGCCGGCGACTGCCTCATGCAGCGGCTGCGGCTCGAGCTCGACGACCACGGCGCGGCGCCGTGCGGGCGCTGCATGAACTGCACCGGCGAGCGCCTCCCGGCCGAGCTTGCCGAGAGCGAGATCGAGGGCGCCGCCTACTTCCTGCGCCACGCCGACCTCATGATCGAGCCGCGCCTGCAGTGGCCCTCGCAGCTCGACGAACCCAAGGGCAGGATCAAGCCCGAGCGCCGCAACGAGACCGGACGTGTCCTCAGCCTCTACAACGACGGCGGCTGGGGCCGTGCGGTGGCGGCGGCGAAGCACGACGGCGAGGAGTTCCCGGCCGAGCTCGTGGACGCGCTCGCCGGGATGGTGGGCCGCTGGAACCCACAGCCGGCGCCAAACTGGCTGACCTTTGTGCCGTCGTTGACCAATCCTGAGCTCGTTCCGAAGTTCGCGAGTGCGGTTGCCGACGCGCTCGGACTCGAGATCGCCCCGGTCGTGGCCAAAGCTCGCCCAACCGCACCTCAGAAAAGCATGGAGAACTCGGCCAAGCAGGTCATGAACCTGTGGGACTCCTTCGAGCTGGGGGCGAAACCGTCGCCGGGGCCGGTCCTCCTCGTGGACGACATGGTCGATTCGCGCTGGACGATGACGGTCGTCGGCTATCTTCTGCGCTCGGCGGGGAGCGGCCCGGTCTTCCCTGTGGCGCTGGCCGACACTCAGGGACGTTGAACTGCAAGGCACGGTAGAAAGGATGGCATGAGGAGGTCCGAGGAGGCGAAAGTTGCCCTCGCGCTTGCGTGTCACCTGGGTGAGCGAGATAACAAACCTCTCGCGGTTGGTGAGTTCTGGCGCGTCGTGGGTCGAGCCGACCAGTTGCGCGGCCTTGCGGGTCGCTCGTCCTCAGACCTCGTCGCCGAAGGTCTCAAGCCCGAGCTCTCTGAGCGGGTCGTCTCGTTGCTCGGCGAATCGCTCGCAGTGGCGCTTGCGGCGGAGCGCCTGGAGCAGCAGGGGATCAGTACGATCACCTCCTTCGATGACGCCTATCCATACCGCCTGCTCGCCCGCCTGCAGGATGTCGCTCCGCCGATCCTCCATGTGGCGGGAGACCCCTCGATGATTTCGATTGCAGGGATCGGCATCGTCGGTTCACGCGACATCGACGAGAAGGGGATCGAGGTTGCCCAGCATGCCGCCACGGTTGCGGCGGACGCGGGAATGCCCGTCGTCTCGGGAGGCGCTCGCGGGATCGACCAGCAGGCCATGCGCGCTGCCTATCGCGCCGGGGGTCAGGTCGTGGGGGTCCTGGGAGACTCCCTTCTGCGGCGGGTCAAGGATCCGGATACGCGCCGGGTCATCCTCGAAGGCCGGGTCGCACTCGTTAGCACCCACCGGCCCGATCTCGGCTTCACGGTCGCGGGGGCGATGGCGCGCAACAAGGTGATCTACGGGCTGTCGGAGGTCACCCTGGTGGTCGCCTGCACCGAGGGCAAGGGGGGCACCTGGGAGGGGGCGACCGAATCGCTGCGGCGTGACTTCGGCAGGGTCAAGGTCTGGGTCGGAGACGGAAGTCCGCCGGGAAACAGCGCTCTCGCCGCATTGGGGGCCAAGCCTGTCGAGCAGATAGACCTACCGGGGCTGATCGATGTGGAGGCGGAACCGGACGAGTCACCTCCCGAGCAGCTCGGCCTGATAGAAGAGCAACGCGGCTGACGTCGCGTGAGGGAATCGAGGGTAGGTGTGGCAAACAGGTTCCTGGTATCAACAGTCTGTCGAGCGAGCGCTTGAACGCTACCCTTCGCGTTGACGCACTCAATAAAGGGGAACGCATGGCCGACAAGCTGCCGGACAAGCTGTGGGGTGAGATCGAAGGTATCTTCAAGCAGATACTCGAGCATCCCTTCTTGCGAGGCCTCACCGACGGGAGCCTCGATCAGGAGAGTTTCCGTTTCTACGTCGTGCAGGATGCGCTCTACCTTCGAGAGTACGCCCGCGCACTGGCGATCTGCGCCGTCAAGGCTCCCGATGATGAATCGATCCAGATGTTCGCCGAGCACGCCGCCGGAGCCATCGCGGTGGAACGAGGTTTGCACAACAGTTTCTTCGATGACTTCGGGCTGTCGGTCGAAGAAGTGCGCACCACTCAGATGGCACCCACCACGCTCGCCTACACCTCCTACTTGTTGGCAGCGGCAAGTCGCGGCTCCTTCGCAGAAGCTCTAGGGGCGGTGCTTCCGTGCTACTGGATCTACTGGGAGGTAGGTAAGGTACTCGCCGAACACGGTTCTCCCAACCCCCTTTACCAACGGTGGATCGACACTTACGGAGGCGAAGAGTTCGCTGCAATAGTCCGTGCGGTATTGAAGCTCACCGAGCGTGTCGGTAAAGGGTTGAGCTCCGAGGAGGAAGCAAAGGTTACGGGTCATTTCGTGACGACATCACGCTACGAGTGGATGTTCTGGGATGGGAGCTGGCGGCGTGAGCAGTGGCCGGCTTGAGCCACTTGTGAGGTTTGCTACTCGTGTCTTGCGGGTACGATTCTCGCGTCGACATGAGTCGACCCTTACGAGGGAGGCGGATTTCAATGGCCACAGAGGACAAGGCACGCAACAAAGGCGAGGAAGCCAAGGGCAAGATCAAGGAGAAGGCGGGTCAGGCAACCGGAGACCGCGAGTTGGAGCGGAAAGGCCGCCAGGATCAGTCGAA
>Ga0136621_1000167_pt1 | contig 23873 bp, 25 predicted proteins | sample AntDryUQ445A2306_FD_104673 | JGI IMG/M metagenome (GOLD analysis project Ga0136621, IMG submission 104673) | Polar desert sand microbial communities from Dry Valleys, Antarctica - metaG UQ445A (23.06) | ecosystem: Environmental > Terrestrial > Soil > Desert | place: Antarctica: Dry Valley...
CTCAAGGGCGTCTATCACATCAACGCGGTCGATGAGGTCACCCAGTTTGAGATCGTTTGCTCCACCGAGCGCATCAGCGAGCACTATCTGATCTGGTGACGAGCCCAGCGCCGGTACCGGCGCCGATGGCGAGCCCCAACCCGTAACGTCCAGCATACACTCCCAGACTCAGGTGCTGGGCAGCAACGTTGACACCCGTTGCCAGCAGCGCGAACAGCGCATAGCGCAAAACCAGATGCCGGGCCGTCACAGGTACGCTCCCAAGAGCATGAGGAACACGATGCAGAATCCTACGAACAGGCTGATCGGATCCTTGGCCACGAACACAATCGGGTCGTCGTGCATCTGGCCGCGGTGGGTCTTCATCATCAGCCGGCTGATCCAGTAGAGCAAGAGCGGACTGGTTCCCCAAAGAATCGTCGGCGACTTGTACAGTTCTGTTACTGTCGCGCTATTGATGTATAGGGCCAGCACTAACACCCCGATATAACCGCTGGCGACTCCCATCACTTGCAACACCGGCAAGTCATCCGGTTCATAGCCACGGCCGGCGATCACTTCGCGCTCCGTTCTGCGGGCATCCTCCAGTTCGGCCATGCGCTTCATGATGGCCAAGGAGAGGAATAGGAACATCGACAGCGCCAGCAGCCACGGCGAAAGCGGAATGGCGACGGCTAAGCCACCGGCAATGATGCGCAGCGTGTAGAGCAGTCCCAGGCAGATGACATCGACGATCATGCGGCGCTTGAGCCACACCGAGTAATTCAGCGTCAGCGCGTAATAAAGCCCCAAGGCGACCAAGAATTTCCATGGCATCGTCAAAGCGGCCAGCCCGAACCCCAGACCCAACAGCAGCGGGGCCAGCACCATGCCCCAGGCAATCGGAACCGCGCCGCTCGCGAAAGGACGGTGCCGCTTCCGGGGATGACGGCGATCGGCTTCGAGGTCGAGTAGATCATTCAGCACATACACGCTGGAGGCAACGACGCTGAACAAACCGAAGGCCAGCATCGCCGTGAGTAGGACCGCCGGTTCGAACCGGTGTGCCGTCAGGATCGGCACGAAGATAAGGAGATTCTTGACCCACTGGTGTGGACGCAGCGCGTTGAGCAGGGTCGTTAACCTTTGGCCCAGACCCCGTCCGTCCGGGGCGATATGTTCGACGTCGTGATGCACGCTCTCCAGTCGCCGGCGCAAAGCCAGCGACGCATTCACCGTGAATGCCTTGCGTGCCCGTTGCCAAACGGCCATATCGACCTCGCGGTCGGCGATATAATCGAAGCCCCGCTCCCCATACTTTGTGCACAACAGTTCCGCCTTCGCCGCGCCACCCAGATTCCGATCGGCGCCCGTTCCGTACACCTCGTCGAAGAGTTCGAGGTGCTTGGCGATCGCGTCCACCAGGCGCTGATCCGAGGCCGACGCCAGAATGATCTTCCGTCCCCGTGCTCGTTCCCGGCGGAGGAAGGCGATGCACTCCTCGTGGTAGGGAAGCGTCGATACATCCAGCGCCCCCGCTTCGGCCAAGAACGACTTCAGCGCGGCCTTGCCCCGCAACAGGTGAACCGCGGCAGCCATGGACTTTAGCGGCGCCCGGCCGCCCGCCCGCATCGCGGTCTCATACAGCAGATCGGTCCGGATCAGCGTCCCATCAAGATCGACAACGAGTGGTGGAGCCACCACATCCGCTAGGGTGGCGGAAGACGGCGTAGGTGAACTTGGTTGCATCAAAGGCTGCGAAACACGTTCGCGCTCCGGACTCATTGCTTCAAAATGGCCGGCGGCCCGGGTGCTCGCCATGCCAAGAAAACGAGTGACGCATAGAGGAACATCAAGCTATACAACACCACCAGGTGATTCCCGTAGGGCATGGCCGATTACGAAAGGAGCGGAGAGCAACGCACAGAGAAGAACATCGGACATCGACGCGGATACCATACGCTTCTTCGGCATAAGTCTTAAACCATAGGAAGCGTAACGCGTGCCACCAATCCGATGACAGATATCGCAGAGCCAGTTGGCGGAAGTGATCGTTGACGGTCCACTCTTTATCTTGAATATCACGCGGCGGATCGGTCAGGCCAGCGTAGTCCAGCGCGTTCATATGGACTTCCGGATAGAGCGCCTACACGAACTCATTGTTTCCCTTGTACAGATTGATGCCGTCAAAGGACGAATGGGCCACGTGCGTGGTATGCACCGTGATCGATGAGGTTTTGCAGATATGCGGCAAACCCGATCGTTCCATCTTCCTGAGGCACCCAATTGAGCGCATAGGCGAGTAGACTGGAGGCAACGGCTACGATAACCCAATAGAGATTCCAGAGCTTTCTATAACATTGGGATCCTGAACGCTACGGTGGATTCTAGGTATAGACATGAGCCAGTCTACAAAACCAGAGTATAGCAAAAATAAACCCTAATGTTGCGGAAAATCCCGTTGTTCGGCGAGCTCACGCAGCTTTCAGAACGGCGACCGCGCTCGATAAAGGGGCCTCAAACAGTCCGATGAGGCCCAGCTCCTGTTCGGGATCTCTTGCTATCACGAAGGTGATAAAAAGCGCGCCGTCGCGGCGCTGAAAGTGGCGAGCAAGAGCCAGCGCTTCCGCAAGCAGGCGCAACGCTGGCCGGAACGCATCCAGGAGGATGGCAAGCCAGCGCTTCATAAAACGCGGCTGAAGATTCGCCGGCGTCCGACGGTAGCCTTGCCGGAGCACGCGGTATGCGCGGGAAGGTTCCCGGACAAGATCGCGAGGAATAAATTTAATCCCTGAAGTGCTATGCTTAGCGTGAAGGTATTCCCATGCGCGCTCCTACACTCGATATCCTGGTAAAGCTCATGAAACCCACGGGTCGCGCCTGGCTCCTCATGGCGGCAGCCGTGAGTTTTTTCGTTGCCATTCTCCATGTGGTCATTGTCTTGATCGGTCCCTCGGCGTATAGCTTTTTCGGCGGCCAACGACTCGCCCGGCTCGCCGAGAGCGGTTCCACTTCCCCGGTGATCCAGACCCTTTCGTTGGCTGCCGTGCATGCTCTCTTCGGTAGCTATGCGCTCGCGGGAGCAGGGATAATTCGCCGCTTGCCCTTGCTTACCGTTGCCCTATTTGCCATCGGCGGTATGTATGCATTCCGCGGGTTAAGCGCCATCGAACAGGCGCTGCAACTTCTTCGAGATCCTGACTCACTCCCGTTTCGCGTCCTCTTCTATTCCCTGGTGTCCTTCGCCACCGGTTGCGCCTATATTGTGGGAAGCGTAAAGAGATGGAGTGGCTCCGAGACAAGGGAGAGATCGAAGCATGAGGGGCGCTATGCTCTGATCGGCGCGCCGCCCAGTGCTAGAAAACGTGTACACGACCGGTCCACGCAGCGAGCCTGTCTATTACCTGCTTATCAATAGGCTAATTCAGAATCCGATCACAATAAGGAGTGAGACGATGAAAATGCGCATTTATCTTGGGCTTCTAACTCTCTTGGCGGGCCAACTTCTTCGGGCGGAGGTGCTGACCGTCGACCTACACAACATCGACGACCGCGACGTGGGGACCGGCCTCGGGTCCCTGACGTTTTCGGAGCGATCAGGGGGCCTCCTGATACAACACGAGCTTGGCAGGTTGCCCCCCGGGGCTCATGGCTTTCATCTCCATGAAAATCCGAGCTGTGATCCGGGCGAGAAAGACGGCGCCGTCCAGCCCGGGTGGTCGGCCGGAAACCATTACGACCCGGCCAAGAGCGACCGTCATGAGGGCCCGCAAGGCACGGGGCATTTAGGCGACTTACCGATCCTCAACGTGGACGAGGCGGGGAGAGCAATCGGCGCGGTCACTGCCCCGCGGCTGAAGATGAGCGATCTCAAGGGGCGGGCAGTGATTATCCACGCGGGATCGGACACCTATTCCGATGAACCCGAGAAGGGCGGCGGAGGAGGTGCACGCATCGCCTGCGGCGTTATCCAGTAAACCTGCAAGGAGTCGGAAGCGCAAAACCACCGTGGTGAGTTACATAAGCTGTGTAACAACCCAGCAATAAAGGCGAGATATCGGGCCGGCTGCTGGACAACGACTGTCGTGTCCGGCCGGGAACCGTATTCGAGGGAAGTCTTGAGCTCATAGCCGCGGGTCACGTTTACCGAAAGGGTAGGGCGGTACCGATCACAGCGCGCACCGTTGCACCCCGGCATTTTTCACAGTACCGTGACGGCTTCGAACGTCTATCGAATCTCGCCAGAATTGAGGGGGAATCGTTGTGTACAAAGCACTCTTAGGTTTCGCTTGTGTACTGTTGAGCGCGAACGCTGCGGGGGCGCAGATCGTCTATATCAGCGACGATGTCGGTGTCTTTCTGCGCCGTGGGCCCAGTAACCAGTTTAAACTGCTTGGGACCGTACCCGCCGGGTCGCGAGTGACCTTGGTCGATCAGAACGAGATGACGGGCTATGTAAAGATCGTGGATGGGAAGGGAAAATCGGGCTGGCTGGAAAAACGTTTCGTCGGCACCGAAATCAGCCGGCGCGAGCGTTTGGCGAGCGTGGAACACGAGCTGGAACAACTCAAGGAACAATTCAAAGGCTCCGGATCGAAGCTCGCGGCGTATCAATCGGAATTGACCCAGTTGAAACACCAGAATCAAACGCTTGATCACGAGGCCAAGCTACGGAGCAGCGAGGTCATGCGGCTCCAAAACGAGCTCGCCGGTAAGGACCAACAAAATCAGATCAAATGGTTTCAGATCGGCGCGTTGGTGCTTGCGGCGGGTATTGTGCTGGGATTGCTGGCGCCCCACTTGACAAAACGGCGCCGCCGTAATGACGGCTGGTAGATTGCTTGAGCGCGCGAGGCGGACCCCGGTACATCGCCGGCGCGAGATCGCCTTTAGCGTGTGATCACAGCAACTATCGGAGCGTCTCGAAGCATGGATGCAAGCACGACCCGATCAAAGCGCCGCGTCAGCGCCAGGGCCCATTTGGCGACCTGGCGGGCGAGCGCTTCTTGCTCGGGCTCGTCAACCATATTGATGAGAGGGACGACCGTGGCCTTGCCGATCCCTTTAAGCGCGCCTTGCTCATCGGTGAGGAGGCGCGCCACATGCTCCGGGGTGATGGTCTCACCGGGTTCGGCTCCGGTCACCGCACTGATGCGATCGGCGCGATGCGCGATCGAGTCGCTAAGCCGTTCACCGATGGCGCGGGCGGAAACTATCGGCACCACCGTGGAGGGGTGCTCGGGAAGTTGCGGCTCATCGGACGCCGGGGCTTTGATCAACCTGGAACGCGCACCGTCTGCTTTAACCAGCGTTATGTCGAAGGCGCCGGCTTCATGAATGTGCGGCACCTCACTCGGCGCCAGCCCGCGTAGACGCCCGGGTTTGATGGAGGGTTGCGCGAGCGCGACGGTACGATGCATGCGCGTATGCCTCACCGCCTCGAGGAGCGTGCTGTATTCGGCGACGATCCTATGGGCGTTCAAAGCGTCCGGAAACGGCGGAATGTGTACCGTGGCGGTCACGGCGACACGGCCCGGGCATGCCGCCGCAAGCCGGTAGAGCGTGCTTTTTTTCCCGCCGGCCCCCACAAAACAAACGATGCCGCCTTGAATGGCGAGAGCATCGACCAGCGAGATGCGAACGCCCGTCGATTTATGCATGGGTGCTTACCTGGACGGAGAGAATGCGTGGCAAATAGCTCGCGATCAGGGTCCAGTGATCGCCCGCATCCCGGCTCGCGAACAGATGTCCGCTGGAGGTCCCAAAATAAACCCCACCGGGATCGAGACCATCGGTGGCCAAGGCTTCTCGCAGCACGGTGACATAGACATGTCCCTGGGGTAAGCCGTGTGTCAGGGCCTGCCAACTGGTACCGGCATCGCGGCTGCGATAAACGCGCAGATTGGCGCCGGCCGTGGTACGCACATGGTGATTGTCCTCGGGAATCACATAGACCACGTCGGGATGTTCCGGGGCGGTCGCAATGGCGTAGCCAAAATCGCTCGGTAGACCCGCGGTTATTTCAATCCAGGTGGCGCCGCGATCATCGCTCCGATAGGTGCCGTTATAGCATTGGCGGTAGAGGCGGCCGGGTAGGGTAGGGTGCACGACCAAACGGTGAATGTTATGGCCGGTTTCCGGATGTGGGCGTGGGATGTTCTCCGCGCGTACGCCGCGGTTGATCGGGATCCATGTGATCCCCTTGTCATTGGATCGAAACGCGCCGCCGGCCGAGACCGCGGCATAGACGCAATTCGAGTCACTCGGATCGCTATAAATGGAGTGGACCGCAAAGCCGCCTCGGGCCGGTTCCCAGGTGTGACGCGTCGGGTGCCGATTGAACCCCATTAGCGGGGTCCAGCTTTCACCGCCGTCGGCGCTTGAAAATAAACCGGGGGGATCGATCCCGGCATACAGACGTCCGGGCTCTTCTCGATCAGCGGCCGCGACAAACCAAACCGCATCGAGGCTTGAACGGTATTCACCCGGGCTATGGCAAGGAACAGCCGGCAACGGGCACCAACTGCGACCGCCGTCCGCGCTGCGATAGACATGAGCGCCCCAGACAGAATGGTTTGCCGCCGCGTACCCAAGACGCCGGGCTCTCGGATGCAGCCAGGCATGGGTGATCTCGTAGCCGACGATGTGGGGCCCATCCATTACCCACTGTTCCCGGCGATGATCGGAGCGCATACAAAACAAACCCTTTTGTGTGCCCACCAAGAGCGTGGTGCGGAAATTTTCCGGTCGCATTTTGCATGTTAGCCCGGCTCGCGCTTGAGGAGAGGCCGATGGTCCCCGCGGCGAGACTGCGGGGTGTCTGTTTAGTGACTTTTGATTCCAACCTTAATGACGGTTTCCCTGTTACGCTCATCGAGCGTGTGCATCTCGACAGGCCGGCGCCAAACGCAGTGGACGTATTCGAGCACCTTGCGGGCGTACTCGCTATCGAGTCCGCGTCCGTCCGCGATGGCGTCGTGCTTGAGATCCAAGGTGCCGTCGGTCCGTAACTGCGTCACTCCGATCCGCGGCGCGCCGAAATGATATCGCGGGGACAAGATCTGTTCGCGGATTGCGTTGATATCCGCATCATTGACTTTGATCTCGCCGCAGCGTTTGGCGCTATAGCTGAACAGTCCTAGCTCCGCCGCCAACTCCTCGTCAAGATAATTATGCACGAAGCTAAAATCATCTTCCTCCTGCATGATCCTGCGGGCTCTATCCAACCCGCGGTCCTCGACGAGACGATCCCACAGCACGAACCCGAGGTGATAGGGATTGATCTGCAGCGCGATCTCGTGTTCTCCGGCGAAGGGACGAACGACGTCGGAATGGGCCCGGAGCGCGTCTAGATAATGGTCGTTCGGCAGAAAACGCGCTTCCCTGAGCAGACGCGCATGCCAATAGGACGCCCATCCTTCGTTCATGATCTGACAGGAAAATACCGGGTAGAAATAGAACGATTCCTCGCGCACCGCGAGAAAAATATCGCGTTCCCAGTCCTCCATCTCCGGGGCATAGTGCGCGATAAACCACAGTAGGTCATACTCGGGATGAGGGGGAACGGGAGCACGCACATGCTCGTGGCCTTTGACCTTCCGTGGGACCTCGCCCGGCAGCGAGGTGAATCGCTTTCGAAAGCCCGCGGCGGGAGGCGGATCCTCGGCGGGGGCATGCGCCGGATACGGCGGCCGCGACAAGGTTTGATTGTCGTCGATATGCTGTTCCAGTGCGAGCGCCGCATCGAGCACCATTTCCACCCGCTCTTGGCCATGGGCCGAGGCAGCGTTTTCGATATGGCGCGCATGCGCCGCGGCTTGCTCGACCACATGATACCCGGCTTGCTCTTGCGCACGCTGAAACAGAAGATTGTTTTTTGAAAAATCCGCATGTCCTAGCACGTGCGCGATCACCAAGGCATTTTCCTGAATCGTATTGGTGTTCGCAAGGTAGGCGCGCCCCGGATTTCCCGGGAAGACCACCTCGAAAATCTTTGAATGTCCCATGCGATGCTGAACCAACTGATAAATGTACCGCACCCCGAAGGACCAGTGCGGCATGCGCACGGGAAATCCATAGACAGCGACCTCCATCATGAAGCTCGGGGGTACCATCTCAAACTCAACGGGATAAAAATCAAGCCCCTGATCGTGCGCGAGTTGCTCCAATGGGCCGCAGTAGGGATTACGCTTCATGTTGCTAGGAAGCGCCGTGCTGTGCTTGCTGGTTGAAGAATTTTTTTATGCCGGGCCAGATATCTTCCTGCCCCCCAATTGCATAGCTCCCGACGCGTAGCCCCCGGTTTAGCAAACTCTGAAATAGGGCGCTCATCTGGGTGTCGAGGGCGTCCGACAAGGTTTGCGCGATCTCGACATAGCCGACGAAATTCCCGGCCGCGGCTACTTTCTCCAAGGCAGCCTCTGATGGCTCGCGATCCTCGATAAAATTATCGCCGTCAGAGGCGTAGAACAGATACGCGTTGTAACGGCTCGGGTGGAATCGCGTCTCCAGTATTTCCAGCACCAAAGCGAAGCCACTCGAGGCTTGGGTCCCGCCCTGGGCGGTGACTTTGAAGAACTCCTCCTCGGAGAACTCCCATGCGGCCGCGGTGTGGGCGATAAATACCGTGCTTATATTCAGGTATTGGCGCCTCAGACCTTGCAGAACCCAGAAGAAGAAAGCCTTGGCCAGCTTGCGGTCAGCCTCCTCCATACTTGAGGAGGCATCCAAAAGAAAAAATACAACGGCGTTCATTGCCGGCCTCTGGCGTTTCGCGAGTTGCCGAAAACGCAGATCCTCATTGGTGAAATCGGGCGCATCATCTTGGACCGAGCGGCGTTTGATTGCCTCTTTCAAGGTGCGCCGCCGATCCAGACGCGAGCGGGCGCCGCGCCGATCCCAGCCTTCGCGTACGAGTTGCTCATCAACCAGCGTTTCCCCGGGGCGCGGTTCAAGGTTCGGAAGCTCGAGCTCCTCCCAGAGCCAATCAACGATATCGTCAATCTTGAATTCGAGCAGCAACTGTACGCCGCCCGGTTCGTTCCCGGCTTGCCTGCCGGCGCTGTCGAAAAGTCCACGCGCCGGCCGCAAGATGTCTCCGGCCTTCACCTTACCCGGTTGCGCTTGCCCAACGCCGTTTTTTTGATCCGAGTCATTCAGGCGGAAGCGGTAATGCTCCAAAAGCTTTACCGGCACCCGCAGCGTACGGTTATCGGGACGAGAGATCACATCGGAACCGGCAATCAGCTCGGGTAGGTGTTGCTTAACGCTGTCGCGGATCTTTTCGTTGTGCCGCAGCCAGTCGCGGGCGCCGCGCGAAAACAAATCGTACCACTCCGTGTCCTTGGATTGCGGAATTCGATCGCGGTGCTCACTCTGCTTCATTGGTAGTGTAATCCCTGCCGCTTATTTCGGATTCATTCCTGAGACAACAAGGTGGTTACGTAATTCAACGCTTCTTTTGCGCTGTGCTCATCATAGCCGTATTCGTCGACTAAGCGTTGTTGCACGGCCGATATCTTTTGCTTCGCATCTTCGTCCGGACGCGTGCTCGAGGCGACAAGCCGGAGCACATCGCGCCGTTCATCGAATAAATACTGTTCGATCGCTTCGTGAAGCCGCGCGTGACTGTCGAGCGTGAACTTTTCGCCTTGCTTATATGCGACCATCGCCTTACGCACCACCTCCTGACGGAAGGACAGCTTGCCGGATTCCGAGATATTAATCTTCTCTTCCACGGCACGCTGGAACCGTTCATCGGGCGATCGGCCTTCACCCGTGATCGGATCGGTGATTTCACGGTGATCGAGCGTCGCCTCCACCTCATCGAGGTACTTCTCCAGCAAGGATTGCGCTTCTTGCTCGAAGGAGGCAAACAATGCCTTGTGCACGTCCTCCTTGACCCAGCGGTTGTAAAAATCCTTGCGCGCAACCACCAGAAAATCCGACCACTGACGTTTTTGCTTGGCGTCCATGCGGGCATCGGATTCGATGGCGTCTTTCAAGGCGAGCAGGACTTCCATGCTGGTCAGGCTGCGCGCCTCGCTTTTCGTGATCGCTTTCGAGAGGGCGTTGATCACAAATCGTGGACTGACGCCCGACATGCCTTCTTCCGGCGTCTCAGCGCGGATGCGGTCCACTTCGGCCAGGCTCACTCCGTCCACATGTTCTCCGGTATAAAGGCGTGCTTTCTTGCTGAGATCCAAACCCTCGCGCTCGGATTTATGCAAACGCGTCAGGACCGCAAAAATAGCGGCACTATCCAGGGCATGGGGGTCGAGATGGACCTCCCGAAAGTTGGGCGCCGAAGAGATTAGCTTCGTATAGATTCGGCTTTCATCTTGGTACGACAAGGTATACGGCACCTTGATGATGACCATGCGATCCAACAAGGCTTCATTTTCCCGTTCCTGCAGGAATTTTTGAAACTCCGCGAGGTTGGTGTGCGCTACAATGGTTTCATCAAGATAAATCAACGGGAAACGGGACACCTTGACGTTCTTCTCTTGCGTTAGTGTCAGTAGTAGATAGAGAAACTCCCGCTTCACTTTAAGAATCTCGATCATCTCCAAGATCCCGCGGCTGGCGGCATAGACGGCGCCCGACCAGGACCAGGCACGCGGATCACCTTCGTCGCCGAACTTACTGACCTTGGATAGGTCGACGGAGCCTACCAAATCGGCGATATCCGCGGTGGTGGGATCATGGGGCGCATAGGTCCCGATCCCGGTTCGGCCGGCTTCCGAGATGAAAATACGCTGGACCGGGAAACGCATGAAATCGCCGGCAAACTCGTCCGCGAGGCGAACCCGGCAGAACGGACAAAGCTCTCCCGTGATCTCCACCCCGTAGGTCTCACGGAAGTTGCCCCGAAGGGTGTGCGGGATAAGGTGAAGAGGGCTCTGATCGACCGGACATCCCTTTATCGCATAGAGCGCTCCGGCATCGGTATGACTGTATTCTTCCAGGCCGCGTTTCAACAGGATCACCATCGTGGACTTGCCACCCGATGGCGGTCCTAAGAGCAGTAACAAACGGCGCCCGACCTCCGAGCCTGCACTCGCGGCCTTGAAGTAATCGGTTATGCGTTCGAGCGCATCCGTAATGCCGAAAAGCTCATCCGTAAACAGGCCGTGGGGTCTCGCGTCGCTGCCGTTCTCCCGTTCCTTGATCCCGGTAAGGCGCACCATACTCCAAACGTACTGGTGACTATTGCGCGTAAAGCGCTCAGGCTGTTGCGGTAGAATGTGCTGAAGAAACTCTCTGAAATCTCCTTCCCAATGTTTCGCCCGGTGCTCTTGTGTGAATGCCGTCAGCGATTCGAGAAATTGTCCCCGTGGATCCGTGGTCATATGTTCTCCGAATATTCTGAAAAGCGCGTGCCTTAAAATCGAGTACCCGGTTCGTCTACTATCTCAATGGTAGTAGCAATCGTGCCCTCATTACTAGGTCGTTGTGGCGCTGAGTTAGTTCCACCGCGCATAGTTTAGTCCAGCTCGCCGAAAAGCAAGCGCCGCTCGTTAGCAATCCGTGACCAATTCAAGGGCGCGATCAAGTTGATCGCGCGGGGTATAAAAGTGGGGTGAAAATCGAATTGCGCCGCCGCGAATCGCGCAAACGACACCCTCCGCGTGAAGTTTTCGATAGAGGGTTTCGCTCAAATGACGGCGGTGACGAAAGCTCACGATACCAGACTGGTGCGCCGGCTGTGCCGGGGAGCGCAGCTCTAAATCAGAATGTTGTATAATTGTATCAGTTAGATAGCTCGTATTATTCAACACTATTCGAGAGACGGCGGCGATGCCGATCTCGTGCAGTAGCGACAAGCTGGCCGACAAGGCATGCACTCCAAGCAGGTTCGGGCTGCCGCATTCAAACCGCCGCGCCGAATCCGCGGGCCGCCAGTCCTTGCGGTCGAAGTCGTTCGGATCCTGTGTCATGTGCCAGCCAAACTCGCTCAGCGTGATTTCCTCGCGGATGGCCGAATTGACATAGAAAAGGGCGATGCCCTCCGGTCCGAGCATCCATTTGTGAGCGTCGGCGACGACGAAATCCGCGTGACAGGCGCTCACGTCGAAATTCAACGCGCCGAGCGTTTGAATCGCGTCAACGCAAAAGAGTATCCCGTGGTTTCGGCAGTGGGTCCCAATCAAATCAAGATCAACCCGAAAACCGCTCGCATATTGCACGGAGCTGATTGCAAGCAGCCGGGTACGGCCGTCGCACGCATCGAGCAACGCCTGTTCCGGACAGGGATGACCGTGCAGCAACTCGATCTGACGCACGGCCACACCGCGCGGTTGCAGCGCTTCCCAAGGAATACGATTGCTCGGAAACTCCTCGGCTGAAATCACGATGTTGTCACCGGCGCTCCACGCGATCCCGTTGGCGACAAAGGACAGGCCCTCGGAGGTGTTTTTCAGCAACGCGATATCATCGCTGGCCGGGGCATTAATGAGCTGCCGTAGCTGCTCTCTCAATCGCCGTTCCGTTTCCAGCCAATGACTATAGTTCGAAGCACCATGGTGGACATTGTGTTCGGCGAATGCTGTTACCGCTTCGGCGGCACGCCGGGGCCAGGGCGCAACGCCCGCGTGGTTTAAATAGATGGTGGCTTTTGCGAGCGGGAATTCGTCCCGCCACAGGGAGGGATCCATTTGAGGATATACATTCGGTATAGTGCGCATAATGTGTATTATGTTAACTAATATTTTCCTCTATCCTGGCAACTTCCGATGACAAGCCTAAGTAAACTGGCACCGTAAACGCGCCGATACCAAATTCCGAATGACTCAGGGATGCGTTATGACTGACAATAGAATTTCGTGTTTGATTTTACTTCTCTTTCTTTTCCCAAGTCTGGGTTTTGCGGCCCCGAAGTTCATGGTTGTCGGCTTGTTTAAAGACAAGGCGATCCTAGACATCAACGGCAAACAGCGTCTACTCGCCGTGGGACACCAGGCTCCCGAAGGTATTATCCTCATATCCGCCAATAGTAAGGAAGCCGTGATCAAGTTCGAGGGAAAACGCGGAACCTACGCTCTAGGCAATCGTATCGGTAGTCGCTTCGCTTCCGCAACGGCCGGCGCCACAGTGCAAATTTCGCCTAATCACATGGGAATGTATAACGTAGGCGGCGCTATCAACGGATTCGCGGTGAGTTTCATGGTTGACACCGGCGCCACGCAGGTAGCGATGAACAAACACCTCGCCCGGCGTCTTGGCATCGACTATAGGCTGATCGGAAACGAAGGCGTCAGCTCGACAGCTTCGGGAATCGTAAAATCCTTCGGGGTTACGCTCAAGAAAGTTCGGGTCGGGGACATTGAGCTTATAGATGTCCCCGCCACGGTTATCGACGGCGACTTCCCCACCGAAACCTTGCTCGGAATGTCATTCTTAAGCCGGGTCGATATGGACCGCGAGGGCCGGCTCATGGTGTTGCGAAAAGAATAGTAGGCTCGCATCGCTATTGCCCGCTGATGATGCGGGATTTTAAGAATCGTAGGGTATCCTGGTAAGATCACAAAAACGACCCTACGATCGCGTTCCATGGAATCCACCCTCCCGTTCGAGCGGCGGTTTAATTCTCGCGCACACACGCGCCCCTCCTCACCTTCACAGCGCCTTTGAGCAAGATGCTCGATGAGCTTTCGGTGGTGATCCCCATCTATGACGAGGCCGCCAATATCGCTAGCCTGCTCGGCGAGATCGAGGCTTGCCTCGATGGCCGCGTGCGCTATGAGCTGATCGTCGTGGACGACGGCAGCACCGACGATACCCTGGAACGGCTTCGGGACGTACGCCGCGAGCGGCAACTTCCCTTGCGGATCCTGCGGCATGCGTGGAACGCCGGCCAGAGCGCGGCGCTACGCAACGGCATTGCCGCGGCCCGTTGCGATTGGATCGTGACCTTGGATGGAGACGGGCAAAATGATCCGGCGGACATTCCTAATTTGCTGGCGGCCGCCGCGGCTTCGAGCAAGCGGCTTGATCTCGTCTGCGGGTACCGATTTTCGCGCCGAGATCCGGGGATCAAGCGTCTATCGTCGTGGCTCGCCAACACCGTGCGAGCGCGTCTACTCGAGGATGGGATCTCCGACGCCGGATGCGGTCTCAAGCTGCTTCGACGCCAGGCGTTTTTGAGCCTTCCGGCGTTTAACCACATGCACCGCTTCCTCCCGGCCTTGATTCAACGCGAGGGAGGCGAGGTGATGTCCGTGGCCGTCAATCACCGGCCTCGGCTCAGGGGCCAATCCAAATACGGGATCCACAACCGCCTGTGGGTGGGGATCGTCGATCTGCTTGGTGTGCTTTGGCTGAAGCGGCGTGCGATCAACCCCAGCTATGAAGAGGTAACTGAATGATGAGCGAACAAGCTTGGATTATCGTCGGTTTCACAGGGCAGGCACTGTTTGGCGCCCGGTTCCTGATCCAATGGCTCACGAGCGAGCGCGCCAAACGCAGCGTGATCCCCGCGGCATTCTGGTACTTCAGTGTCGGCGGCAGTTTAGTCCTGCTTTGCTACTCACTGCATAAGCTCGATCCCGTCTTCATAGTGGGCCAAATCACGGGACTGTTTATCTACGTCCGCAATCTGTACCTACTGCATCGCGTCGAAAAAACACTCTCGCTCAGCCCGGTGAGGGATGACACTCGATCCTAATCGCGATCCCGCAGTGGTAGCGGCGCCGCGGGACACGGTAGGACGTTATTTAACAAGACCTTGGTGCTGGCGAGGCGCGGTCGCGGCGCTGCTGCTACTCGCGGGCTATGTCGCCGGCATAGGCACGCGCGCTATTCCACTGGATGGACATGAAGTCTTCGTGGTTCAGACTGCACAAGAGATGAATACGCGCGGCGATTTTATCGTGCCGTACTTCAACGGTGAACCGAGGCTCACGAAACCGCCGCTGAGCTATTGGCTCACATGGCTTGTGGCGTCGATCGCTGGCGATCCCAACCACATCGCTCCCTGGCAAGGACGTGTACCTTCGATCGCGGCCGGCATAGGTCTGGTCGCTACCGCTTTGTGGCTGGGCGCCCTGCTCTTCGATCGCGCGACCGGACTCCTCGCCGGACTCTTACTGACCTTGAGCGCGGGCTTTTTCTCCTATACTCACGATGCCCGGCCCGACCTTCTATACGCGTTTTGGTGTGCCCTGGGCTATACGGCCTTCGCGGCCGCGTGGAAAGCCGCCGATCACTCGCGGCAGCTTCTAGGTTGCTATGCCATGTGGGTCGCGTACGCGCTGGCTATTCTTACCAAAGGTCCCCAGCTTCCCGCAATGCTGCTAGCCGGCAACATCGTTTTTTTTGCGCTCGCAGGCGGTTTTCGCCGCGGCCTGAGCATGCTGCATCCGGTCACAGGTCTATTGCTCACCGCGTGCCTGACTCTCCCGTGGTGGTTTGCCGTGCACGCCTCGCTGGACGGCACGGGGCTTTCCGGGAGCCAGCTTTCGGGATCGTTGCTCGCCCCGAGCATGGCGCTGGATTTCTATTATTTCTATCGCACGCCGCAGTTGCTCCTCCCTTGGTTGTTGCTGATTCCGTTCGGGTTCGTTCTATTTAGCAAGCGCGAGCGTAGCGATGCTTCCCTATTGCTATGGCTATGGGTGTCAGTCGCCGCCTTGATTCTCGATTTCGGTCCCCAGCAACGTTGGTTTTACATGCTGCCGCTCCTGCCCGCGCTGTGCGTTTTGACCGCCGCCGGCACGCTTGCGGTACTACGGAGGGACGCGTCCTGGATCTGGATCCACGCCGCGTGGCGGTGGGTCTTCTTGCCGCTACACGCGCTTTTGGCGCTCGGCGCCCTGTTATGGATCGCCGTGTCCAACGAAGGTGCGGGTTATGGGAATACGGTAGGCGCCGCCGCGGCCGCGGGTGCTCTGACCGTGGTGTTCTGCGCGGCTCTCATCTTGAGGCGCGGGCGTACCATCACGCCCCTCGGTGATCTCGCCGCCCTGGGCGTTATGTACGGCATCGCACTGGCCGCGGTGTCCGACACTCGCTGGCTGTGGAGCCAGGATCGCTTCGAGCGGCCTCGATTGGCAAGGATCGCGCGCGAGGCCGCGGATCCGGATACGCCGATCTTAAGCTGGGGTATTAACCCCAATGGTTACGTGTACTACGCGGGCCGCAAGATCACCGTGCTGGCAAGCCCCGATGACTTCAATCGTTTCCTTGCGGAGAAGCGCTACGGTGAATTGATCGTACTTATGCTAAAGCGCGACTTGAAGCTCTTGCCCGAAAACTTAGAACAAGAGGTGCTGGCCGGTATGCCCGGCGATGCCGATGAGGCTACCGTGGTAGCACGGCTGCGTGATGAGGCATTGATGCGCGTGATCCCTTAACGCGAGTGCCGTGCTTCGACGTAGAGGATCCTTAAGGCCGCGTCTTCCCGATGCCAGAGGCCCGAGACCGGATCTCGCCATTCCGTGCACTTCTCGGTATGGCCCTTGATCCGCCGGTGCTTCCAGCCCGATCCCCACAACACAAACGCCCGTGCCGCATGTTTTAAAACCAGGTGTAATGGCATACTCATAGTGACCACCTCGCCTGCTAACGTAGTATCTTGGACCCGCGAGCCCCATGTGGGACTCATGGACTGTTAGGAGCATTATTTGTGCCGCAGTACGGTGATCTTGAGACTATGAGTGGTGCGCGTTAATACCGCTTAAGATGCCGGTGAGGCGAGGAGCGTTGAAACGAAAGGCGAAAGAATTACGGATTAGGCCAGACAAGCTCCTCCTCGTCAGTCTTCGTCTCGCGAGCGGTCGTTTTCATCGAGGCCGTCGGCCCAGTCATCTTCCTTGTTTTCTTCCCACGGCCGCTTAGGAGGTTTTGAACGCGGGCTCGCATCGTCGCTCGGCTTGTATCCTTTTTCTTCGTCCTCATAGCCGGGGTCTTGGCCGCTCGGCAAATCGCTCTGCCCGGTCCACTCCTCGGGTATCTCGATCGGTTCGATCTCTAAATCGTACCATTCGTCGGTATCCATTTCGTCAATTTCGCCGTCGGCATATTGAACCTCGATGACTCCACGCTCATCGTCCACATCGAGGACTTCGAATTTCCGGCCACGCTCGATATGTTCGTACCAACTGCCCGCGACCGGATTAACTTCGTTGCTCATCGTTCTCTCCCGTGGCCTGTCCGCGCCCCCTGCTATTACCTATAACTTTACTGCAAAGCTTCCCTGGCGCAAGGCCATTCATTCACGCAACCCCCATATGGCGCCTAAACGCCGCATGGGCCGCAACACGAGCCGGTAAGGCAGATCGGGGCCCGGCCGTCTGGCCTTACCGGGGAAGTCATGATGATCCCGGTGTTCGGATTCTCCGAGCAGCACCGCCGACGGCACGCGATAGCTACGCGCCGTGCACCCCTCGAGATCCGGTGCGCCGCGGTGGGACATGACGTTGAACCAAAGCGTGCCGAACGGCGACAGAAAGGCGGGAATCAAAACCACCAGGGTGGAAAACGCCCGCGATCCGCTCAGTCCCCAGACCGTCAGCCATTCCAGCCACGGAATAACAAAACACCACTTGTCGAGCCACGCCGTCTCGGGATAGCGCAGCTTGATATGGCGGCGCGCGTTCCTCGGGTCATAGGGCCAACCCAACCAGGCGTAAAGGACCGAGCGGGCCACCGGTGAGTGCGGGTCCTCTAGGGTATCGCAGTGGAAGTGGTGATGGCGGTGATTCGCGGCCCACCAGGACATGCCTCCTTGGTTGGCCGCCGCGCACGAATAGGCGATCACGAATTCGAACCAGCGTTTGGCTTTGAACGCGTTGTGTGAAAAGTATCGATGCAACCCAAGCGTCATGCCGAGGATCGAGTGCCGGTTGCCTTGCAGGATAATCAAGACCCACGTCTGGATCTCAAACAGCAGCGGCCTGACCGCCTCAAGGTCAAGGAGGATCAAGGGCACGATGTAAACGATGATCGTGCACGTGCCGAAAATGCGCTGAAGGGTCCAGAACAACATTGAGGTATGATTTCGGGCTTAGGCGGCGCGTGCGCCCATTAATCAGTGATTATATTAGAAGACGAAGGCGGAGGTTACAAAATCGGTGCACGGAAATCATCCACTGCAAGCCCCAAAGCCACTAAGCATGGCGCGTCAGCCGCGTGGTCTCGCGCTATTGTTCGTGGTAGAAATGTGGGAGCGTTATTCGTATTACGGGATGCGGGCGCTGTTGATCCTGTTCCTGGTCACGGAGACCGGGCGCGGCGGTTTGGGTTGGACGGTCGAGCGCGCGGGACAATTGTACGGCTGGTACACGGGGCTCGTGTACCTCACTCCGGTCATCGGCGGTTACCTCGCCGACCGCTACCTCGGCACTCACCGCGCCCTCGTCGCCGGCGGCATTTTGATCGCGCTCGGGCATTTCTCTCTCGCGCTCGAAAGTACCGTGGCGTTTTATTCCGGCTTGACCCTCTTGGTGTTGGGCACCGGGTTTTTCAAATCCAATATTTCCACGATGGTCGGCCAGCTCTATGGGCTTCATGATCCCCGCCGCGACAGCGGCTTTACCATTTACTACATGGGGATCAATCTCGGAGCGCTCATCGGCCCGCTCATCTGCGGCTATCTGGCGCACAGCAGCCGCTTTGGGTGGGCCTACGGTTTCGGGGCGGCCGGGGTCGGGATGCTGGCCGGGCTTGCGATTTATCTCGGCGGCAGAAAACGGTTTCTAGGAGACGTCGGTATAACGAACGCGCCACGCACGCCGGATGCTCAAGCACGTCCGCCGTTAAACCGCGAGGAAAAAGAGCGGATCGCGGCGATGCTGGTAATGGCGTTCTTCGTCATGTTTTTTTGGCTGGCGTTCGAGCAAGCGGGTTCCTCCATGACGGTGTTTGCCGAGCGCAGCACCGATCGCACCACGCCGGGGTGGTTACACTGGTTGCTGGCTGAGGAGCAATTTCCGGCGGCTTGGTTTCAGGCGGTCAACCCCGCCTTCATTCTGTTGCTCGCGCCCCTTTTTTCCACGCTCTGGCTACGCCTCGGATCCGCCGGATTGGAGCCGCGAACTCCGGTAAAAATGGCATCGGGATTGATCCTCCTCGGGAGCGGTTTCCTGGTCTTAGTGTTCGCCGCGGCGCAGAGCGATCGCGGTACGCCGGTTAGCCCGCTGTGGTTGACTGCGGCTTATCTCTTACATACCTGCGGCGAGCTCTGCCTCTCCCCCGTGGGTCTCGCCCTCGTCACTCGCATCGCACCGCTCAAGTATGCCTCGACGTTGATGGGGGTGTGGTTCTTGGCCGCCTTCGCAGCCAATCTCGCGGCCGGCTATTTCGCGGGCATGCTCGATGCTTTTCGCGAGGGTCGTGTCGTGACGATCCTAGGCGGCCAAGCGGACTTTTTCCTGATCCTGGTCGTAACCTCCTGTGCCGCCGGAATTCTTCTGTGGCTGATCGCTCCCTGGCTTAACCGACTCATGCACGGCCGCGACCAGCGTGCGCATTCGCGCCCCCGGCCTAAGCCATCGCCCATTTCGTGAATTTGTCACAGAACTTTTGTGACAAATTACCGCGATTCTTACGCGCATGGTTCGGTATTCTACGAACCGCTTCGTTATCCACTCAACCGCGGGTAACGCGGTTGCCTCCTCCCCCGCCGCGACATGCGGCTCATTCGGGCACAGGGATGTGCCCTCCTTTTTCAAGTGACTCCCCTCCCCGCCGCGCGGGTAACGCCTATGGTGCTGACCAGATCTTTAATGCATACTGCGGCGAGCTTCGCATGAATCGACAGCCGTTATCGGATCGACCTTGGCTTTTCGCCACATCGCCATGAACAATCTGCATGAAAAGATCCGCGGCAGCCCATGGCTCGCCGCCCTGCTATTGGTCCCGGCCTTTGCAATCACGATCCTCTTCGCGGGTTTTTTCTTTGCGCTTTTTGTTAGCGTTTTCCTTTTGCTGGGAACGATCCTCGGAATGCGTTTTTGGTGGATCAAACGCCGCATGAAAAAATCCGGCGGCTCAGGGATCATCGATGGCGAATTCGTCGTCGTCGATAAACGGATCACCATTATCAAGGGAGAGCACGCCCGGGATCGTGGCGCCGGGGATGACTGAACCCTCGCGCTCAGAGCTTGTGAAAAAATCGTCGCGAGCAACGGGAGGTCGCGTTCCGCTTATTGATCGGCACGATCGATCACGAACCGGTCGCAGCGAACCAGCGCTCGCAGCCCGAGCAAGGCGGGAAAGGGATGGGTGAGAAGATAGGTCGGCAGGGTCTCTAAGTAACGCCGATACCGTCCTTCGTCGACAAAGCGTTCGCGAAAACGCGATCCCGTCAGCGCCTCGGCGATTTGCGGCAAGATCCCGCCCGCCAAGTAAATCCCGCCCCGAGCAGCTAAGGTCAGGGCTAGATCGCCCGCCACGGTGCCTAGAAAGCAGAAGAACATGTCCACGGCTTTCGCGGCATAGCGGTCCTCTCCGAGTAGGGCTCTAGCCGTGATCTCGGCCGGAGTTCGGTCCGAGGCCACATCACCGGCCAGCGCCGCCAGACTTTGATAGATCTCCACCAACCCGGGTCCGGACACGGCGCGCTCCGCGGACACGTGCCCAAAGCGAGCCCGCAGACGCCCGAGCACAGCCGCTTCGGCATCGTTCATGGGCGCCAAGGTAACGTGCCCGCCTTCGCTTGCAAGCGGGACCCACCCCGAGCGGTAGGGGGTGAGCCCGGACACCCCGAGGCCGGTGCCCGGCCCGATCACGCCGAGCGGCGCGTTCGCTTGCGGTTCCCCGGCGCCAATCTGATGTCGATGCGAAGCTTCGAGCCGCGACAACGCATGGGCAACCGCGGTAAAGTCATTGATCACCTCGATGCGCTCCCAGCCGAGGGCCTCCTTGATTTCTGGATAGAAAAAGACCAACCGCGATTGACCATGCGCACGCGATCCTCCACGATGGGCGCGGCGACCGCCAGCGCACCGGCACGGATAGATGGCTGTGTCCCCTCCTCCTCCAGGTAGCTTCGCAGCGCCGAGACCAGGTCCGGCAGCGCATCATTCGACAGGACCCGGATCGCCGTGATTTGGTCGCGGTCGTTGAGGATGCCGATCCGGGTCCGTGATCCACCGATGTCAGCCAATAACCACGGGCGCGCTGTGTTCATCCTAAAGGATCGTCGTGGAGAGTGCCCGCGATGCCGAAGCAACGATTGAGGACCTTCTTCACCCTAGAGGGCCCCAGGCTCTATTACCTTTTCAGGCTCCTAGGATTAGAAAATACTGAGGTTGAATGTTCCTGTTCCAGCGCCCAGCGGGTTGCCTCGAAGCGAAGCTCGGCGGTGTTCAGGATCTGGAGCTTGTTTTTAAGCCGCTGGTGATAGGTTTCTACGGTGCTCGGGCCGAGGTGCAGTCTTTCCGCGATCTCGCGCGTCGTCCGGCCCGCTCCCATCAACCGGAAGACCTCCAGCTCGCGATCGGAAAGCCCCTCTATGGGCGATCGTTCAAGGTGCGTCTCGCCCCTTCGGGCGCGCTGGAGGATGCGCTTGGTCAGGGCCTCGCTGAAACAGAGCCGATCGCTACGGAGCGCACGGATCGCCTCAATGATGGTGCGGGAGGGGGCCTGCTTGCTAACGAAGCCGCTCGCGCCGGCGCGCAAGGCGCGCCCCCCGTACACGCGTTCGTCGTGCATGGTCGCGACGATGGTCTTGGTGTGAGGATGTCGCTCCCCGATCCATTTGATGAGATCCAGCCCGTTGCCGTCCTTGAGCATGAGATCGACGATCACGATGTCGGGTGCTAGCGCATCATCGATGCGGCGCTTCGCATCGACCACCCCCTCGGCCTCACCACAGACTTCCAGACCCGGCTCCTGCCCAAGCAGCTTGCGGATCCCGTCGCGGACCAGCGCATGATCGTCGACGATGAGCACGCGGATCGGGCGGTGGGCGCTCGGGTCCGCTGCGGCATTGACGCGAGCGGACGCCATCTCACTGACCCTTGGGTAAAAAACAGGAGACCAACGTCCCGCCCTCCGGCGGAGACTCGATCTGCAGGATACCGCCCGCCAGCCCACAGCGGCGACGCATGATGTCGAGGCCGAAACCGCGCCTCTCTTTGGCGCGCCTCTCTTTGGCGATCTCCGGTCCGATCCCGACCCCTTGGTCGCGGACCGAGACGTGGACCCCGTCGCGGTCCTCCAGGCGGATCACGATCTCGTCGGTTTGCGCGTGCCGGGCCGCGTTATGTGCCGCCTCGCTGGCGATGTGGTAGAGCTGCGTGGCCGCGACATCGTGCTCCACCTCCGGGCGTCCCTCCACCTCGAAGCGGCAGCGGATCCGGTAGAGCTCGGTCACCTCCTCCGCCAGACCTTCCAGGGCGATAGAGAGGGCTTGGGCGTTCACCGGAACGGGCAAGAGGCCCCCGGCGATGCCGGCAAGCTCTGCCTTGGCCTGGTCCACCATGGATTCCAGCCGTGCCGCTTGGTCCGCGCCGGGCGTGCCGGCGGGGAGCTCGCTCGCGAGCGCCGCGGCCAGCATGTCGATGGCGCTCATCTGCTGCCCGAACGCATCGTGCAGCTCGCGGCCCAGTCGCTGCCGCTCCTCTTCGGCCAGCTCTGCGATACGCTGTTCCATGCGCTTGCGCTCGGTGACGTCCTGGGCGACGCCGACGAAGCGCACCGCCTCATCGCCCTCATAGAAGAACCGGCCTTGGGCCGAGAGCCACCGTGGCTCGCCTTCGGGCTCCCTCAGGATGCGGTGCTCCGAGGCGAACAGCGAACACTCGCGGCGCGCCTCTTCGAGCCCGTGCTCGACTCGCTCCCGGTCTTGGGGATGGATGCAGGAGCGCCACATCCCCATCGTGGCCTCCCCTCCCGAGACGGCCTCATAGCCCATGATCTCGACGTGGTTCTTGGACCAGCGCCCGGTGTCGGTCCTGAGATCCAAGTCCCAGCTACCCATGCCGGTGCCATGCACGGCCAAGCTCAGCCATTCTTCGCTCTCGCGCAGGGCCGCGATGGCGGTCTCGAGCTCCGCCGTGCGTGCGCGCACGCGCTCGTCCAGCTCCGCCGCGAGGCGCTCGAGGGCCCGCTCATGCTCCTTGCCGCTGGTGACATCGTTGAAGGTGACGACCACACCGACGATGCGGTCATCCTCGGTACGGTAGGGGAGAATACGCCGCAGGTAATGACGCCCCTCGACGTCTTGTACCTCGCGCTCGATCGGCGCGAGCTGCTGCAGCACGCGTTCGGCGTCGGCCAGAAGCTCCGGATCGGTGAAGTTCAGGGCGAAGTCGGAAATGGGCCGGCCCACATCGGTCTCGATCACGCGAATCAGCCGTTTGGTGGCCGCGGTGAACCGCTTGAGGCACAAGCCTCGGTCGAGGAACACGGTCGCGATGTCCGTGCTCGCCAGCAAGTTGTTAAGGTCGTTGTTGGTCGCTTCCAGCTCCGTGAGCTTGTGCTCGAGCTGGTGGTTGACGGTCTGCAGCTCCTCGTTCAGCGACTGCAGTTCCTCCTTCGAGGTCTCGAGCTCCTCGTTGGTCGACTGCAGCTCCTCGTTTACCGAGGTGATCTCCTCGTTCGAGGCCCTGAACTCCTCATTGGCGGTTTCGAGCTCCTCGACCGTGCTTTGCAGGTCCTCGCGTGTGGCGCGCAGCTCTTCTTCGAGCTGGTGGATGATGGCTTCATAGTCGGCGGCCCTTTCGGTCTCCTCACGCGGCGGCTCGGGCGGCGCGATCTCCGCGAGCCGCGGGCGACGGCCGCCGTCCTCTTCGTCGAAGGCCACGAGGTAGAGACCCTGGACCTCCGGGGGGTGACGCAGCGGATCGACGAGCAAGCGCGCGGCGAAATACCCGCCGTTCTTCTTGATGCGCACACCGCCTGCCGAAACGGCCTTGTCGGCCTGGATCGCCTCGCGCACGGCCGTGCGC
>Ga0136621_1000169_pt1 | contig 23802 bp, 6 predicted proteins | sample AntDryUQ445A2306_FD_104673 | JGI IMG/M metagenome (GOLD analysis project Ga0136621, IMG submission 104673) | Polar desert sand microbial communities from Dry Valleys, Antarctica - metaG UQ445A (23.06) | ecosystem: Environmental > Terrestrial > Soil > Desert | place: Antarctica: Dry Valley...
CCGCGCCCTGATACAATCGCCGGCGTACCCAACCGACGCCCAGCGCGACACCGCGCCACACCCTCCGCGGCGATCCGCCTGGCCGCGAGGTCACCAGGCCGGCGCCCACGCGCAGCCGCACGCTGGGAAACCGTCCAAGAACGTCCTGACCTGCACCGATGACACCCAAGCAAGACGATCTAGCGCTGTAATACAAGACGATCTAGCGCTGTAGTACTAGGAGTCCGGCGCGTCCCCGAGCTGGTGGGCGGCACCGAGGAAGGCTTGATGAGTTCCATGGGCAGCGGGAACACGACCGTGGAGAGCTCGCCACCGATCTCGAGCACGGCACCCGCCCCAGCGAGGTGAGCACCGACCGGGCACCGGCCTACCCGCGAGTGCTCGACGAGTTGGCACCCGCCGCCTGCCATGTCACCGAGCAGTACGCCAATAATCCGATTGAGGCAGATCACGGTCGGCTCAAAGCGCGGCTACGACCGATGCGAGGACTCAAACGACTCCGCTCGGCCCGGGTGATCAATACTGGACACGCCTTCATCCAGAACTTGCGTCGCGGCCACTTACGAACTCGGAGTCGACGTTGACCCGCAGCATCGGCTCCCGGCGGCCTTCACCGAACTCGCCCGCGTCATCTGATCACAGCATCACCGCAGCTAAACCTGATCGCACACGGCTAACGCAACACCGCCCCCTGATCGGCCGGCTCGACGGCACGTGCGGTGGTGGTGCGGGCGGCCATGGTCAGGCCGATGCCGACCACCAGGACGGCCACCGGGAGCAGGTAGGCGATCCGGACCGCGTCGGTGATCGCAGCCGGGGGGACGGTGCCGATGTCGGAGCCGGCCGCGCCCGCGGCGGCAAGCTGGGCCTGCAGCAGGGCGCCAGCCGCGGCCAAGCCGATGCTGCTGCCGACCATGCGGCCGAGGCTGAGCAACCCGGACGCGGCGCCGGACTGCTCGGGGTCAATATCGCGCATCGCGATCGTGCCGCCGGGCGAGAACACCACGCCCATGCCGATCCCGAGCACCACGAGTGCGGGCAGCAGGCCGGTCCACGAGGCGTCGAGCTGGGTCTGGAGCGCCAGCATGCCGATTCCTGCCGCGGACAGCCCGAGGCCGCCGATCAGGACGTACTTGCCGCCGTACCGGTCGGTCAGCCGGCCGGACACCGGTGAGAAGAAGATGGAGACCAGCGGGGCAACCGCCACGGCGAGGCCTGAGGCGAGCGCGGACATGCCGGCTCCCGCCTGCAGGTGCAGGAACACCAAGAAGAACGTGCAGCCGATGCCGCACGCGATCACCGCGGTGACGCCACTCATCAGCACGAAGTTGCGGTTGCGCACGATGTCGAACGGGAGCAGCGGCTCGCGATGCTGGCGCCCCCGCTCGACCCACACGAAGATCACCACAGCGACTACGCCGGCCGCGAGCAGCATCGGCGCGGTCACCGGACCCCACACCCCACCCCACCGGTTGGGCTCTCCTTCGATCAACGCATAGGTGATCATGAACAGGCCACCCGTCAACAGGCCGATGCCCACCAGGTCGAGGCGCCGGGAGCGAGCGGCGGGCACGTTCGGGACGACGAACGCGGCGAGCACGAACCCGGCAACCCCGATCGGCACGTTCATGTAGAACACCCAGCGCCAGTCCAAAGCGGACACCAGCAGGCCGCCGAGGCTCGGCGCCACCGCGACCGACAGGCCGGCGAACGATCCCCAGACGCCGATCGCGGCGCCGCGCCGATCGGCGGGGAACACCTTGGTGATGATCGACAGCGTTTGCGGGGACATCAGCGCCGAACCGATGGCCTGCACGATTCGCGCGCCGATCAGTTGCTGCGGGCTCTGCGCGAGGCCGCAGGCAATGGACGCCGCGGTGAACACGCCGAGCCCGATCAGGTACATCCGCTTCGGGGAGAACAGGTCACCGAAGCGAGCGCCGAGCATGGTCAACGCGGTGAGCACCAGGATGTAGACGTTGACCACCCACAGGACCTGGTCGAACGTGGCGTTCAGGTCGGCGCTGATCGCCGGGATCGCCACGTTCACCACCGTCGAGTTGAACAGGCCAAGCGACTGCCCGACGCACAGCGCGAGCAGCACGGTCCACGGGCTGCGTGCGGTGGTCATCGCTGCCTCCCATCAAGCAGGTCCGCGACGGCTTTCCCGATCTCGGCGAGTGGCTCCGGCTTGGTCATCTCGCCGTGCGCGCAGTCGATCGGCCGCTCGTCGAACCCGGTCACGAACGGCCGCCACGCAGCTGCGGGTGCGAGTGACCGGTCCGGCCGGTCCGCGTTCGCGGTGAAGAAGAGCACATCGCCGTCGAAGCGAGCCGGGACGTGCCGCGCCGAAGCCTCGACGTTCGCGGTGAAAACCCTTGCCACCGAAGCGATTCCAGCCTCGCCCAGGTCCGCCAGCGGACTGTGTGCGGCACGCAGGATGTCGACCGCGCCGGCGAGGCCGAGCTCCGTGTCCGGCGAGGTGAAGGCGAGCGAGTCGAGCACGGCACGCAACGCCTCCCGCTCGTCCGACGGGACGGGGTCGGACCCGGCTCGCGCGCTCGCCGGAGAGGAGTCCATCAGCCCGAGGAACGCCACCCGCTCGCCGTCGGCCTGCAGCGCGGTCGCCATCGTGTGTGCCACGATCCCGCCGAACGACCACCCGAGCAGGTGGTATGGACCAGACGGCTGGACCTGGCGGATCGCCGCGACGTAGTCACGGGCAAGGTCCGCGACGCTCGTCGGGCGGTGGTCCGGCGAGGTGAGGCCGCGGGCCTGCAGGCCGTACACCGGCCGGTCGTTGAGCTGACCGAGCAGTCCGGAGTAGACCCAGCTGATCCCGGCGGCCGGGTGAACGCAGAACAGCGGCGGCCGGTCTCCCGTGGCTCGCAATGGAAGGAGGACCTCGAGCGGGTCCGAGTCGCCCGCGTCGTCGAGCCGGGCCGCGAGCCCCGCGACGGTGGGCGTCTCGAACAGGGCCCGGATGCCGAGCCGGGTTCCCAGCTCGGCGGCGATCCGGCCGATGACCTTGGTCGCCAGCAACGAGTGCCCGCCGAGATCGAAGAACCCGTCATCGATGCCGACCTCGGCCACGCCGAGCACGTCGGCGAAGATCGCGCACAGGATCCGCTCGGGCTGGGTGCGTGGCTCGGCTCCGCCAACACCGACCACGCCCGGGGCGGGTAGCGCGCGCCGGTCGAGCTTTCCGTTGGGTGTCAACGGAAGCTCGGCAAGCTCGACGAACGCCGATGGCACCATGTAGTCGGGCAATGCGCCGGCGACGTGGGCCTGCAGCGTCCCCGGCTCGACCGTGCCGTCCGCGGGCACGACGTAGGCCACGATCCGCTGGTCGCCGGGGTTGTCCTCGCGCACGATCACCGCGGCGCGGTCGACGTCGGCGTGCCCGGCCAGCCGCGACTCGATCTCGCCGAGCTCGATGCGGAACCCGCGGACCTTCACCTGGTGATCGGCGCGGCCGACGAACACCAGGTTGCCGTCCGCGGCCCACCTGGCCAGGTCACCCGTGCGGTACATCCGTGCGCCGCCACCGAGGAACGGGTTGGCCACGAACCGCTCCGCAGTCAGCCCCGGCCGGTTCAGGTAGCCGCGAGCGAGCCCCGCGCCGGCGATGTAGAGCTCACCCGCCACACCCGGCGGCACCGGCGACAGGGCGGCATCCAGCACGTACACCTGGACGTGCTCGAATGGCCGTCCAATGGGGACGGCGCCGTCCGGCACCGCCTGCCCTGGTGCGATACGGTACTCCGCACAGCTCACCGTGATCTCGGTCGGCCCGTAGGAGTTGACGACCGAGGCGTCCGGGTTGCGCTCGCGCCAGTGCGCCAGGTGCTCGCCGTGCAACGCCTCGCCGGCCACGATGAGCTGACGTGCCGGCGAGAACTCCCGCGGCAGCGCGGCCAGCAGCGGCAGGTGGCTTGGCGTGGCCTTGAGCCAGGTGCACGGCGAGCGGTGCAGCGCCGCCGCGGTGTCCTCCGCGCCGTCCAGCGCGGCCAGGTGCACGCGGCCGCCGACCACCAGCGGCGTGTACAGCACCGTCACGGTCAGGTCGAACGCTACCGGCGAGTGCACCAACGTGACGCCGCGCGCATCCGGGTAGCCGACCTTGGCCCAGCCGAGGTATGCGGCGAGCGCGCCGTGCTCGACGACCACACCCTTCGGCCGTCCGGTCGAGCCGGAGGTGTAGATCACGTACGCGGGGTCCGTCGCCGCCGGTCCGGGTCCGGTCGGGTTGGCCGCCGAGTGGTCGTCGATGATGTGGGCCGCGTTGGCGAGAGCCGGCGCGGTCAGCAGTAATGCCGGTGCGGAGTCCGTCAGCATGAACTCCACTCGCGCAGCCGGATAGCCCGGGTCCACCGGTAGGTAGGCGGCGCCTGACTTGAGCACGGCCAGCAGGGCGACCACCAACTCGACCGACTGAGGCATCGCCACTGCGACCAGCTGCCCAGGCCGCACACCGGTACGGATCAGGTAATGCGCCAGCCGGTTGACCCTGGTATTGAGGTCTTGATAGGTCAGCTCAACGCCATCGGCGAACACCGCAGGGCGATCGGGCGTACGGGCCACCTGTGCCTCGAACAGCTCCGGCAAGGTGGTTGTCGCCGCGGTGAGGCCGGTGCCGTTCCAGTCGACCAACAGCCGATGCCGCTCTTCGGCAGTCAGAATGTCCAGCGCGGCAATGGGTTTCTCGGGATCCGCGACGGCGGCCTCGATCAGCCGGACGAGCCGGTCGACGAACGTCTGCGCGGTCGCGCGGTCGAACAGAGCGCTGTCGTAGCCGAGGAACCCGTCGATGCCGGGGGCCGCCGAGTGCCGCCGCGGCCGCTCGGTCAGCATCAGGCTCAGGTCGTACTTCGCGGTGCTCACGGCGATCTCGTGCTCCTCGACCGCGAGGCCGGGCAGCTCGAGGGTCGCGCCCGCGGCGTTCTGGAACGCGAGCAGCACCTGGAACAGCGGATGGTGCGCCAGCGAGCGGGTCGGGTTGACCACCTCCACGATGCGTTCGAACGGCACGTCCTGATGCGCATACGCGGCGAGGTCAGCCTCGGTGACCCTGGCCAGGAGCTCGGCGAAGCTCGGCTCCCCCGCCGTGTCCACTCGCAGCACCAAGGTGTTCACGAAGAAGCCGACGAGATCGTTCAACGCGTTGTCGGTCCGGCCGGCGATCGGCGAACCGATCGGGATGTCGGTGCCAGCGCCGAGCCTCGTGAGCAACGCGGCGAGCCCGGCGTGCAGGACCATGAACACGCTCGCCTTGCTTCGTGTTGCCAGCGCGATGATCCGCTCGTGCAGCTCCAGACCGATCACGACCGGAACGGCGTCGCCCCGATGCTCGGCGATCGCGGGGCGGGGGCGGTCGGTCGGCAGCTCCAGCCGATCGGGCAGGCCGGACAGGGCTGACTGCCAGAACGCGAGCGACCGGCTGAGGATACTGTCCTCATCGGACTCATTGCCAAGCATCTCCTTCTGCCACAACGCGAAATCGGCGTACTGGACCGGCAGCGTAGTCCACTGTGGAGGATTGTCTTCGGATCGTGCGGCGTAAGCAACGGCCAGGTCCCTTGTGAACGGCGCGAGGGACCATCCGTCGGTGGCGATGTGATGGACGACGACGAGCAGCACGTGGTCCCGCTCACCGAGCCGGAACACGCCAGCGCGCACCGGCAGCTCCACAGCCAGGTCGAAACCCTCGTCGGCCGCCTGAGCTACCGCATTATCCAATTCGGACCCGGCTATTTCCCGTACCTGGAACGGAATCTGGGCCTGCTCGGCATCGAGCACGAGCTGATACGGTTCTTCGTCGGTTACTGGGAAGATCGTGCGCAACGCCTCGTGCCGCTCGGCGACGTCGGCAAGCGCGCGGCGTAGTGCGGGCAGGTCAAGATCACCACGCAGCCGCATCGCCAGCGGCACGTTGTACATCGCGGTCGTGGTCTCGAACTGGTTGAGGAACCACAGCCTGCGCTGGGTGAACGACAGCGGTACCCGGGCGGGCCTCGGTACGGCGCGCAGCGGGGTCCGTGCTGTCGCCCCGTCCGACAGCCGCTCGGCCAGCGCGGCGACGGTCGGTGCTTCGAACACCGCCCGTATGCCGAGTTCGACACCAAGAACCGAGCGGATCCGGCTGACCAGCCGGGTGGCCAGCAGCGAATGCCCGCCCAGCGCGAAGAAGCTGTCCTCGACGCCGGTCACCGGGACGCCGATCACCTCGGTGAACAGCGTGCACAGGATTTCCTCGCGCGGGTCGCGCGGGCCGCGGGTCGACGCCGGCGCGACGTCCGGCGCCGGCAGCGCGGACCGGTCCAGCTTCCCGTTCGGTGTCAACGGCAACGCGTCCAGCACGAGCCAGTCCGCGGGAACCATGTACTCCGGCAACGCCTCGGCGACCGCCGCCCGTGCCGCGGGCACGTCGACCCCGGCGTCCGCCCGCGCGACCAGGTAGGCGACCAGAGTCTTGTTGCCGGGCCGGTCCTCGCGCACCATGACCACGACGTGGGCGATGTCCGGCCGGGCGGCGAGCACGGTCTCGATCTCCCCCGGCTCGATACGGAACCCGCGGAGCTTCACCTGCCCGTCGGCCCGGCCGAGGAAGCGTAGCTCACCGGCGGCGGTCCGGACCACCAGGTCGCCGGTGCGGTAAATCCGGCCACCGCCTGTGCCGAACGGGTCGGCGACGAACCGCTGCGCGGTGAGCCCCGGCTGGCCGAGGTAGCCGCGCGCGAGCTGATCACCGGCGATGTACAGCTCGCCGGGAACGCCGGGGGGCAACAGGTGCAGCCGCGCGTCGAGCACGTAGAGCCGGTTGTTGTCCAACGGCCGACCCAGGTGGACACTGTGGACGGTCCGCTGCGCCGGGTCGAACCTTTGGTGGCTGGAGGCGAACGTGGTCTCGGTCGGCCCGTAGCTGTGCACCACCGCAGTGCCCGGGCAGTGCGTCAGCACCCGCTGGAGCGTGGCCGGCGACACCACGTCACCGCCGGTCCAAACCTCACGCAGCCGGGCGAGCACATCGACGTGCTCGTCGGCCATCACCGCGAACAGCCCCGCGGTGAAGTAACCGGCAGTCACCCCGTGCCGGGTGATGACCTCGGTCAGGTGCGCCACGTCGCCACCGTCACCACCGGCCAGGACCAGCCGGCCGCCGGTCAGCAACGGCACCCAGATTTCGTAGGTGGACGCGTCGAACCCGAACGCGGAGTGCACCAGCATCCGGCGGTGGTTGTCGCGATCCCAGCACCGGTCGGCGGCAAGCTGCACAACGTTGTGATGGGTCACCCCGACCCCTTTGGGCCGGCCGGTGGATCCGGAGGTGAACATGACATAGGCGAGGAGATCGGGCGCCACCGGCACGCCCGGGTCGGTCGCGGGCTGCTCGGCGAGCGCCGGGTCGTCGTCGATGACGATTACCGTGGCGCCTCCCGCCAGCCCGGCGTCCGCGGACGCCCGGTCGACGAGCAGTACCGCGGACCCGCTCTCCTCCAGCAGGAACCGCTTGCGGGCCATCGGGTACCGCTCATCCAGCGGCACGTAAGCCGCGCCGGCCTTGAGCACGCCCAGGATCGACACGACAAGGTCGGCCGAGCGCCGCTGCAGTACGGTCACCCGCGACTCGGGCCGGACGCCGAGACCGATCAGCCGGTGCGCCACCCGGTTCGCCCGGGCGTCCAACTCCGCGTACGACAGCACGTGATCGCCGCAGACCAGAGCGACGGCACCCGGCTCGCTTGTCACCTGCCGCGCAAGTACGTCCGTGATGGACAGCGGGGCGACCTCGGTGCTGGAATCGTCCCACTCCCACTGGATACTGGCCCGCTCGGCATCGGTGAGCAGGCTAAGATCGCCGATGGACCCGTCAGGATCGCCGGCCGCGGCGTCGAGCAGCCGGACCAGCCGGTCCGTGATCGCCTCGACCGTCACCCGGTCGAACAGATCGACGTTGTAGTCCAGGCTGCCGTCGATTCCGGCACCTTCCGCGTGCTCGGTGAGATCGAGCAACAGGTCGTACATAGCGTGCCGACGGCCGACCGGCACCTCTTCGACGGCGAGCCCGGGCAGCTCGGGCAGCCGTTCTGCGGTGTTGTGCAGGGTGATCATCACCTGGAACAGCGGGTGGTGCGCCATCGACCGATTCGGGTTGACCACCTCGACGAGGCGCTCGAACGGCACGTCCTGGTTGGCGTACGCGGCGAGCGCGGTCTCCCGCGCCCGGCGTACCAGTGCCCGGAAGCTCGGCGCACCGCCGGTGTCGGTGCGCAGTACCAACGTGTTCACGAAGAACCCGATCAGGTCGTCGAGCGCCTGGTCGGTGCGGCCGGCGATGGGGGTACCGATCGGGATGTCGGTGCCCCCGCCCAGCCTGCTGAGCAACGCGGCCAGCCCGGCCTGCAGCACCATGAAGATGCTGGCGTCGCAGTCCCGTGCCAGCGTGATCAGACGCCGGTGTAGCGCAGCGGGGATGGCCAGCGGCACCTGGTCGCCGTGGTAGCTGAGCACCGCGGGGCGCGGCCGGTCGGTGGGCAGTTCCAAGCAGTCCGGCAAGCCGGACAGCACTCGCGTCCAGTGCTCCAGCTGGCGAGCCAAAGGACTGTCCGGCTTGCTCTCGTCGCCGAACAGCTCGTGCTGCCACAGGGCGTAATCCGCGTACTGCACCGGCAACGGAGTCCACCGCAGAGTATCACTGGCCTGCCGGGCGGCGTAGGCGGTGGCTAGGTCGATGGCGAGCGGTCCTCGGGACCAGCCGTCAGTGGCGATGTGGTGCATCACCACGAGCAGCGCATGGTCGGCCCGGCCGAGCCGGAACACCGTGGCGCGCACGGGCATCTCGGTCTCGAGGTCGAAGTCGACGCAGGCGGCGTCGAGCAGCGCAGAGTCGAGGTCGGCCTCGGTGGTGTTAACGACCGGCAGCTTCGGGGTCACCGCCTCGAGAACCTGCTGGCGTGGTTCGCCGTCGATGCTAGGGAAGATCGTGCGCAGCGACTCGTGCCGCTCGACCACGTCGGCGAGCGCATCGCGCAAAGCGGTCAGATCCAGCTCGCCGCGCAGCCGCAACGCGAGCGGCACGTTGTAGATGCCGCCGCCGCGCTCGAACCGGTTGAGGAACCACAACCTGCGCTGCGCGAAAGACAGTGGGATCTCGGCCGGACGTTCGCCGGCGCGGATGGCTGTCCTTGCCGTCGAGGCGCCGGCGATCCGGTGGGCGAGCCCGGCGACGGTGGGCGCCTCGAACAGGGTTCTGATGGTCAGCTCGACGCCGAGTGCGATGCGGACCCGGCTGATGACCCTGGTGGCGAGCAGCGAGTGGCCGCCGAGGTCGAAGAAGTTGTCGTCGACACCCACCCCGGGCAGCCCAAGCACCTCGGCGAACAGCTCGCAGAGGATCTCCTCCTGCGGGGTGCGCGGCGCTCGCCCGGCGACCGTCGGGGACACCTCCGGTGCGGGCAACGCGCGACGGTCGAGCTTTCCGCTAGGTGTCAACGGAAACGCGGCCAGTTCGACGACCGCGGCAGGCACCATGTGCTCCGGCAGGCGGGCAGCCAGGTGCGCGCGCAGCGACGCGGCATCGACGGTCTCCCCCGGTTCGGCGACCACGTACCCGACCAGGTTCTTCGCCCCGCCCCGGCCCGCAATGGCGGCCACCGCGGCCTGCCGGACGCCGGGGCAGCCGAGGATCGCGGACTCGATCTCGCCAAGCTCGACGCGGAACCCGCGGATCTTGACCTGCTGGTCCGCGCGGCCGACGAACTCCAGGTTCCCGTCGTTCGTCCAGCGCACCAGATCGCCGGTGCGGTACATCCGTTCCCCTTGTGCGCCAAAGGGATTGGCCACGAACCGGGTTGCGGTCAGGCTCGGGCGGTTCAGGTAGCCCCTGGCCAGCCCGGCGCCGGCAAGGTAGAGCTCGCCGGCCACCCCAGGCGGAACCGGCGCGAGCGCGGCATCCAGCACGTAGCCACTGGTGCCGGGGATCGGCCGCCCGATCGGTGGGGCGTCGGACCCGGACAGCCGGTCCGACATGGTCGCGACCACCGTCGACTCGGTCGGCCCGTACACGTGCATCATCCGCCTGCCGGGCGACCAGCGCGCCACCAGCTCCCCCGCGCATGCCTCGCCGCCGACGACAAAGCCCTGCAACGTAGGCAGATCACCGTCCGACAGGGACGCGAGCATGGGTGCGACCAGGTCGGTGTGCGTGACCTTGTGATCGTTGATCAACCCGGCCAGCTCGGTCCCGGCCAGCACACAATCCGGCGGCGGCAGCACCAGCGCGGCCCCGGTGGAGAGGGTCATCGCAATGTCTGCCATGGACACGTCGAAGCTGATCGACACCGCGAGCAGGAACCGGCTGGACTCGCCGAGCCGGAGCCCCTCGACGTGCGCGGTGACCACGTTGGACACCCCATGATGGGTGACCACCACCCCCTTCGGGGTCCCGGTGGACCCCGAGGTGTAGATCACGTACGCGGGATGATGCACCGACAGCGGACGCACCCGGTCCTCATCGGTCGGGTCGGTCGCCGGCCGCCCGGCAACGGCCAGCGCGATCGACCGCGCATCGACGGCGATCACCCGGCCGGCCGCTTCCATCCGGTGCGCGATCTCCTCGACCGTGAGCACCACGGTGGGCCGGGCGTCGCCGAGCATGAGCTCGATCCGGTCGGCCGGGTAGCCCGGATCGACCGGCAGATAGGCGGCTCCGGTCTTGAGCACGGCGAGCCAGGCGACGATCAACTCCACCGAACGTGGAAACGCAAGCGCGACAAGGGACTCCGGTCCGACACCCAGGTCGATCAGGTGGTGTGCGAGCTGGTTGGCACTGGCGTTGAGTGTGGCGTAGCTGAGCACGGTGTCGCCGAAGATGACCGCATCGCCTGCCGGGGTCCGCCGGACCTGCGCCTGGATCAGGCCGGGCAAGGTGGCCGCCGCCACGGCAAGGCCAGTGTCGTTCCAGTCGTGCAGGACCAGGCTGCGCTCGTCGTCGGACAGCACGTCAGCGCGTCCGACCGGCGCCGCTGGATCGGCCGCGATCGCCTCGAACAGCCGGACCAGTCGTGCGGTGATCTGCTCCGCGTCGGCCGCCGTGTACACATCCGGCCGGTAGCAGAGCCGCAGGCCCAGCCGAGGGCCCGGCGTGGCGGCGAGCCCGAGCGGGTAGTGGATCGCGTCGAGATCGTCCACGCCGGTGACCCGGACGCCCGCCGAGGACAGCTCGGAGTTGTCCGGATAGCTGGCGAACACGGTCAGCGTGTCGAACAGCTCGGACATCCCGGCCTGCCGGTGAATGTCCGCGAGCCCGAGGTAAGCGAACGGAGTCATCCTGGAGAGCTGGTCCTGCAGGCCGGCAAGGATCTCGACGACCGGCTTTCCCGGGTCGAGCCCTACCCGGACGGGCATCGTGCTGACGAACATGCCGAGCACGGACTCCATGCCGGCGACCTCGGGCGGGCGCCCGGACACCGAGGTGCCGAAGAGCACGTCGGCGCGCCCGGTGAGCCTGCCGAGCAGCATCGCCCACGCACCCTGCACGACCGTGTTCATGGTCAGCTCGTGGCCACGGGCCGCCGCGGCAAGCCGGGCGGTCAGGTCCTCGGAGAGCTCGGCGGTGACGTCGAGTGACCGCACCGGCCTGCCGTCCTGCGCCGCGGGGGCGATCAGGGTCGGCTCGTCGGTCCCGTCGAGCACCGCTCGCCACGCTCGTTGCGCCGCGGCGCGATCCTGCCGGTCCAGCCAGGACAGGTAGGCCTGGTACGGCGCCGCCGGGACCGCGACGTCCCGGTTGCCGTACCGCTGCACCAACTCGCGCAGCAGCACCGGCATCGACCAGCCGTCCAGCATCAGGTGATGGCTGGTGATGAAAAGCTTGTAGGACTCGGCACCCAACCGGATCAGGGTGAACCGGAGCAGCGGTGGTTCCGACAGGTCGAACCGGCGCAGGCGATCCTGCTCCAGCAGCCGCTCGACCTCGGCGTCGCTGTCCCCCATAGACAGCGCACCAAGGTCGACGAGTTCCCAAGGCACCTTGACATCCCTCGGTACCAGCGCCAACGGCGTGGACAGCTCCCCGTGCGGGTAGCAGACCCGCAGCTGCGGATGGTCGCGCAGCAACGACGCCGCCGCCTCACGGAGCGCATCGACGTCCAGCGGCCCGGCCAGCCCGGCCACCAACTGGGTGATGTAGATGTCCTGCGCGTGCTCGTCGTACAGCGCGTGGAACAGCAACCCGTCCTGCAGCGGGGTCAGCGGCCACAGATCCACCAGATCGGGCCGTGCCGCCTCGAGCCGTTCGATGTCCGCTTGGGACAGTCGCACCAGCGGGAAGTCGGACGGGGTGTGCCCCGCGGTTTCCGGCTCGTACGCGGCGATCGCGGTCAGCGCGCGGAACCATAGCTCACCGAGCCGGGACACCTCGGCGTCGGCCAGCAGGTCTCCCGGCCAGGCCCACTCGACAACCAGGCGCGGCCCGGCCGGATGGTCCTCGGTAATGGCATTGATCTCCAGCAGGTGCGCGAACGGCATGCGCGGGTCCTCGTCCTCGCCGAGGACGACCGCCTCCGGTGCGGCCGACCAGTCACCGGTATCCGCGGGGTCGGGAAGACCGAACCGGCCGAGGTAGTTGAACTCGATCTGCGGGGTGCCAAGGGCGGCGAGGGTGGCCGACGTGTCCGGGTTGAGATAGCGCAACAGCCCGTAGGACAGCCCGCCGGACCCGGCTCGCAACTGCTCCTTGACCCGCTTGATCACCCGCGCGACTGCGGATCCACCCGACCACACCGAGTCCCAGTCGACGGCGCCCAGATCGAGCCGGACCGGCCGCACCGAGGTGAACCAGCCGATCGTGCGCGACAGGTCGGCACCGGCCGAGGTCTCGTCGCGGCCGTGACCCTCCAGGTCAATCACGACCTGGGCGGAGTCGGATATCCCGCGCTCGGCCCGCCACGCCGCGACCGCCAGCCCGATCGCGCTCACCAGGACGTCCTCCGCCCCGGCGTGGAACGCCGCCGGGGCGGTGGTCAGCAACGCAGTAGTGGCCTCGGCGGGCAGGGTCATCGTCACGGTCCGCGCGGTGCCGACTACGTCGACTGCCGGGTCGAGCGCACGGTGCGACAGCAGCGGGTCCGGCGTGGCCAGAATCCTTTGCCAGCTCTCGACTTCCGCCAGGACATCCGGCATGACCGCGGTGCCGGCGAGGTGCTGTGCCCAGCGCCGGAACGAGGTACCGACCGGCTGCAACGGGGTACCGGCCCACGCCTCGGCGAGATCGGGCACGAGTATCCGCCAGGTGACCCCGTCGACGACGAGGTGCTGCAGGCACAGCAACAGCCGCCCCGCTCGGGCGGCGCCGCGGTCGAACCAGACGGCCTGCACCATGACGCCGCGGTCCGGGTCGAGCCGGCCCGCCGCGCGCTCGGTCTCCTCCGCGACAATCGCCTTCAATCCTTCGTCGTCCACTGAGGACACGTCGATGCGCGTCAGGCAGTCGGTCGCCGGGACCGCGCCTCGTGGCCGGACCTCCAGCGTTCGATCCGTACCCAGCCGGGATCGCAGCATGTCGTGGTGATCCAGCACGGACTGCAGTGCACGAGTGATCCGGTCCTCGCCGAGATCGGCCGGGACCCGGGCCACCATCGCCTGGTGGAACATCGCGAACGGGCCGCCCCGTTCGGCCAGCCAGTGCATGATCGGCGTGAACGGCACATCCCCGATGCCGGCGTCCGGAGCCTCCACCACCGTGCGGTCTGCGTCCCTGGCCACCGCGGCAAGGCGTTCGATGGTGCGGTGGGTGAACACCTCGTGCGGGGTGAACTCGATGCCGAGCCGCCGCGCCCTGCTGACCAGCTGGATGGACACGATGCTGTCGCCGCCGAGGTTGAAGAAGCTGTCGTCGATGCCCATCCTGGGCAGGCCGAGCACCTCGGCGAACAGTCCACACAGGACCTTCTCGCGCCGCGTACGCGGGCCGCGCAGCGAGACCGCGGCTGAGAAATCCGGCGCGGGCATCGCGCCGCGGTCGAGCTTTCCGTTGGGTGTCAACGGAAAGCTGGCCACCCCCAGCACGGCGGCAGGCACCATGTACTCGGGCAGCCGCTCGGCGGCATGAGCGCGCAGCGCGGCCGGATCGATCATCGCGTCACCCGCGGGCACCACGTACGCGACGAGCCGCTTCTGGCCGACGTCCTCGTTGACCACGACGGCGACCGCGCTGACTGCCGGATGGATCGCGATCGCCGCCTCGATCTCACCGAGTTCGATTCGGAACCCGCGCACCTTCACCTGCTTGTCGGCGCGGCCAACGAACACCAGGTCGCCGGCGGGCGTCCACCGCACCAGGTCGCCGGTGCGGTACATGCGCGCTCCGCCGTCGCCGAACGGGTTCGCCACGAACCGCTCGGCGGTCAGGCCCGGCCGGCTCAGGTAGCCGCGGGCAAGCCCAGCACCGGCGAGGTAGAGCTCCCCCGGCCCGCCCGCAGGAACCGGACGCAGCTCGGCGTCCAGCACGTACGCGGCGACGCCCCGGATCGGGCGACCCATCGGCGGCGCGGCTGCGTCGGACGCGGGGGCGCTCATCGTCGCCACGACGGTGGACTCGGTCGGCCCGTACACGTGCACCAACCGCCTGCCGGGCGCCCATCGAGCGGCGAGCCCCTGCGAGCACGCCTCGCCGCCGACGATGATGCTGCTCATGGTGGGAAGGGCGCGGTCGGGTAGCGACGCGAGCATCGCGGCGACTAGGTCGGTGTGCGTCACCTTGTGGCGGTCGATCACGTCGGCCAGCTCGTCGCCCGCCATCTGCGTCTCCGGCTCGGGCACCACGAGGGTCGCGCCCGCAAACAGGGTCATCGCGATGTCCGCCATGGACACGTCGAAGCTGATCGACACGGCGAGCAGGAACCGACTCCCCGGTCCGATCCGCAACCGGTCGATGTGCTCGGCCGCCATCCCGCCGATCCCCCGGTGCGTGACCACGACCCCCTTCGGGGTGCCGGTGGATCCAGAGGTGTAGATGACGTACGCGGCGTCGTCCACCGACAGCGACCGGGTCCGGTCGGCATTGGTCGGGTTGGTGTCCGGTGCTGTGTCCACCGGATCGTCGAGCAGGATCACCTCGGTGCCGGTGACCGGGAGCGCTGCCGCGATCGCCGCGGTCGTCACGATCACCGCGGGCCGGGCATCGCCGAGCATGAACGCGATCCGGTCAGCGGGGTATCCCGCGTCGATCGGGAGATACGCGGCACCGGCCTTCAGCACCCCGAGCCAGGCGACGATCATCTCCGGCGAGCGGGGAACGGCAAGGGCGACCACGCAGTCCGGCCCGACCCCGCGGGAGATCAGCCGCCAGGCGAGCCGGTTGGCCAGGACATTCAGGTCTGAATAGAACAGTTCGATATCCAGGTGCACCAGAGCGATCGCATCCGGGTGCTCCGCCACGGCCGTCTCGACCAGCTCTGCCACGGTCGCGTTGCCGACTACCGTCATCTGACTTCTCCCATGTTCCGGACACCCAGGCCTGCCTGCCCAATGCGGCTGCCGCTCTTTCCACTCAGAAACCGGCTGGTGGCATCCAAACCCAGCCTGTCGATGTGAACCCCGACGACACTGGAGATACCCGCATGCGAGACCACCACACCCTTAGGTCGCCCCGTGGAACCGGACGTGTAGATCACATAGGCCGGGTGGCGGCGCTCCAACGGCGCGACCCGATCGGCATCAGTCGGATTCGTCGCCGCACAACCACTGATGGCCTCCATGATGTCGGCGTCATCAACCACCAGACGCGGCGTTGACGTGTCCGGCAAACCCGCCGCGGTGCCCATGGTCGTCAACACCAACACCGGCCGGGCATCAGCCAGCATGAACTCAACCCGCTCCGCCGGATACGCCGGATCCACCGGCACATACGCCGCCCCCGCCTTCACCACCGCCAACAACGCCACCACCAGCTGCGTCGACCGCGGCAACGCCAACGCCACCAGCCGCTCGGGACCCACCCCCAACCCAATCAGATAACGCGCCAACCGGTTGGCCCGAGCGTTAAGCTCCCCATACGACAACACGGCATCCCCACACACCACCGCGGTGTTACCCGCCGCCCGCGCCACCTGCGCCTCAACCAACACCGGCAACACCACATCCGGCACCTCACGAGCCGTGTCGTTAAACTCCACCAACAACCGCCGACGCTCCCCCGCCGCCAACACCTCCACCCCACCAATCGACACCCCAGGATCAGCCGCCGCCACCACCTCCAACAACCGCACCAACCGGGCCGCGATCTCCACCACCGTGTCACGATCAAACAAATCCGTGCTGTACTCCACCACCCCCGCAACACCCACCCCGTCGCCACCACCGGCGCGGCGCTCTGCCAGGTCGAACGCGAGGTCGAACCGGGCAACACCGGTACGGGCGACCTCAACGCGGGAACTTCTCATGCCCGGCAGGTCTACCTGGATGGCCAGGCTCTCCTGGAAGGCCAGCATGACCTGGAACAGCGGGTGGCGGGCCAGCGAGCGAACCGGGTTGAGCTCATCGACGAGCCGCTCGAAGGGCACATCCTGGTTGGCGTAAGCAGCCAGATCGGTCTCGCGCACCCGCCCCAACAGCTCACCGAAACTGGGATCACCCGAAGTGTCAGTGCGCAACACCACCGTGTTGACGAAGAAACCCACCAGATCATCCAGCGCCTCATCGACCCGACCGGCCACCGGGCTGCCAATCGGAATATCGGTGCCCGCCCCCAACCGAGTCAACAACGCCGCAACCCCAGCCTGCAACACCATAAACACGGTCACACCACTGTCCCTGGCAAGACCGCGCAACCGACCATACAGCTCCTCAGGGATACAGAAATCGACGGTCCCACCCCGATAACTAGCCACAGCCGGCCGTGGCCGATCAGTCGGCAACTCCAACTGATCAGGCAACCCAGCCAGCGCCTTGGTCCAGAAGCCCAGCTGCTGCGCGCCCACGCTGTCCGGATCGTCCTCATCCCCAACGATCCGTCGCTGCCACAAGGCATAGTCTGCGTACTGCACCGGCAACGGTGACCACACCGGCACACCACCCGCACACCGCGCCTCGTAGGCGGCAGCCAGATCACGCATCAGCGGTGGCGCCGACCGCCCGTCGCCGGCAATGTGCAGCAGCAGCAACAACAACACATACTCGTCGGGGCCCGCCACGAACAACCGCACGCGCAACGGTATATCGACAGCAAGGTCAAAACCTTCGCTCGCCGCAGCGCTCAACGCCTCATCGAGTCCCGCTGGGCCGACCACCTCCACAGGTATGGTGAGTTGTGCCATCTCGCCATCGAGAATCAGCTGGCGCGGTTTTCCGTCGGTCTGCGGGAACACGGTTCGCAGACTCTCGTGCCGCGCGACGACGTCACCCAGTGCGGTTTGCAGCGCATCGAGGTCCAACTCACCGGACAACCGCACCAACAGCGGGATATTGTAGGTGGCGCTCGCGCCCTCGATCTGGTTTAAGAACCAAAATCGCTGCTGCCCGTACGATAGCGGAAGCTCGGCAGGACGGTCCATCCGACGCACAGACTCCCGTGCACCCGCCGCAGCGCCCAGCCGCTCAGCCAAGCTGATCACCGTAGGGGCTTCGAACAGACTACGAATGCTCAGCTCGACCCTGAACACCGAACGAACGCGGCTGATCAGGCGAATCGCCAGCAGGGAGTGGCCACCCAGGTCGAAAAAGCTGTCGTCGACGCCGACCCGGGAAAGACCCAGCACCTCGGCGAACAGCTCGCACAGGATCTCCTCCTGGGGGGTGCGGGGACCGCGCCCGGATACCGCCGTGCTCAGCTCGGGCGCGGGCAACGCCTTGCGATCCAGCTTCCCGTTCGGGGTCAACGGCAGCTGGTCGAGGATGACGACGACCGGAACCATGTACTCGGGCAGGCGCTCCGCCACACGTTGCCGCAGTGCCGCGGGGCTCGGGCTGTGGGCCGAGCCGGGCACGACATACGCCACCAGCCGCTTGTCGCCGGGTTGATCCTCTCTGATGAGCACGGCGGCCTGAGCGACCTCCGGGTGTCCGGCCAGCACGGTCTCGATCTCACCCAACTCGATCCGGAAACCTCGGATCTTCACCTGGTCATCGACTCGGCCGAGGTATTCCAGATTTCCGTCCTTGCACCAGCGCACGAGATCGCCCGTGCGATACATCCGCGACCCCGGCGCACCAAAGGGATCGGCGACAAACCGCTCGGCCGTCAGGCCCGCCCGACCCAGATAACCCCTGGCCAGACCTAGCCCGGCGATATACAGCTCACCGACCACTCCCGCGGGCACCGGACGCAGGCCCGCATCCAGCACATACACCCGGGTGTTGTAGGTGGGGCGGCCAATCGGCGGGGTTCCGACTACCTCATCATCTGAGTACCACGCGGTTGCATAAACCGTAGCTTCTGTCGGGCCGTAGATATTGGCGATCTCGCAACCCGCGAGCGCCGACCGGATGTCATTTGCGACTCCCTCCGACAGCGCTTCACCCGCGAACACGACGGTCCTCACCGCAAAGTTCAGCTTTGTTGTGTTGGATTAGGCTCGAGAAGGCCGACGGCACGCCACTGGCCAGACTGCCCACCCTTGTCTCGTGCGGACGGTCGGCAAGCGCAAGGAGGTCACGAACCACCTCGACAGTGCCACCGACGAGCAACGGCGCGAAGATCTCGAACACCGAAACGTCGAAGCTGAGAGACGTCGAAGCCCAGACATATCCCAGCCGATCCGCGCCGATCTCAGCGGTCGCCCACGACAGCAGATCGACCATGTTCTGGTGGGAAACAACGACGCCCTTCGGACGTCCGGTGGAGCCGGAGGTGTAAATCACGTAGGCTGGGTTCAGCGGCCGGAGGGGCTGGATGCGGTCGGCGTCGTCGGGATTGCTGTCGGAGCACTCAGCCAACGCCGCAACCGTGTCGGCCTCGTCCACCACCAACCGGGCCATCCCGGCAACCTCAGGTACGTCTGCGGCAAGCTGGGCGCTCGTCAGAAGCACCGCAGGCTCGGCGTCACGCACCATGAACGCCAACCTCTCGGCGGGATACCCCAGATCCAACGGCAGGTAAGCCGCGCCCGCCTTCAGCACCGCCAGCAGCCCCACGATCATCTCCGCCGACCGTGGCAACGCCAACGCCACGGTCCGCTCCGGCGCCACACCTCGAGCTATGAGCAGATGGGCAAGCCGGTTCGCGCGACGATTCAGCTCACCGTAGGACAGCATGCCGTCCTCGGCCGATGTGGCCTCAAACACCACGGCGGTGTTATCAGCCGCTCGTGCAATCTGCGCCTCGAACAACACCGGCAACACGGCGTTCGGTACGTCACGAGCCGTGTCGTTCCAGTCCACCAGGGTCCGCTGACGCTCGTGGGGGTCAAGAAAGTCGATCCGCCCGACCGGCAGCGCCGGATCCGCCGCCACGGTCTCCAACGACCGCACCAAACGATCCGCGATCCGCTGCACCGTTTGGTGGTCGAACAGATCCGTGCGATAGCTCAAGCGCAAGCGCAGCCGTTGCCCCGGGTACGCGAGAAGAGCCAGCGGATAATGGGTGCCATAGTGGCTCTCGATGTCAGTCGCCTGCGGCGCATCGGCCGATACGTCGGGATCTTCAGGGAAATTCTCGAACACTGTCAGCGTGTCGAACAGCTCACCCAACCCGACCACATGCTGAATGCGAGCCAGGCCAACATATTGATGGGCAGCCATCTGAGACTGCTGATCCTGCACCCTGGCCAGCAACTCGGCCAGCGGCTCGGCAGGGTCGAGCTGTACCCGCACTGGCAGGGTGTTGATGAACAACCCCACCATCGTCTCCATGCCGGCAAGTTCTGGTGGCCGTCCCGACACCGTAGTGCCGAACACCACGTCACTGCGGCCAGTCAGCGCGCCCAACAGGATCGCCCACGCCCCTTGAACCACCGTGTTCACCGTCAGGCCGTGGCTACGTAGCCGACCGTGCAACCTGCTGGTCAGATCTTCGGGCAGGTCGACGACGAGGTCTGCTGGCGCCATCGACCGTCGGGTCGGGTCGGTCGGCGCCAACAAGGTGGGCTCGGTTACCCCCGCCAGCACCTCCCTCCAGGCGTGCTCGGCGGCGTCCCCGTCCTGTCCCGCCAGCCATGCCAGATAATCCCGATAGCTAGTAACCGGTGCGAGACCGCCACTGTCCTGCTGCCGGTACATGGCAAGCAACTCACGCAGCAACACCGGCAGCGACCAACCATCTAGCAGGATGTGATGGCTCGTCAACGCCACCCGGAACCTGTCTGTCCCAAGGCGCACCGTGGTAAACTGCATCAATGGCGGGGCCGCCATGTCGAATCGGCGCGCCCGATCTTCAGCCAGCAACCGCGCCAGCTCGGTCTCCCGCTCCGACTGGGCCAACCCGCTCAGATCGACATCGGACCAGGGAAGCTCGATCTCGGCAGGAATGAACTGCACCGGCGTTTCCAGGCCGTTGTGCCAAAACCCGGCCCGTAGATTCGGATGGCGCCGCAGCAAAGCCTCAGCTGCGGCCCGCAGGGCCTCAACGTCCACCATTCCGTTGAGGCCGAAGACGAACTGGACCGTGTACATGTCCGGCGCCTGCTCGTCATACAAGGCGTGAAACAACAGGCCTTCCTGCAACGGCGCCAAGGGCAACACGTCGACCAGCCGCGGATTCGCCGTCCCTAGCTGCTCGATCTCCTTCTGGGACAGGGACACCAGCGGGAGGTCCGACGGGGCTTCGAGCGCCATTCCGTTCACGGTGTCGGCGACGGCGGCCAATCCTTCGACGGTCTTGTGTTCGAACACATCCCTCGGCGTAAGGGCCAGACCGGCCCGACGTGCGCGGCTGACCAGCTGGATCGAGACAATGCTGTCGCCACCCAGATCGAAGAAGTTATCGTCGATGCCGACCCGAGGCAGGCCGAGCGCATCGGCGAACAGCTCACATAAAATCTCCTCACGCGACGACCGCGGACCACGTCCGGATACCGCTTCGGTGAGGTCAGGAGCTGGCAACGCATTTCGATCCAGCTTTCCGTTTGGCGTCAGCGGCAGAACATCAAGACAGACCACCGCCGAAGGCACCATGTACGCCGGCAACACCTCGGTCGCAAACCCGCGCAGCGCCGCAAGGTCGACAGCCTCGTTGTCTTCCGAGGACACCACGTAGACGACCAGACGCTTGTCCCCTGGTCGGTCCTCCCTGACGATCACCGCGACATCGGCGACACCCGGATGCGCTGCGAGCGCGGCCTCGATCTCGCCCAACTCGATCCGGAAGCCACGCAGTTTGACCTGGTCATTCACCCGGCCGACGAACTCCACCGTGGCGTCTTGACGCCACCGCACGAGGTCGCCCGTGCGGTACATCCGCTCGCCTGCCGGACCATAGAGGTCAGCGACGGATCGCTTCGCGGTCAGCCCCGGACGGTTCAGATACCCGCGCGCGACACCGGCACCGGCGACGTAGAGCTCGCCGGCGACACCCGGCGCCACGGGACGCAGGCTGGCATCGAGAACATAAACCCGCATGTTGTCCAGCGGTCGGCCGATGGGCACCGTGGTCGGGACGGGGTCTCCTGCGTGCATCCGGTAGCAGGTCGCAAAGGTCGTGGCCTCGGTGGGACCGTAGCCGTCTACCACGACGGTGTCCGGGCAAGCCACCAGCACCCTCCGCACCGCCGCTGCGGGCACCACATCGCCACCGGTCCATACCTCACGCACCCCGGCAAGACAGCGCGAGATTCCTCGACGAGCAGCCGGAACAAACCAGCGGTCAGCCAGAGTCCGGTGATCTGCTGATCTGTGATCACCCACTCCAGGGTCGGTATGTCGAGACCCCCAGCCGGAGCCACCACGACCCGCCCGCCGGACAGCAGCGGCACCCACAGCTCGTAAGTAGAGGCGTCGAAAGCCTGCGGCGAGTGCAGCAGCACCTTCTCATGCGCCCCCGATCGCCAACAACGGTCGAAGGCCAGACTCAGCACATCCCCGTGGGTGACCGCCGCGCCCTTCGGTGTGCCGGTAGAACCCGAGGTGTACATGACGTAGGCCAGTTGCTCGGCGTAGCCGGCCTTGGCGGGATCGGTAGCTGGCTCCTCGGCCAGCGAAGGCTCACCATCCACAACGAGGACGCGGGCGTCGTGAGTGAACTCCATGTCCTGCAGCGCCTGATCGGTCAACAGCACTGATGCGGTGGTCTCCGCTACGACGTACTGCATCCGTGAGGCCGGATACCGTGCATCGAGCGGCACGTAGGTCCCGCCAGCCTTGAGCACTGCCAGGATCGACACCACGAGGTCGGTGGAGCGTTCAAGCAACAGGGCGACCCGGCTCTCCGGTCGCACACCCATGCCGATGAGCCGGTGCGCCAACCGATTCGCCCGCTCGTCCAGCTCGCGGTAGCTCAGCTGCTGCTCGTTCGAGCGTACAGCGATCGCCTCTGGTGTGCGTCCGACCTGCTCGACGAAGCGCTGCTGGATCGTCCCGACGACCTCCGGCGCCTCACGAGCCGTGTCATTCCATTCCACCAGAACCCGCCGACGCTCAGCGTGATCAAGCAGTGTCGGACCGCGGTACTCGCTCACTTCCATCGGCATTGGCAACTCGTACCCAACACTGGATTCACTCATCGAGGTTCCTGCCTCCACGCCGTGAGTTCGTGCAGATTTGACGCTCCCGCGACGCGGACGACCGACTGGTCGGCTCGACGTGATCGAAGTTCCGGTTCACTGATGTCCGGCTCCCGACTGCGCATGGCCGCTCCACTGCCTCGATGGTCAGACCTATAGATGAGGCGGGGACCGGAGACGGTGATACCTCCTGCCACATCCGTGCGCTCACAGGGGGGCAGCACGCCCGTCGCCGGGGGACCCGAGCCGCTCACCGGGGCACGGCTATGGCGGTGAGCACCAGCCCGTCCCGGGCCAGGAAGCGTCCAGCGAACCCGGTCAGCTCGCGGCCATCCACCGTGGGCGGCGCAACGAGCAGGCGGGCGTGGAACGTCCCCTCAGTCGGGTCGAAGGTCACCAGCGCATCGTTGAAACCGAGCCAGCGACCCGTGAGCGGAAACCACGCCTTGTAGACGCTCTCCTTGGCGCTGAACAGCAGGCGGTCCCAGCGGATCCGCTCTGTAGACGCAGCCGCCAGCCAGGCCCGCTCCGGTTCGGTTGCGACCTGATCGAGCACTCCGGGGGGAAGCTCTTCGTGGATCTCCGCGTCGATGCCGACGGTCAGCACCTCCGGTTCCCTGGCCAGCGCGGCGGCACAGTAGCCAGGGCAGTGAGTGATGCTGCCGACCACTCCGGACGGCCAGAGTGGTTCACGTTTGGGGCCGCGCAGGATAGACGTCGCCGGCAAACCCAGCTCGCGCAGCGCTCGGCGGGCACAGGTCCGCCCAGTCGCGAACTCACGCTTCCGGCGCTCGACGGCCGAGCCGACCTGGGCAGCTTCCTCAGGGAGCAGGTAGCCCGTCGGATCATCACCGTACATATCGACGGAGACCACGCCTGGGGGAAACAGGCCCTCGATCACCGGCCGGCCTGCTGGTGGTCAGTGCACGCCCCGAAGGTCGCTCCCCCGAGCCCGTGGTCGTTGAGTTGGTGTCGTAGGTGGTTGAGGGCGCGGGCGCGGGTGGGTCCGATGCTGCCGGTGGGGATTTGATGGGCCACGCATTTTCCGGACAGCTGCCTGGTGGCTTTTATGCTGTCTGCTGCCGGTTCAGGTACTCGTTGTGGACCTCGAGTGGGGTCTTGTAGCCGAGTCCTGAGTGGAGACGTAGAG